>Ga0163161_10004187_pt1 | contig 10067 bp, 7 predicted proteins | sample S45metaG_FD_129847 | JGI IMG/M metagenome (GOLD analysis project Ga0163161, IMG submission 129847) | Switchgrass rhizosphere microbial communities from Kellogg Biological Station, Michigan, USA - S4-5 metaG | ecosystem: Host-associated > Plants > Roots > Rhizosphere > Soil | place: USA: Michigan... | reverse complement strand
GGCCGATTTCTGCCCGTTACCGAGGGCTGAAACCGGCCCAGGCTGTGTGAAAACTCCCGCAATTGTCTAATCTTCTGATCGTCGAGATCGTAGCGGGGGCGATCATGAAGCGATTTATTGAAGGTGAGGTCCGGACGCAAGTGACTCTGCTGCCGGAGTGCCTGGACGATTAGGTTACCGAAGAAAATCCAGTCCGAGTGGTCGACGTTTTCGTCGATGAACTCGACTTGGGGGCACTTGGGTTTGAAGGTGTTGATCCTGCTGCAACGGGTCGACCGGCCTATCATCCAGCGGTCTTGCTGAAGATCTATATCTACGGCTATCTCAATCGGATTCAGTCCAGCCGCCGCCTTGAGCGTGAGGCCGAGCGCAACGTCGGGTTGATGTGGCTCACGGGGCGTTTGGCCCCGGACTTCAAAACCATTGCCGACTTTCGCAAGGACAACGGCAAAGCCATTCGCAGCGTCTGCCGGCAATTCGTAGTGCTTTGCCGCAACCTCAATCTCTTCTCCCAATCAATCATCGCCATCGACGGCAGCAAATTCAAAGCCGTGAACAACCGCGACCGTAACTTCACTCAGGGCAAAGTGAAGGCACGCATGCAGCAGATCGAGCAGAGCATCGATCGATATCTGGCGGCAATGGATTCGGCGGATCGGGCAACGCCCGAAGTAGCCGAAACCAAGGCTGAGCGCCTGAAAGAGAAAATCGAAACACTGAAAAAGCAGATGCAGAAACTCAAGGACATCGAGGCGCAGCTTCACGACAGTCCAGACCAGCAAATCTCTCTTACCGATCCAGATGCACGCTCAATGGCCACGAGCGGCCGAGGCACCGGAACGGTTGGCTATAACGTACAAACAGCCGTCGACGACAAACACCATCTTCTTCAATCAAGCCAAGTGTGCTGCGCAGGGTCACGCCTGTATGTACAGCGCAAGCACTTCGACCGGGTAATGGATGACATCGTCGACGTCGACCAGACGCATCGCCTTGTTCAGGAGGAAATCTTCGGCCCGGTGTTGGTGGCCATGCCCTTCGACGATATTGACGAAGTCGTGCGGCTGGCTGCCAGTGCTGGAGCTCAGGGTGAAGGCAGATAAGCCATCGCTTGCGACTCGCCCATCAGCAGCGGTTGATTGAGCTCCGCGCAAGCGCGCAGGTAGTCGGCTACCAAGGTGATCCGCTTGAGCTTGCGCAGGTCCTCGCTGTAGTACATCCAGAACTGGCGAGTGACCTCCACCTGGTCCGGCAACACTTCACACAGGCGCGGGTCGGGACCTGCGAGAAAACAGGGAAGGATGGCCAGCGCCCGCCCTTCCAGCGCCGCATGATACTGGGAGACTACGCTAGTGCTACGCAGGCGGCTGTGTGCTCCGGGCAGCAGGTCATTCAGGTAGAGCAGTTTGAAGCTGAAGGCCAGGTCCTCGACATAGGTCACGAACGGGTGACCGGCCAAGTCCTCGCGACTGGCAATCGGCGGATGATCAGCCAGGTATTGCGGTGTCGCATACAGTCGCAGGCGGTAGTCGCACAGCCGCGAGCACACGTATGGACCGCGCTCGGGCCGCTCCAGGGTGATGGCAATGTCCGCCTCACGCCGTGACAGGTTGACGAAGTGCGGGACCGGCAGGATGTCCACTGAGATATGCGGGTAGTGGGTGATGAAGTGGCTCATTTGCGCAGTGACGAAGCAGGAACCGAAGGCTTCGGTACAGCCGATGCGTAGATGCCCGGCGAGTCCCCCAGTGGTTCCGGAAACCTGTTCGCAGGCCGCCAGCAGCGTGCTTTCCAGAGATTCGGCATGACCGACCAGGCGCTGCCCATCCACCGTCAGGACAAAACCCGAGGACCGCGACTTCTCGAACAACAAGGCGCCCAGACAATGTTCGAGGGCGCGGATGCGCCGCGACACTGTCGTGTAGTCCACTCCCAGGCGGCGGGCGGCACCGCTGGCGGTGCGCGCACGGGCGACTTCGAGAAAGAAGCGCATGTCGTCCCAATTCAAGTGAGTTTGCGTTGTGCGTTTTTGCATATTCATCAGGCTTTTCTGCCCATACATATTGGAAATTTGCCACCATATACTCGCATTCAACCCAGCTTGACCAGCATCGTTTTCAAGCCAGAAAAGCCCCCGAAAATAATCCGGGCTGACGGGATAAGTGCACGATTTAACACCGGCTTGCATGCCGTAGATACGCGGCTGCACGCCAGCAAAATCACAGCTCGCCGAGGGTCCCCGCGACAGCCCGCAGACCTCCGGCGCCACCCTTGGGCCATCCACTTTTTCCCCGCCTGCGCAGGATCACCCGGGCGGTAATGACTCCAGCACCAGCATTCAGGTGACGTCCCTTTTTCGGGTCGTCGCTCGGGTACCCGTACGCCCCTAAAAAGGCCGACAAACAAAAACAATTAAAAGCGGAGCCTCACCATGACGACTGACCATCCAAACCACGCCCTGACTTGCAACCAGGTCAGGGCCAATCCCAAGTTCCAGCGCCTCGCTAGTCAGCGCGCACTGCTGGCCTGGTCACTGAGCGGCGCGGTCCTGACCGTCTATTACAGCTACATCATGGTCGTGGCCTTCGCCCCTGCCTGGTTACGTCTGCCACTGTACGACGGCAGTCATCTGAGCCTCGGCATGCCGATCGGCGCGACAATTATCCTGCTGTCCTGGTTGCTTACCGCCTGGTACGTGCACACCGCCAACACCCACTTCGACGTGCTCAGCGCGCAAATCCTTCAGGAGACCCGCGCATGAAACGCCTGCCCGCCCTTCTCGCCCTTTGCCCTCTGTTGGCCAATGCCGACACCATCACTGCAGACAAGCAACCGCTCAACGTGCATGCCATCGGCATGTTTTTCGTCTTCGTCCTCGCCACTTTGCTAATCACCTGGTGGGCGTCCCGCCGTACACGCTCCGCTGCCGATTTTTACAGCGCCGGTGGCGGTATAACGGGTTTTCAGAATGGCCTGGCGATCGCCGGTGACTACATGTCGGCAGCCACGCTGCTCGGCCTTTCGAGTCTGGTGTTCACCAAGGGTTATGACGGCTTCATTTACATCATTGGCTTCTTTGTCGGCTGGCCCATCGTCACCTTCCTGATGGCTGAGCGCCTGCGCAACCTGGGCCGCTACACCTTCGCCGACATCGTCTCCTTGCGCCTGGATCAAACCCGCGTGCGCAGCTTCGCCGCCCTCGGCTCGTTGACGGTGGTGTGTTGCTACCTGGTGGTGCAGATGGTCGGTGCTGGCCAGTTGATCAAGCTGCTGTTCGGCCTCGACTATCGCACGGCGGTGGTGGTGGTCGGTTTGCTGATGCTGGTCTATGTGATCTTCGGCGGCATGCTCGCCACCACATGGGTACAGATCACCAAGGCAGTTCTGCTGCTGGGCGGCGGCACAACCTTGATGCTGATGGCCCTGAGTCGCTTCGGCTTTAGTTTCGAGACGCTGGCTGCCCAAGCGGTGGCGGTGCACGCCAGCGGTGTGCAGATCATGGGCCCGGGCACCTTGCTGGCCGACCCGATTAACGCGGTATCCCTGTCGCTCGGACTGGTCTTCGGCATCGCCGGCCTGCCGCACATTCTCATGCGCTTCTTCACCGTGCCCAATGCCAGGGAGGCGCGCAAATCAGTGCTGTTCGCCACGCTATTCATCGGATTCTTCTTCCTGGTGGTTTGCATCCTGGGCTACACCGCCATCGTCATCGTCGGCACTGACCCGCAGTACTATGTCGACGGCAAGCTCGGCGGCGCCATGGTCGGGGGCGGCAACATGGTGGCCATGCACCTGGCCAAAGCGGTGGGCGGCAACCTGTTTCTCGGATTCCTCTCCGCCGTGGCCTTCGCCACCATCCTTGCAGTGGTGTCCGGACTGGCCCTGGCCGGCGCCTCGGCCATCTCTCACGACCTTTATGCCTCGGTGCTGAAGAAGGGCAAGGCCAACGAGAAGCAGGAAATGCGCGTGTCGCGCATCGCTACTGTGTGTCTGGGCATTGTCGCGATTTCCCTCGGCATTCTGTTTGAGGGCCAGAACATCGCGTTCCTGGTCGGCCTGACGTTCGGTATAGCGGCCTCTGCAAATTTTCCGGTACTGATCATGGCCATGTACTGGGACGGTCTGACCACCCGAGGCGCCCTTTACGGCGGTCTGACTGGGCTGATCAGCGCCTTGGGCCTGGTCGTCGGCTCGCCGTCGGTATGGGTCGGCGTATTGGGCCATGCTCATGCGATTTTCCCTTACGACCAGCCGGCGCTGTTCTCCATGCCTTTGGCCTTTCTGGTCATCGTGGTGGCATCCAAGCTGGACCGCAGCGAGCGCGCTGACCATGAGCGCGCGGCTTATGCCGATCAGTTCGTCCGCGCCCAGACCGGCCTGGGCGCTGCCATGGCCAGCAGTCACTAACGCTGCCGTTTTACGGGGTCTGTGCCCCAAGCGCGAGTTCGCTCCTTAGCATCGCGCTTTTTTACTCCCGCCCAGCGCCGCCCAGCGCTGGGCACCTTCAACGAGCCTTCCCTCCACTGACCCCGGTCAGTGCGGGATCGGCTTGCTCATAACAACACGTCCTCATAACAACAAGAGACAAGCTATGAAACCCACCCTTTTCACACTGTTCCTGGCAGGCACCAGCTTGGCCACCCAAGTCCATGCGGACTTCCTCGCAGACAGCAAGGCCAGCGTGGAGCTGCGTAACTTCTACTTCAACCGTGATTATCGTCAGGCCAACGCCCCTCAATCGAAACAAGAGGAATGGGCGCAGGGTTTCCTGTTGCGCTATGAATCGGGCTTCACTGAAGGTTTGATTGGCGTGGGTTTCGATGCCATCGGCCTGCTCGGCGTCAAGCTTGACTCCAGCCCCGATCGCGCCGGTTCCGGCCTGCTCAAACGCCATCGCGACACGAGCAAAGGTGCGCAGGACGAGTACGGCGAACTGGGCCTGACCGCCAAAGTCCGCGCCTCAAAAAGCACGCTGAAACTCGGCACGCTGTTGCCCAAGCTGCCGACCGTGCTGGCCAACGATTCACGTCTTTTGCCACAAACCTTCAAGGGCGGTCAGTTGACGTCGCTGGAACTTGAAGGCCTGACGGTGGATGCCGGACGACTGACGCAGGTCAATCAGCGCGACTCCTCGGACTACGAGGACATGGGCATCACCCGAACGGGCGCCAAGGGCATCACCACACGTCATGTCGATAGCGACAGCTTCGATTTCGCCAGCCTGAACTACAAATGGACCAGCAACCTCGCCACTGGCTACAGCTACGGTCACCTCGACAATTTCTACAGCCAGCACCTGGTCAACCTGACTTACGTGTTGCCGGTGACCACGGGGCAGTCGTTGAAGACCGACCTGCGTTATGCCCGGTCCACGGATGATGGCGGCAGCAACGTCGACAACAATGCTATCGGTGCGATGTTCACCTACAACCTCGGCGGGCATGCATTCGGGCTGGGTTATCAAGGCATGAGCGGCGACACCGGCTACGCCTACGTCAACGGCACCGATGCATTCCTGGTGAACTTCGTGCAGATCGGCGACTTCGCCAGCAAGGACGAAAAGTCCTGGCAGGCGCGCTACGACTACAACTTTGCGGCCATTGGCGTACCGGGCCTGACCTTCATGACGCGCTACCTCAGCGGCGACAACATCGATCTGGGCGGCAACCGCCCGCAAGGCAAGGAATGGGAACGGGATACCGACATTGGCTATGTCGTACAGAGCGGCCCGCTAAAAAATGTCGCGGTGAAGTGGCGCAACGCGACAGTGCGCTCGACCAATTTCGGCAGTGACCTGGATGAAAACCGCCTGATCCTCAGCTACACCCTGCCGCTCTGGTAAATCCCCTGTAAGGCCGGGGCCGCTCGCGTCGCCTGACGGTGCGAGCAGCCCTCATCCAACGCACCTTCACTATGATTTTTTTGCACAACGCACCGGTTTTTATGAGCATTCTTAATTGATTTTTGCATGCATATACTGGGCTCAAGCGCCTAGTCATGAACCAGGCCAGACCCAACAAAAACAAACAAGGGCATACACCGTGAAGACATCCATGCTTGCCGTCGTCTCCCCGTTATCCGGTACCTCCACGCGTCTCGTACGCATTGCTGCCCGCAGCGAAGCCCGCCTCGCCGCCTGACCATTCCGTACCCGTTACCGCGCTGATCGCCCCCGCGATCGATGGAGACTTTAATGAACAGCAACTGCCAACCCTTCCTCGCCGCTCGAGACTTCCTGCTGGCCCACCGTACCGATTACGCCACTGCGGCGCGGGACTTCCGCTGGCCGCAGCTGAACGAGTTCAACTGGGCACTGGATTACTTTGATGCGATGGCCGAAGGCAACCAGGCCAACGCGCTGTGGATAGTCGAAGAAGACGGCAGCGAACAGCGCTACAGCTTCGAGCAACTGGCCTTGCGCTCCAATCAGGTGGCCAACCATTTGCGTGCCCTTGGCGTGCGCCGTGGCGAACGCATCCTGCTGATGCTCGGCAATGACGTCGCCCTGTGGGAAACCATGCTGGCCGCCTTCAAAATCGGCGCCGTGGTCATTCCCGCCACCGCCCTGTTGACCCCGGATGACTTGAGCGACCGCATCGAGCGCGGCCAGGTTCGCCACCTCGTGGTGGGCGGCGCCCATGTCGACAAGTTCGTCGGACTGGGTGAAGACTGCAGCCGCATCTGCGTCGGTCCGGGCCCTGCCGACTGGACCCCGCACAGCGCCGCCAGCGAATACTCCGAGCAGTTCGAAGTCGAGGGTCGCACCTATGCCACTGACCCGATGCTGCTGTACTTCACCTCCGGCACCACCTCCAAACCGAAGATGGTGCTGCACAGTCACCAGAGCTACCCGGTCGGCCACCTGTCGACCATGTACTGGATCGGCCTGCAGCCGGGTGACCTGCACATGAACATCTCGTCACCGGGCTGGGCCAAGCATGCGTGGAGCTGCCTCTTCGCACCGTGGAACGCTGGCGCCTGCATCTTCATTCACAACGTCGCGCGTTTCAGTGCCCCGGCCCTGCTCGGCGCGTTAGAGCGCTACGGCGTCACCAGTCTGTGCGCGCCGCCTACCGTATGGCGCATGCTGATCCAGGAGGACCTGGCCAGTTACAAAGCGCGATTGAACCTGCGTGAACTGGTGGGCGCCGGTGAGCCGCTGAACCCAGAGATCATCGAGCAGATCCTGCTTGCCTGGGACTTGCCACTGCGTGACGGCTTCGGCCAGTCAGAAACCACCGCTCTGGTTGGCAACACGCCTGGCCAACCGCTCAAACCCGGCTCCATGGGCCGTCCACTGCCGGGCTATCAGGTGACCATGCTCGACCCCGACGGAGTTCCTGGCAACGAAGGTGAAGTGGCCCTGCCACTGGACGTGCGTCCGCTCGGCCTGATGCTGTGCTACGAGGACAGCCCGGAAAAAACCGCCGAAGTGATGCGCGACGGCTACTACCGCACCGGCGATACCGCACAAATCGACGAGGATGGCTATGTCACCTTTGTCGGCCGCGCCGACGATGTGTTCAAAGCCTCCGATTACCGCATCAGTCCCTTCGAGCTGGAAAGCGCACTGATCGAGCATCCGGCAGTGATGGAAGTCGCTGTGGTGCCAAGCCCTGACCCACTGCGCCTGGCTGTGCCCAAGGCGTTTTTGATCCTGGCTCACGACGAACCCGGGAGCGCCGAACTGGCCGGCAATATCCTCGCCTTCGCCCGCGAGCACCTGGCGCCTTACAAGCGAGTGCGCCGCATCGAGTTCGTCAGCGAACTGCCCAAGACCATCTCCGGAAAGATTCGCCGGGTGGAACTGCGACAGAGGGAAGTGCAGCGCCGCCAAAGTGATACGCGTGGCCCGCAAGAGCACTTCGAAGAAGACTTCCCACAGCTCAAGGGCTGACCCCGGGCCGGTACGCCGGCCATTCTGAATTCACACGCGACCGCTCGGCCAAACAGGCCGGGGGGCCTCACTCGACCCAAAGAAAGTAGACAGGACCCGAAAATGACCTCCTCCAGCATTCCTAGCGTCAAACTTCTCATCAACGGCGAATTCGTCGAATCACGCAGCACCCAGTGGCGCGACGTGGTTAACCCGGCCACTCAGGAAGTTCTGGCTCGCGTGCCCTTCGCCACCACCGAGGAAATGGACGCCGCCGTGGCCAGCGCCAAGGAAGCCTTCAAGACCTGGCGCAAGACGCCGATCGGCGCCCGCTCCCGGATTTTTTTCAAGTATCAGCAACTGATCCGCGAGAACATCAAGGAACTGGCCGCCCTGCTCACCGCCGAACAGGGCAAAACGCTGCCGGATGCCGAAGGTGATGTGTTCCGCGGCCTGGAAGTGGTCGAGCACGCCGCCTCCATCGGCAACCTGCAGATGGGTGAATTGGCCAACAACGTCGCCAATGGCGTCGACACCTATACCTTGATGCAGCCGCTGGGCGTGTGTGCTGGCATCACCCCGTTCAACTTCCCGGCGATGATTCCGTTGTGGATGTTCCCGATGGCCATCGCCACCGGCAACACCTTCATCCTCAAGCCGTCCGAGCAAGATCCACTGGTGACCATGCGCCTGGTCGAACTGGCGCTGGAGGCCGGTGTCCCCAAAGGTGTGCTTAACGTCATCCACGGCGGCGTCGATGCGGTGAACCTGATTTGTGATCACCCGGACATCAAAGCCGTGTCCTTCGTCGGTTCGACCAAGGTCGGCACCCATGTCTACAACCGTGCCACCCAGAACGGCAAACGCGCCCAGTGCATGATGGGTGCGAAGAACCACGCCATCGTCCTGCCCGATGCCAACAAGCAACAGACGTTGAACAACCTGCTGGGCGCCTCGTTCGGCGCTGCTGGCCAACGCTGCATGGCCCTGCCGGTGGTGATCCTGGTAGGTGAAGCGAAGACCTGGCTGCCGGACCTGATCGAGCGGACCAAAACCCTCAAGATCAATGGCGGCACCGAACCGGGCACCGACATCGGCCCGGTGATCTCCTGCGCGGCTCTGGATCGGGTCAACAGCCTGATCGGCAGCGGCATCGAAGAAGGCGCCACGCTCGAGCTGGATGGACGCAACCCAACTGTCCCTGGCTACCAGGATGGCAACTTCGTCGGCCCGACGATCTTCTCCAATGTCACCGCACAAATGTCCGTGTACCGCAAAGAGATCTTCGGCCCGGTGCTGTGCGTCATGCATGCCGACAGCCTGAGCGAGGCCATCGAGATCATCAACGCCAACCCGAATGGCAACGGCACCGCCCTGTTCACCCGCTCCGGCGCTGCGGCCCGTCACTTCCAGGAAGAAATCGACGTCGGCCAAGTGGGTATAAACGTGCCGATTCCAGTACCGGTTCCGCTGTTCTCCTTCTCCGGCTCGCGCGCCTCCAAGCTCGGTGATCTGGGCCCTTACGGCAAGCAAGTGGTGACCTTCTACACCCAGACCAAAACGGTCACCCAGCGCTGGTTCGACGAGGATGACACCGGCGGCTCGGTGAACACCACCATCACCCTGAAATGATTTCTGCCGGCCGGCACGAAGCGTCGACCGGCCGGGAGCTGAACGGCGCAATAGCAGACATAACGGGTCGATGCGCAACAGCGCCTCCCCTCTCGCAAAAGGTAGTCATCATGCATATCGGATTTCTTGGCTTGGGCAACATGGGTGGCCCAATGGCGCGAAACTTGCTCAAGGCTGGCCACAGCCTGACCGTCTTCGATCCTTTCCCGCAGGCGGTCGCCGCCTTGGTCGAGGCCGGCGCCAGCGCCGCTGACTCGCCCGCCGCCGTGGCCAAGGCAGGGGTTGAGGTGATCATCACCATGCTGCCAACTGCCGACCACGTGAAACAGGTCTATCGCGGCAAGGACGGCCTGCTGGCCAATATTGGCCAAGGCGTGCTGTTGATCGACAGTTCGACCATCGACCCGATCAGTGCACGCGAAGTCGCAAAATTCGCCGTTACCCAAGGCAACCCAATGCTCGACGCACCGGTATCCGGCGGCACCGGCGGCGCGACGGCAGGCACCCTGACCTTTATGGTCGGCGGCCCGGTCAGTGTGTACGACCAAGCCCAGCCGAT
>Ga0163161_10004186_pt1 | contig 10074 bp, 7 predicted proteins | sample S45metaG_FD_129847 | JGI IMG/M metagenome (GOLD analysis project Ga0163161, IMG submission 129847) | Switchgrass rhizosphere microbial communities from Kellogg Biological Station, Michigan, USA - S4-5 metaG | ecosystem: Host-associated > Plants > Roots > Rhizosphere > Soil | place: USA: Michigan... | reverse complement strand
CTCCGGCTTTGTTCAGCGACCGTTCATCCGCCGATTTTTGGCTGAGCCACATGACCCCGGAGTTGCACCTACACGCGACTAATGACATGTTCTATAGACGATAGATCAACTATCGCCTAGGCTTTTGTCTCAGGAGCGGTCTTCGGCGCTGCTGGTAGGGGAGAAAAAACCCGCTTGACCTCAGCGGATTCCCGGATGCCTGCGACCGTTCCTCCCGAAAGTCTTGGACTAAAGGAGCCGTCATGCCAATGGAACTGCTTCAGTCAGGCGCTCGCAGACGCGACGACTTGCCGATGGAGCTCTTCTTGACACCCGAAATGCAGGACAAGCTGCGGATCCTCGACGATGCCGGTCACATCATCTGCAGCTTCCCAGCCGCGAAGAGGGCTCATCAGGAGCCGGTTCGCGTCCACATGGTGACGCCGCTGGGCCGCAAGGCGCTCAGGTACTTCGGCGCGGAGGGCGCACGCGGCAAAATCGACGAATCGCCGGACCTGTCGAGCGCGGTGGCCTACTTGCTTCGAACCGCGCAGAGCGGAGCGTGAACAACCCGCGAGGCCGCGCCCTTGTTCTTTGGGGCCAATGCCCGTTAGTAAGTCAAGAACGTCTGGGCGTCGATCGTTAGCTCGACACGTTCCGCGCGCGTATAGCGTCGGCGCAATCGCTCGCCCCGTCACTTAGGCCTTGCGCGTGGGGGTTGTACATGGCGTACCGGTCTACCATGTCGGCGCAACCCTGGTAGCGTGCCCGGTGCGTGCTGGCGATTTCCTCGCAGACCAACTCGCAAGCCGTGCGCTCGTGCTCAATGGCGGCCTGCCAGGCGGAGCGCGCAGCTTCTTTCTGGTCGGCAAACGGCTCGCGAAGTGCAAGCCACCAGCGCTGAAAAGCTCTTTCGTTGATCACAGTGTCATGAAAAAGCCCGCCGAAGCGGGCAAGACCAAAGTTGGTCGGAGGAGGGCTCAATGTTGCGGTGATTCTCTGAACGAATGCTGAACGTCGCAAATCTCGGAAGGGCCAGCTTCCATCACACTGCGCCGATGCCAGATATTGATCGTCTAGGATCTTCTTTCACGATCACCTAACCCAAGCCGTAGAGGCGGCCAGCCATGACGCGCAAGCGACTCCCCCCAGGCATCTCCGCAGAGGCCTCGCCAGTGTGTCGCAAGCTTGAGGTCGCCCAGCGGTACGGGCCGATCGCCTGATGTCAGCGGGCGACAGGACTTGCACGTTTACAAGCCGAACAGCGATATGAACGCACCCAGACCGCCAACCTTGCACGAGTTCGCAGTGCTGCGCGTGCTTCGTGCCGATGCCGAACGCTTACCGCGCAAGGCCGCGAGGATGGCGGCGACTTATCTGCCCACCGTTGAGTTGCCCGCCTCTTAGCGGCTGGTGTTGGCACGAGCGCTCGCCAAACAAGCCGGGGACGCGACGTGTCCGCCACTGGACGAGTTGCAAGCCGAATACGGCAGACTTGGTGCATGGCTCCCCGCCTCGTATCACGGTGACGCCACGGACGCGCGCTTCTGGCTCGTGGGGCTGGACGAGCGCGCTGCCGAGTACCGACCAACACTCAAACCCTGATCGACGGGCCACGGGGCCGCCAGCGCCCTCGCCGAGCCCAACCCCGCGCACGCGCCAGGACAGCCGGCGACGCCGCCGGGGACCCTAGGGGTCTCGACGACCGGACGGTCGGTCTTTGGTGCCAGGTCCGGCACACGTGCGAATGTCTGGTCGAGCGCATCGTGAATCGGATGTACGACGTGTCGCATCCGAGCTGCTCGTTCATTTGGATGTTCTGGAGATTTGGGATAAATTTCCCAAAATGGATGCTCGCGAGAAAATGCAGCACGCGCTGGAAGCGGCGGTGGCAAATGTGCTGCGCGCGCTGTTTCGGCTGCTGCTGCGCCATTCCATGTCCTATGACGCCTTCGACGAGCTGGCCCGGCGCGCCTATGTCGAGGTGGCCATGAAGGATTTCGCCATCGACGGCAAGAAGTCGACCATCTCGCGCGCCTCCATCCTCTCGGGACTCACCCGCAAGGAGGTGCGTCGCTTGCTTTCTCTGCCCGGCCATGGATCGGCGGGAAATGGCGGCGAGCGCTACAACCGTGCCGCCCGCGTGCTCACCGGCTGGGTGCGCGACCCCGACTTCCTGGACGCCGCCGGCGAGCCCCGCACACTGCCGATGGACAGCCCCACGGGTTTTGCCGCGCTGGTGCGCCGCCACAGCGGCGACATGCCGGCACGCGCCGTGCTCGACGAGTTGCACCGGGTGGGCGCGGTGCAGTGGCTGGACGATCAGCATGTGCAGCTGCACACCCGCGCCTACGTGCCGGTCGGCAGCGCATCGGACAAGCTGGACATCCTCGGCCAGGACGTGGCCGCGCTCATCGCCACGATCGACCACAACATCCAGCACGGCGCCGGCGACCCGCGGTTCCAGCGCAAGGTGATGTACGACGCCATCTCCCGCAGCGACCTGCCGGCCTTTCGCAAGCTCAGCGCCACCCAAGCGCAGTCGCTGCTGGAGCGGCTGGATCGCTGGCTGCAGGTGCGCGACAAAGTGGATGCTGCGCGCAACGAGGAAGCGTCCGCCGCCACGCCGCGCAGCCGCGTCGGCCTGGGCATTTACTACTTCGAGGAGCCGACCGCTCCTTCAACCCAAGGGGAAACACGATGAAACTTCAGAGATTCCTGGCCGCCGGCGTTGCCACCTGTGCCTTGCTCCTGGCGGCCTGCGGTGGCGGTGGCGGTGGCGGTGGTGGCGGCGGAGCAGGCGTCGTGGGCGGCGGCGGCATCGGCGGATCGGGCGTGAATGCCGACAAGGGCACCATCCGCGTCTCCATGACGGACGCCCCGGCCTGCGGATACGACGCGGTCCATGTCACCATCGACAAGGTGCGCGTGAACCAGAGCAGTGATGCGGCGGACACCGCCAGTGGCTGGGTGGACATCCAGCTGGCGAGCCCGCAACGCGTGGACCTGCTCACGCTGACCAACGGCGTGCTCTTTCCGTTGGGCGAGGCACCGCTTCCGGCCGGCAAGTACCAGCAGATGCGCCTGGTCCTGGTGGACAACACCCAGACCAATCCCCTGGCGAACTCGGTCAAGCCCACGGGTGGCAGCGAGACGCCGCTGGACACGCCGAGCGCCCAGCAAAGCGGCCTGAAGCTCAACATGAACGTCGACGTGCCGGCCGGCCAGGTGGTGGACGTGGTGCTGGACTTCGACGCCTGCAAGTCCGGGCTGAAACGCGGCAACTCGGGCCGCTACAACCTCAAGCCGGTGATCGCCGTGGTGCCGATCGTCAACAGCGGTGGCCAGCGGATCGAAGGCTGGGTGGATCCGTCGCTGGCGGCGGCCACCACCTTCGTTTCGCTGCAGTCGCAGGGCCAGCCGGTCAAGGCCAGCATCCCGAACAGTCTCGGCCGCTTCGTTCTCTTCCCGGTCCCGATCGGCAACTACGACCTGGTGGTGACTTCGGCGGACCGCGTCACGGCGGTGATCACGGGCGTGCCGGTTGGCGCCACGGCAGTCACCTCCGTGGGCAGCGACAGCGTGCGAATCAACCCGCCGGGCACATCCATGCGATCGGTGAGCGGAACGGTGAGCCCAGCCAGCGCAACGGTGCGCGCGTTGCAGAGCCTCACCGGTGGCCCCACCGTCGAAGTGGCGTCGCCGCCGGTGGATGCATCGAGCGGTGAGTTCGGCATGAACCTGCCGATCGGTGCGCCGGTGCGCGCGGCGTTCGCAGCCAATGCGTCCTCGTTCGGCTTCACGGCCGACTCGGCGGTCGCAGGCCTGTACACCGTGCAGGCGAATTCGAACGGGACGGTGCGGAACTCGGGGATCGATGCCAGCGCGCCGGTGCCGCCATTGGCCTTCAGCCTGCCCTGAGGAACCCGGTCTGCGCGGGAAGCCGGTTCGGGGCCGCATGCCGTCCCGGCTGCCCTCGCTCGCCGGGGGGCTCAGATGTTGCTGCCGCCTCGCGCTGCTGCGCGAAGGCCTTGCAAGGTGCTGGTCGGGGTGATCGCTTCCGGGTCGAGCAGGCAGTGCAGGATCGCGGGTTTGCCGCTGGCCCGTGCGCGCGCGAGTGCCGGTGCGAACTCCGCCGTGGACGTCACGCGTTCGCCATGGCCGCCGAACACCTGCGCATAGCCGCGGAAGTCCGGGTTCTTCAACTGCGTGGCGCTGACGCGGCCCGGGTAGTGCTTCTCCTGGTGCATGCGGATCGTGCCGTACATGGCGTTGTCGAGCAGCACCACGATGATCGGCAGGCCGTACTGCACGGCGGTCGCGAACTCCTGGCCATGCATCAGGAAGTCGCCGTCGCCGGCGAACACCAGCACCTCGCGTCCGGGCCACAGGCGCTTGGCGCCCACGCCGGCCGGCAGGCCGTAACCCATGGAGCCGCTGGTAGGCGCCAATTGGCTGGCGAAGGCGCGAAACGGCCAGAAGCGGTGCACCCAGGTGGCGAAGTTTCCGGCCCCGTTGCAGAAGATCGTGTCGGCCGGCAGCACCTCGCGCAGATGGGTCATCACCTCGCCCATCTGCAAGGGTCCCGGGATGCGGATCGGCGCCGGATCGCTCCAGGCCAGGAACGCCGCGCGCGCCTCGGCGGCCTCGGCCTGCCAGGTCGGCGCAGCGGCGGGGCGCAGTGTGGCGGCGGCCTCGGCGAAGGCCTGCGGCGTGGCGTGGATGGCCTGCGTCGCACGGTACAGCTTGCCGAGCTCGTCGGCGTCGGCATGCACGTGCACCAGCGCCTGCCGGGGCGTCGGGATGCCGAGCAGCTCATAGCCCTGTGACGGCACCTCGGAGAGGCGCCCGCCGACCAGCAAGACCAGGTCGGCGGCGCGGATGCGCGCCAGCACCGCGGGATTGACGCCCAGGCCGAGATCGCCGCCATAGCAGGGGTGCTCGGCGCTGAACAGCATCTGGCGGCGGAACGAGCAGTACACCGGCAGGGAAAAGGCCTCGGCGAAGGCCGCGATCTGGCGCGTCGCGGTTTCCGACCAGCGACTTCCACCCAACACCATGACCGGCCGTTCGGCCGCGGCCAGGCGCCGCGTCAGCTCGCCCATCTGGGCCGCGCCCGGATAGGTTTCCGTCACCGCATACGACTGGGCGTCGGCGACATTCGCGGCCTCGGTCAGCATGTCTTCGGGCAGCGCGATGACCACCGGGCCGGGGCGGCCGGAGGTGGCGACATGGAAGGCGCGCGAAACCAGCTCGGGCAGCCGCTTCGGGTCGTCGACCTCGACGACCCACTTGGCCATGGTGCCGAACACGGCGCCGTAGTCGAGTTCCTGAAAGGCTTCGCGCCCCAGTGCGTCGCGCGCCACCTGGCCCACGAAGAGCAGCAGCGGTGTCGAGTCCTGGTGCGCGATGTGCACGCCGGCGGCCGCATTGGTGGCGCCGGGCCCGCGCGTGACGAAACAGATGCCGGGGCGGCCGGTGAGTTTCCCCTGGGCCTCGGCCATCATCGCTGCGCCACCTTCCTGGCGGCAGACGGTGACGGCGATGGACGCATCGTGGAGGGCGTCGAGCACGGCGAGAAAGCTCTCGCCGGGTACGCAGAAGAGCTGCTGCACGCCATGCAAGACGAGCTGGTCGACCAGGATCTGGCCGCCGGTGCGCAGGGATGTCATGGGAATTTCCAATCCGGGAGAGGCTGTCAGTGGAGCGCCGCGCAGGCCGCAGCAATGCGCGCGCAGGCCTCCTGCAGCTGATCCATCGAGGTGGCGTAGGAGATGCGGAAGTACGGTGCCAGCCCGAACACGCTGCCGGGCACGACGGCCACCTCGAAGTCCTGCAGCAGATAGCGGCAGAAATCGGCGTCTGTCTGCAGCTGCATGCCGCGTCGCGTGGAGCGACCGAGCACGCCGGCGCAACTGGCGTAGGTGTAGAACGCGCCCTCGGGCCTGCGGCAGTGCAGGCCGGGTATGACGTTGAGCGCATGCACGACGAGATCGCGGCGGGCCTGGAAATCGGCGCAGCGCGCGGCGATGAAGTCCTGCGATCCGGTCAATGCCTCGATCGCGGCGGCCTGGCTGACCGAGGACGGGCATGACGTCGACTGGCTCTGCACGACGGCCATGGCTGCAACCAGGTCGCGCGGACCGGCGCCGTAGCCGATGCGCCATCCGGTCATCGCATAGGCCTTGGAGACGCCATTGACGGTCAGCGTGCGCTCGCGCAGCCGTGGTTCCACGGCAGCCGGCGTCGCGAAGGCCAGGCCGTCGTAGAGGATGTGCTCGTAGATGTCGTCGGCCAGCACCCAGACCTGCGGGTGGCGCAGCAGCACCTCGGCGAGAGATTGCAGCTGCGCCGCGCTGTAGGCCGTGCCGCTCGGGTTGGACGGCGAGTTCAGGAAGACCCAGCGCGTGCGCGGCGTGATCGCGGCGTCGAGCTGTCCGGCCTCGAGACGGAAACCGTGCCCCTCGCTGCAAGGCAGCACCACCGGCACGCCGCCGCAGATCTGCACGATGTCGGCATAGGAGGTCCAGTAGGGCGCCGGCAGGATCACCTCGTCGCCCGGCTCCAGGCTGGCCATCAGCGCGTTGAAGATCACCTGCTTGGCGCCGGCGCTCACGCTGATCTCGTCGAGGGCATAGTCCAGCGCGTTGTCGCGCTGGAACTTGTGGCGCACCGCGGCCTTCATCGCGTGGCTGCCGTCGAGCACGGTGTAGCGCGTCTCGCCGCGCGCGATGGCCCGTGCGGCCGCCGCGCGGATGTGCTCCGGCGTGTCGAAGTCGGGTTCGCCCGCACCCAGCACGATCACCGGACGCCCGGCGCGCCGCAGCGCATTCGCATGGTCGGTGATGCGCAGGATCTCGGACACGCCGATCGCGCGCAGTCGCTGCGACGGGGCGAACGCTGGCGCTGGCGCTGGCGCCGCATCGTGCGCCAGGGAGGCGGTGGCCCTCACGCTCAGTCCCCGATGTCGAAGGTCACGCCCTGCGCGAGCGGCAGCGCGGTCGAGTAGTTGATGGTGTTGGTGGCGCGGCGCATGTAGGCCTTCCATGCGTCGGAGCCCGCCTCGCGGCCGCCGCCGGTTTCCTTCTCGCCACCGAAGGCGCCGCCGATCTCCGCGCCGCTCGGGCCGATGTTGACATTGGCGATGCCGCAGTCGGACCCGGCGCTCGACATGAAGCGCTCGGCCTCGCGCATGTCGAGCGTGAAGATCGAGGACGACAGGCCGGCGCCGACCGCGTTGTGCCACTCGACGGCCTCCTCGAAGCTGTTGTAGCGCACGACGTAGAGGATCGGCGCGAAGGTCTCGCGCAGCGCCGGACCGGCGTGCGCCGGCAGCTCGACCAGCGCGGGCCGCGCGTAGTACGCGGCATCGCCGCCGATGCCGGCCACGCGATCGCCGCCATGGACGGTCGCGCCCGCCGCGCGGCTTTCCGCCAGCGCCTTCTGCATGCCGTCGAATGCGGCGCCGTCGATCAGCGGCCCGACCAGCGTTCCGGAGACGCGCGGGTCGCCGACCTTCACCTGGCCATAGACCTTCGCCAGCCGGGGCACCAGCGTGTCGTAGATGCTGTCGTGCACGAACAGCCGGCGCAGCGTGGTGCAGCGCTGGCCGGCCGTGCCCATGGCGGCGAAGGCGATGCCGCGCAGCGCGAGGTCGAGGTCCGCCGAGGGCGCGACGATGGCCGCGTTGTTGCCGCCGAGTTCGAGAATGGCGCGCGCGAAGCGGGCGGCCAGCCTGGGGCCGACCTGGCGTCCCATCGCCGTCGAGCCGGTGGCCGACAGCACCGGCACGCGCGGGTCGTCGACCAGCAGTTCGCCGATGTCGCGCTGCCCGACCAGCAGTTCGAGCAGGCCCTCGGGCGCATCGCCGAAGCGGGCCAGCGCGCGCTGCGCGATGGCGTGCGTGGCGAGCGCGGTCAGGGGTGTCTTTTCGGAGGGCTTCCACACCACCGAATCGCCGCACACCAGCGCCAGCGCCGCATTCCATGACCACACGGCCACCGGGAAGTTGAAGGCGGAGATCACGCCGACCACGCCCAGCGGATGCCAGGTTTCCATCATCCGGTGCTCGGGGCGCTCGGTGGCGATCGTCAGCCCGTAGAGCTGGCGCGACAGGCCGACCGCGAAGTCGCAGATGTCGATCATCTCCTGCACCTCGCCCGCGCCTTCGGACGGCACCTTGCCCACCTCGAGCGTCACGAGCAGGCCGAGGTCGGCCTTGGCCGCGCGCAGTTCTTCGCCCAGCAGGCGCACCAGTTCGCCGCGGCGTGGTCCCGGCACCAGGCGCCACGCGAGGTACGCGGCATGGGCGCGGCCGATCGCGGCCTTGGCTTCGGCCGTCGAGGTCTGTCGCACATGGGCGATCGTCTCGCCGCTGATCGGCGAGCGCACGGCGAGTTCGCCGTCGGCGTACGCCGACTTCGGCACGCCGAGGCGTTGCAGCAGTTGATCGACCTGGGCGGGGATGGGCTGGGCGGTGGAGGCGGGGGCGTCTGACATAGAGGAGCTCTCGGGCGATGGATTCGTGGATGCAATGTCGGCGAATCCGCATCGCTTGCATAGTGAAAAATCGGAAGAACTTGATGAGTATTGAGAATGAAGTAGGCTCCCATCACTTGGCTGGGGGTGCTCGTCGCCAGCCAGGGCGATGTGACCGCCAGCCTGCGAGATGATCATTCCCCCGTTGCATGACATGTTCCACAAGACCTTCCTGCCGCCCATGGCCGACCTGCTCGCTTTCGAGGCCGCCTCGCGCCACGCGAGCATCTCGCGCGCGGCGGACGAGCTGCACCTCACGCAAAGCGCGGTATCGCGCCAGATTCGCCAGCTCGAGCAGCAGCTGGGGCTCGCGCTGTTCCACCGGGTGCGCCAGCGGGTCGTCCTGACGGATGTGGGGCGTGTCTACGCGGCGGATGTGCGCGCCGCGCTTCAACAGTTCTCGGGCGCCACGCAAAAGGCCATGGCGCTGTCCGGCGGCGGTGGCCTGCTCAACCTCGCGGTGCTGCCGACCCTGGGCACGCGCTGGCTGATTCCGCGGCTGGGCGACTTCACGCGCCGGCATCCCCAGGTGACGGTCAACTTCGCCGCCCGTTCCGAGCCCTTCGACTTTTCGCAGGAGCCCTTCGACGCCGCCATCCACTTCGGCGCCCCGCATTGGGCCGGGGCCCGATGCGAATACCTGATGCACGAGCGCACGGTCCCTGTCTGCAGCCCCGCCTTTCAGCGTGCGCATGGCATCCGGTCCGTGGCGGACCTCGGCGCGGTCGTGTTGCTGCAGCAAAGCACGCGACCCACCCAATGGGCCGAATGGTTCGCGCAGGTCGGCGCGGCGGGCGTGCCGGCGCTGCGCGGGCCGCGCTTCGAGCAGTTCGCGATGATCGCGCAGGCCGCGGTATCGAGCCTCGGCGCCGCGCTGCTGCCCAGCTTCCTGGTCGAAGCGGAGATCGAGGCGGGCGAACTCGTGGTCCTTTTTCCGCAAGCCCTCACGAGCTCCGACGCGTACTACCTCGTCTATCCGGAGTCGCGTGCCGAAGCACCGCTGGTCGGGGCCTTTCGCGACTGGATCGTCGCGCAGGCGCACGGGGCGCCTGCGGCGAGGTGAAGGCCTCCCCCTCAATACCCCCGCGCCGGATCGTAGCGCCCCTCGAGGGGCTCGCCTTGTTCGAAGGCTGCGATCTGCTGCGCGAAGAACCTGGCGCGCATGCGTCGCGTGACCGTCGCGGCAATGTGCGGGGTGACGAAGATCCCGGGGTGCGACCAGGCCGGATGATCCTTCGCCAAGGGTTCCTCGGCAAAGACGTCGACGAAGGCTCCGCCCAGCTGGGCTGAATCGAGTGCGGCGACGAGCGCGTCCAGGCGCAGCTGCGACCCGCGCCCGGCGTGGATCAGCCCGGCTCCTTTCGGCAGGCGGGCCAGCCGCTGCGCGTTCAGGATGCCTTCGGTTTGCGGCGTGGCCGGAAGCAGGCAGACCAGGATGTCGCAGCGCGCCAGGAACGCATCCAGTTCGCCGGGCCCCGCGTAGCAGGCGACGCCCTCGAGGGTCTTGGCGGTGCGCGACCACCCGATCGTCCGGAAGCCGAGGGCGCTCACCATCTG
>Ga0163161_10004185_pt1 | contig 10076 bp, 10 predicted proteins | sample S45metaG_FD_129847 | JGI IMG/M metagenome (GOLD analysis project Ga0163161, IMG submission 129847) | Switchgrass rhizosphere microbial communities from Kellogg Biological Station, Michigan, USA - S4-5 metaG | ecosystem: Host-associated > Plants > Roots > Rhizosphere > Soil | place: USA... | reverse complement strand
CCACGGCGTAGTCTGTACAGAAAGGTAAACGAGGCCCCTATGACTGTACCTATCGCAATCATCGGCACCGGCATCGCCGGGCTTTCAGCCGCTCAAGCCCTGACTGACACAGGGCATGTCGTCCAGCTTTTCGATAAAAGCCGCGGCAGTGGCGGACGCATGTCGAGCAAGCGCAGCGATGCGGGTGCTCTGGATTTGGGCGCGCAATATTTCACAGCCCGCGACCGCCGCTTCGTCACCGAAGTCCAGCGTTGGCAAGCCAACGGCTGGGTCGCCGAGTGGACGCCGCAGCTCTACACCTACCACGGCGGCCAACTCAGCCTGTCGCCGGATGAACAGACGCGCTGGGTCGGTACGCCACGCATGAGCGCCATCACCCGCGGCCTGCTCGGTGATCTGCAAGTGCAGTTCGCATGCCGGATCACTGAGGTCTATCGCGGCGAAGAACACTGGCATTTGCAGGACGCCGAAGGCTTCACCCACGGCCCATTCAGTCATGTGGTGATCGCCACACCCGCCCCTCAAGCCACCGCACTGCTGGCGGCTGCATCGAAGCTGGCCGGGGTCGCCGCCGGGGTAAAAATGGACCCGACCTGGGCCGTCGCCCTGGCATTCGAAACCCCGCTGGAGACACCGATGGAAGGCTGTTTCGTGCAGGACAGCCCCCTCGACTGGCTGGCCCGCAACCGCAGTAAACCGGGACGCGACAACACCTTGGACACCTGGGTGCTGCACGCGACCAGCGCCTGGAGCCGGCAACATATCGATCTGTCCAAGGAAGCCGTGATCGAGCAACTGCACGGCGCATTCGCCGAACTGTTGCATGACTCCATGCCCGCCCCGACCTTCAGTCTCGCCCATCGCTGGCTCTATGCCCGCCCCGCCAACAGCCATGAATGGGGGGCGCTCGCCGATGCCGACCTGGGCCTGTATGTCTGTGGCGACTGGTGCCTGTCCGGGCGTGTCGAAGGTGCCTGGCTCAGCGGTCAGGAAGCTGCTCGTCGCTTGCATGAACACATGCAGTAAACCGCATCACCCGCGTCAATTGCTGCTGTCGAAGTGGACAGCAGCCCATCACAAAACTTATACAGAAAGTTTGACTTGTACACCTTTGAATCTATGATGAAGCCATACTGTACAGAACCTTCACTCTGTACAGGTTTGGATTCGAGGTGCTCTGATGACCCACGCCCCCGTGAAACCGAAAATCGCTATCAGCGCTTGCTTGATGGGGGCCGAAGTTCGCTACAACGGCGGACACAAGGCATCACGCCTGTGCAGTCACACCCTCACAGACTATTTCGATTTCATCGCGGTGTGTCCGGAAGTCGCCATTGGCCTCGGCATTCCCCGTGAGCCGATCCGCCTGGTAGGCGACCCGCAACATCCCGAAGCCGTGGGCAGCGTTCACGCCGAGCTGAATGTCACCCGGCCGCTCACCGAGTACGGACAGACAATGGCCAGTCAATTGAGCGATATCTGCGGCTACATCTTCATGCAGAAATCCCCGTCCTGCGGCCTGGAACGGGTAAAGGTCTATCAAGCCAATGGTGCACCGGTGGAGGGCGGTGGTCGAGGCGTCTATGCCCAGGCTTTCTGCGCAATGCGCCCTGACCTGCCAGTAGAAGAAGACGGCCGGCTTAACGATCCGGTGCTGCGGGAAAACTTCCTCACCCGCGTCTTCGCCTACAGCGCCTGGCAGCAACTGCTGCAAAAAGGCCTGACCCGCCGCGGCCTCACCGAATTCCACTCGCGCTACAAATACCTGCTGATGGCGCACAACCCGGAGCAATACAAAACCCTGGGGAATTTACTGGGCAACATGAGCCAGACCACCCCCGGCGAACTGGGTCCGCGTTACTTCAGTGAATTGATGGCGGCATTGAAAAAGTGCGCCACACGGCGCACCCACACCAACGTCCTGCAACACATCAGCGGCTACCTCAAGCAGGTCATCAGCCCTGAAGACAAACAGGAAGTGCAGCACGTCATCGGCCAATACCGCCAAGGCATCGTGCCATTGGTGGTTCCATTGACCCTGCTCAAGCATCACTTCCGCCAGCACCCGGATACTTACATCGCGCAACAGGTTTACCTGCAACCGCATCCGGAAAATCTCAGCCTGCGAAACGCGATCTGATGAAATCCCCACTCGACACCAGTGCCAGCGAAGACCTCGGCGATGATTTTAAAAAGGCCCTGGACGAAGGCTGGCTGCCCATCCGTGAAGTGGCGCGCCAGACCGGCGTCAACGCCGTGACGTTGCGTGCCTGGGAACGGCGTTATGGCCTGATCGTTCCGCAACGCACACCCAAGGGCCATCGGTTGTTCTCGGCCGAACACGTTCAACGCATCCTGACGATCCTCACCTGGCTTAACCGCGGCGTGGCCGTCAGTCAGGTCAAGCAACTGCTGGACACGCCGCAGGCGTTTACCGAGCCCGTCGAAAATGACTGGCAAGTGCTGCGCCAGACGCTGCTGCACGCGGTGTCACACCTGAACGAACGCGCTCTCGATGACACCGTCAATCAAGCCATGGCGTTGTATCCACCGCGAACCTTGTGCGAACGCCTGATGCTGCCGTTGCTGGCAGAACTGGAACAGCGTTGGCAGGGCCAGTTTGGCGCGCAGATGGAGCGGGCGTTCTTTTATTCCTGGTTACGCAGCAAATTCGGCGCACGCATCTACCATAACAACCGTCAGTTACGCGCCGCGCCACTGTTGTTGATCAATCACTCGGATGTGCCACTGGAACCTCACCTGTGGCTCGCCGCCTGGCTGATCAGCAGCGCCGATTGCCCGGTAGAGGTGTTCGACTGGCCCTTGCCCGCCGGCGAACTCGCGTTGGCGGTCGATCACTTGCAAGCCCGCGGCGTACTGCTGTATTCCAGCAAAGCCATAAACCTTTCGCAGCTGCCAAAACTTTTGAATGGTGTCAGCTGCCCAAAAATGATTGCCGGGCCCACGGTACGTATCCATCACGCCGAGTTGTCCACAAGAACTACCGAGATCGCTGATTTGTCCTTCGCCGAAGACCCGTTATCGGCGCATAAGGAACTTGTTCAGCGCAGGTTAATTTAATGAATTGTTCGGACAGCACCATGCAATTGATCTGGCTGCGCAGCGATTTGCGCCTACACGACAACACCGCCCTCTCGGCTGGCGCAGCGCGCGGCCAAGCGGTGGCGGTGTATTTGCTGAGCCCGGAGCAGTGGCTGGAGCACGATGATGCACCGTGCAAAGTGGATTTCTGGCTGCGCAACCTGAGCGAATTGAGTCGCGCGTTGGGCGAACTGAACATTCCCTTGTTGATCCGCAAGGCATCGCGTTGGGACGAAGCGCCGAGCGTGCTGCTCGATCTGTGTCAGCAGTTGAAGATCGACGCCGTACACGTCAACGAGGAGTACGGCATTCACGAAAGCCGTCGCGATGCGGCGGCGGCCCAAGCGCTGAAGGCCAATGGCATCGATTTCTATAGCTACCTCGATCAGCTGCTATTCAAACCGGGCACCGTGCTGACCAAGACCGGCACTTACTTTCAGGTCTTCAGCCAGTTTCGCAAGGTCTGTTACGACCGCCTGCACAGGTCAATGCCCGAGCAAGTCCGCGCCCCTGCCGTCCAGGCGCCATTGGCGATCAGCAGCGACCCCCTTCCATCAAGCGTTGACGGTTTCGCCACGCCCAGCGACAGCTTGCGCAAACACTGGCCCGCCGGTGAGACCGAAGCCCGACGCCGTCTCGACACATTCGCCGACGCACAGATCGACTACTACAAAGACGAACGCGACTTCCCGGCCAAACCCGGCACCAGCCAGCTCTCGGCCTATCTCGCCGCCGGAGTGATTTCCCCCCGCCAGTGTTTGCATGCGGCTCTGCAAAGCAATCAGGGCGAGTTCGAAAGCGGCAAGGTGGGCGCCGTCACCTGGATCAACGAGCTGCTGTGGCGCGAGTTCTACAAACATATTCTGGTGGGTTACCCACGGGTCTCGCGCCATCGCGCCTTCCGGCCGGAAACCGAGGCCCTGGCTTGGCGCGATGCACCGGAAGAACTGCTGGCGTGGCAAGAAGCCCGCACCGGCCTGCCGATCATCGACGCGGCCATGCGCCAACTGCTTGAAACCGGATGGATGCACAACAGGCTGCGCATGGTCGTGGCAATGTTCCTGACCAAGAACCTGCTGATCGACTGGCGTGAGGGCGAGCGCTTTTTCATGCGGCATTTGATCGATGGCGATCTGGCAGCAAACAACGGTGGCTGGCAGTGGAGCTCGTCCACCGGAACCGATGCGGCGCCTTGGTTCCGGATTTTCAACCCATTGAGCCAGTCGGAGAAATTCGACGCCGAAGGCGTGTTCATCAAGCACTGGCTGCCAGAACTGGCCGGGCTCAACAAAAAGGACGTGCACAACCCGGCGAACCTCGGCGGCTTGTTCGGTGTGGCGGACTATCCGTCGCCGATCGTCAATCTGAGCACGTCTCGACAACGGGCGCTGGCAGCGTTCAAAAACTTGCCAGCACGACAAGATTTATCGCCACCGGGATTACTTCTAAGCCGGGGCGCTGAATTACGAACATGTACCCATATTGGGTCGGGCGATTGCCTGGCTGAAAAGGAGAATGGGATGAGTCGTCCCCCCCCACGGCGCTACTGGTTGACCGGCGCCAGTAGCGGCATTGGCGCCGCGCTGGCCGAGGAAATACTGAAAAGCGGCGCTCATGTGGCCGTCAGTTCACGCTCGGTAGCAGTGCTCAAAGTCTTGTCCAAGCGCTATCCCGGACAAGTGCTGGTCCTGCCTGGAGACCTGACCAACAGCCAGCGGGTGCGTGAAATCGGCGAGCAAATTGCGCAAGACTGGGGCTCGCTGGACACTGTAATTCTCAATGCCGGCACCTGCGAGTATGTCGACGTTCAGCAATTTGATTCGTCGATCGTCGAGCACGTGGTGCGTACCAATTTGCTCGCCAGCGCTTATTGCATCGAGGCCGCGATACCCCTGCTGCGCAAAGGCACCGCGCCACACATGGTGGGCGTAGCCAGCGCCGTGACGTACTTGCCGCTGCCGCGGGCGGAAGCCTATGGCGCATCGAAAGTCGGGCTGCGTTACCTGTTCGAATCGCTGCGCATGGACCTGGCGCCGGAAAGCATCGAAGTCACCATGGTCAGCCCTGGGTTTGGCCAGACACCACTGACGGCAATGAATGACTTCCCGATACCGCTCAGTTGTCCGGTAACTAAAGCGGCCCGGCATCTCTTCGCCAAACTCGAGAACCGGCCATTGGAGATCGCCTTTGCGGGCCTGTTCATGGCGGCGCTTTGGCCGCTGTCGAAATTGCCCAACGCGGTGCAACTGGCCATCGGCAAACGCATGGTGCGCAGCAACCCGCCGATCCAGGACCTGCTGTAAACATTGCCCTCATCGCCAGCTGTTTCCCGCACTTCACTTCATGGCCCAACGGTTCGCCTCAGATACCCAATACTGAGCGTCCGTCAGGCCTTTCACACAGCATCGGTCCTCTGCCTTACACTGCGCGCCATGAAAACCATACCCCACACGCAAATCGCCGAGCCGGCCGTCACGTGCTCGACCTGCGCGGCTTGCTGCTGTCAGCTCGAAGTGATGCTGATCACCGACACGGGCGTGCCCGAGCGTTTTATCGATACCGATGATTGGGGCGGTGAAGTCATGTTGCGTCTGGACGACGGCTGGTGCGCTGCGCTGGATCGCAACAGCATGATGTGCACGATCTACGAAAAGCGTCCGTTGATCTGCCGGGAATTCGAGATGGGCGCACCGGAATGCATCGAAGAGCGCCAGGGGATCAGCACCGCGTATCGGTAACCAGGAAGTGATCGCTCGATCCGACGCCATCGCGGGCAAGCCACGCTCCCACAGGAGAACGCCTAACCTGTGGGAGCGTGGCTTGCCCGCGATGCTTTTGACATTACAACGGCATGGTGTAGTGCAGCGCGTAACTTTCTACGCCATCGTTGTGATTGGCCATACCGCCATTGGAATAGTGCGTCGCACGAATCCCGACTTCATGACCGCCGGCAAAACGGGCACCAAAACCGAAACGGTCTTCGAACTGGAAGGACTGGCCAATGTCGTTGTTTTCAAGTTCGGTATGGGAGAAAAACGCCACCCCGATACCCACCTCGATGTAAGGCTTGACCGACTGACCGGCAAACTCGTAAACAAGCACCGGCGAGAACGACAGGCTGTTGTTGCTGGAAGTCTTGTCCCCGTCCCAATAGGTATAGGCACCGCTCCAGTTACCCGTCAGACGCCCCACGTCACTTTGCCACCAGCTCTTGTCCCAATCGAATTGCATGCCCAGTCGATAGGTCATGGTTGAATCGGTGGTCTGGCCGACCCCGAACTCCACGCCTGCTGCCTGTGCGGTGAAACTTTGCCCCATTAAAGCGGCCGCAATCGCGGCCAAGCAGAATAGTCGCTTCACTAGAAACTTCCTTTTCCAAACGATTTCGTATGGTTTTTTTTGCTGAACGCTATAGAAGTCGACGTTTGATCAAAAGTTCATGCCAGTTGCTCTTTCGCCCCCAACTCGTTACTTACCCCTCGAAGCTTCTCACAACACCCGGCGTATTCCACAGTATCGGCAAGATATTTCTGAAATGAACGGGATCGGCACTCGTCCAAAACTCGGCGGCACGAACCGGCCCGTCGGCGAGCAGTTCACGCTCGGCCAACAGCCGCTGAAGTTGCCGCGCGACAGCAGCCCCCGTGTCGATCAGGCTGATGTCATCGGGGATCATCTGCTTAAGCAAAGGCTTCAGGAAGGGATAATGCGTGCACCCCAGAATCAGGGTGTCGCACCCGGCGCCCAGCAGCGGTTCAACGTATCTGGCCAGTAATTGGCGCAGGGCCGGGCTGTGCAAATCACCGTTTTCAATCAGTTCTACCAGGCCGGGACATGGCTGAGTGATGACGCGCACATCGGTGGCGAAACGGTCGAGCAAAGCGGCGAACTTGGCACTTTGCAAGGTGCCCGTGGTGGCGAGAACGCCTACCACACCGCTGCGGGTCGCGGCGGCGGCGGGTTTGACCGCAGGCTCCATGCCGACGATCGGCCACTGAGGATAATCGCGCCGCAGGTCGGCAACGCCCGCGACGGTCGCGGTATTGCACGCCAGCACCAAGGCCTTCGCACCCTGCTGCTGGAAAAATTCGGCCATGACGCTACAGCGCTGGCGGATGAATTCCGGGGTTTTCTCGCCGTAGGGAATATTCCCGCAATCGGCGACGTACAGCAGTGACTCGTCGGGAAGCAAACGCTGGATCTCGGCCAGCACCGAGAGCCCACCGACGCCGGAGTCGAACACGCCGATCGGCGCTTCACGCATGCGTCGAACCACAAACACTGCAGCCTGGATCACGCTTGACCCGCAACTCGCGAAAACGCGAGCCCAGCGCATCGATCAACAACAGCCGCCCCACCAGCGGCTCGCCGAAACCGACCAGCAGTTTCATGGCTTCCAGTGCCTGAAGACTCCCCACCAACCCCACCAACGGCCCGACGACACCGGCTTCGCTGCACGTCAGTTCGGCTTCGCTGCCATGCCCGTATAAACAGTGGTAACACGGGCTCTCCGGACGGCGCGGGTCAAACACCGACAGTTGTCCGTCGAGACGAATCGCCGCGCCACTGACCAGTGGTTTGCGGGCGGCGACGCAAGCGGCATTGACCGCTTCGCGAGTGGAGAAGTTATCGGAACAATCGAGCACCAGATCTACCGCCGCCACGGCGGTAGCCAGGGAATCCTCGTCCAGTGCAGCGCGATGGGCGATCAGTTTTATCTCGGGATTGATCGCGCTCAGGCGTTTGATCGCCGAATCAACCTTGCTCAGGCCGACGCTATCGGTGTCGTGAACGATCTGGCGTTGCAAGTTGGTCAGGTCGACCGTGTCGAAGTCGGCAAGGTGCAGCTCACCCACGCCAGCCGCGGCCAGGTACAGCGCAACCGGCGAGCCAAGTCCACCGAGGCCGACAATCAACACGCGGCTTTCTTTCAAGCGCAACTGGCCGTCGATGTCGACGTGTTGCAACAGAATCTGCCGACTGTAGCGCAACAATTCCTGATCATTCAGCACGGCAGGCGCCCCAGGCTGATACGTTGGTGACCACCCAGATCGGTACGGCTATGGACGTCTTCAAAGCCGCGGGTCAGCAGCAAATCGCGTACTGCACTGGCTTGATCGTAGCCGTGTTCAAGCATCAGCCAGCCACCGGCTTCGAGGTAGTCCGGTGCCTGGGCGACGATCAAACGCAGATCGTCGAGCCCGTCGACACCGGCCACCAGCGCACTGGCCGGCTCGAAGCGCACGTCGCCTTCTACCAGATGCGGGTCGGAGGAAGGGATGTAAGGCGGGTTGCTGATGATCAGTTGAAAGTGCTGTCCTGCCAGGGCGCTGAACCAATGGCTGCTCAGCACCGTGACGTTGTTGAGGTGCAGTCGCTGGCGGTTACGCTCGGCCAGGGCCACGGCTTCAAGCACGCGATCCACCGCCGTGACCTTCCACGCAGGGCGTTCGCTGGCCAGGGCCAGGGCGATGGCACCACTGCCGGTGCCAAGGTCGAGGACCTTGGCGGGTGTCGCCGGCAACAACTCAAGCGCGGCTTCCACCAGCAGTTCGGTATCCGGACGTGGAATGAGGGTGTGCGGAGCCACTTCAAGGTCCAGCTTCCAGAAGCCTTGCTGCCCCAGAATGTAAGCCACCGGTTCGCCGCCACGACGACGCTGCAAATAACTGGCAAACGTCAACGCCGCTTCACTGGGAACAATGCGCTCCGGCCAGGTGTGCAGAAAACTGCGGGGCTTGCCCAACGCGGCAGCCAGCAACAATTCGGCATCCAGACGCGCGGTGGGCGAGTCAGGCAAATCAGCGGCGCGCAACAAACTGGCAATGATCGTCATTTATTCACCTATCGCTGCCAATTGATCGGCCTGGTACTCGGCCAGCAACGGCTCGATCACCGCATCGACCCCGCCGGCGAGGATTTCGTCGAGCGAATACAGCGTCAGGTTAACCCGATGGTCGGTGACCCGGCCCTGGGCAAAGTTGTAGGTACGGATCCGCTCCGAGCGATCACCGGAACCGACCAGCAATTTACGCTCGCTGGCGATGGCATTCGCCGCGGCGCTGGTTTGCTGATCATTCAGTTTGGCCGACAGCCAGGACATCGCCCGGGCGCGGTTTTTGTGCTGCGAGCGTTCTTCCTGGCACTCCACGACAATACCGGACGGCAAGTGCGTGATGCGGATCGCCGAGTCGGTCTTGTTGACGTGCTGACCACCGGCCCCCGAGGAACGATAGGTATCGACCCGCAAATCCGCCGGGTTGATCTCGATCGCTTCCTGCTCGTCCGGCTCGGGCAACACTGCCACGGTGCAGGCCGAGGTGTGGATGCGGCCTTGGGACTCGGTGGCCGGAACCCGTTGCACACGGTGCGCGCCGGACTCGAATTTCAGCTTGCCGTAGACGTTGTCGCCTTCAACACGGGCGATGACTTCTTTATAGCCACCGTGTTCACCTTCGTTCTCCGAGAGAATTTCCACTCGCCAGCCCCGTCGCTCGGCGTAGCGCGAATACATACGGAACAGGTCGCCGGAGAAAATCGCCGCCTCATCGCCACCGGTGCCGGCACGGATTTCGAGGAACACGTTGCGCCCGTCATTCGGATCTTTGGGCAGCAGCATACGTTGCAGGCTGGCTTCGAGTTCGATCAGTTGTTCCTTGGCTTCGCGGACTTCTTCCACGGCCATTTCGCGCATGTCCGGGTCATTGTCCTTGAGCAGCGCCTGGGCACCTTCAAGGTCGCCTTGCACTTTGAGCAACTGTTTATAGGTGCCGACAATCGGCTCGACTTCCGCGTACTCCTTGGAATAGGTGCGGAATTTGTTCTGATCGGAAATGACTTCGCCATCGCCGAGCAAGGCGGTCAATTCCTCGAAACGGTCCTGGAGGATGTCCAGCTTATTGAGCAGTGACGCTTTCATTGCGGTTTTTTATCCGAAAAGCTATCCGATGAGCCCTCATTCAGGGCAAAGAGTT
>Ga0163161_10004184_pt1 | contig 10078 bp, 9 predicted proteins | sample S45metaG_FD_129847 | JGI IMG/M metagenome (GOLD analysis project Ga0163161, IMG submission 129847) | Switchgrass rhizosphere microbial communities from Kellogg Biological Station, Michigan, USA - S4-5 metaG | ecosystem: Host-associated > Plants > Roots > Rhizosphere > Soil | place: USA: Michigan... | reverse complement strand
CGCGCGACGGATCTTTTCATTGGCAATCTCCTCCGGCCGCGCCTTGCGAGTGCAGCCCTGGGGCGTCGAGTCTACACCGCGCGCCCGAAGGCGAACACGCAGCCCCGCGGTGCCGGGCTTGTCTTACCATGGCGCCGATGAGCGTCCCGTCCATTCACGTCAACGGCGCGCCGCGACCGTTCGTTGCATCGCAATCGGTGGCCGATCTCGTGCGCGACCTCGCGCTCGAAGGCAGGCGCATCGCGGTCGAGGTCAACGGCGCGATCGTGCCGCGCAGCCGCTACGGCGACACGCGCCTTCGCGCCGGCGATCGCGTCGAGATCGTCGGCGCGGTCGGTGGCGGCTGATCCGGGGGAATCCGTGGTGCACGCGTACAATTCCGCCCCATGAACGCCCCCGAACGCAGCGTCGTCGCCGATCCGCTGGTGATCGCCGGGCGCGCGTACCGCTCGCGCCTGCTCGTCGGCACCGGCAAGTACCGCGATTTCGCCCAGACGCGCGAGGCGATCGTGGCGTCCGGCGCCCAGATCGTGACGGTGGCGATCCGCCGCACCAACCTCGGCCAGGATCCGAACGCGCCGTCGCTGCTCGACGCGCTGCCGCCGTCCGAGTTCATGTACCTCCCCAACAGCGCCGGCTGCTACAACGCCGACGACGCGGTGCGCACGCTCATGCTCGCGCGCGAGCTGCTCGACGGACACAAGCTCGTGAAGCTCGAGGTGCTCGGCGACAAGGACTCGCTGTATCCCGACGTGCGCCAGACGATCGCCGCCGCGCAGACGCTCGTGCGCGACGGCTTCGACGTGATGGTCTACACGTCCGACGATCCGATCGTCGCGCGCGAGCTCGAGGCGATCGGCTGCGTCGCGATCATGCCGCTCGCATCGCTGATCGGCTCGGGCATGGGGATTCTCAATCCCTGGAACCTGCGGCTGATCCTCGAGCAGGCGAAGGTGCCCGTCCTCGTGGACGCCGGCGTCGGCACCGCGTCCGACGCCGCGGTCGCGATGGAGCTGGGCTGCGCCGGCGTGCTGATGAACACCGCGATCGCGCTCGCGCGCGAGCCGGTGCGCATGGCGCACGCGATGAAGCTCGCGGTCGAGGCGGGCCGCGAGGCGTTCCTCGCCGGACGGATGCCGCGCAAGCTCTATTCGGGCGCGCCGAGCTCACCCACGACGGGCCTCATCGGATGACCCTGCGCCTCGGCTGCGCCGCGCTTGCGCTCGCGCTCGCGGCGCTGTCCTCCGTCGCCATCGCCGTACCGCCGACGCGCGAGGAGCTCGCGCAGTGGTGCGGCGAAGCCGAGGACATGGCGCACTGCGGGCGCCTGATCGAGCAGCAGCAGATGAAGCGCCTGCCCGGCCTCGCGCGGCGCGAGGGCGTCAACCTGCGCATCGCGCTGTTCCCGACCGGCTCGGCGACCTTCGCCGACGTCGAGAACCCGCTGCAGCCATTGAGCTACTCGCTGTTCGACTCGATCGACGCGATCAACGCCGTGCTGCTGTTCAAGACCGACGGCGAGAAGACGACGTTCGTGCTGCTGCAGCGCGCCGGCAACCGCTCGGTCGAGCTGCCCTCCGAGCCCGCGCTGTCGCCCGACCGCCAGCGCCTCGCCACCGCGGACTTCTGTGCGACGCGCTGCGTCAACGAGCTCGCCGTGTGGCGCGTGACGCGCGAGGGCGTCGTCAAGGAGCTAGCGTGGCGCTCGAGCGAGGACTGGAGCGACGCGACGCCGCGCTGGAAGGACGCGGAGACCGTCGTCGTCGACTACGTCACGGCCGCCGACGGCACGCCCCGCACGCTCGAGCGCAAGCTGTCGCAGGGCGGCTGGCTCACGCCGCGCTAGCGCGCGTCACCGTGGCCGACGCGCCGAACGACGTCGTCCGCCGCCCGGTGCGCAGCTACGTGCTGCGGCAGGGACGCCTCTCGCCCGCGCAGGCGCGCGGGCTCGCCGAGCTCGCGCCGCGCTATGCGATCCCGTTCGCGCACGCGCCGCTCGACTTCGCGACGACCTTCGGCCGACGCGCGGACGTCGTGCTCGAGATCGGCTGCGGCATGGGCGAGACGACCGCCGCGATCGCGGCGGCGCATCCCGCCGTCGATTTCGTCGGGATCGAGGTGCACGCGCCCGGCGTGGGCGCGATCCTCAACCGCATCGCGCAGGCGGGCCTCGCCAACGTGCGCATGATCCAGCACGACGCCGTCGAGGTCGTCGCCGCGATGATCCCGGAAGGCTCGCTCGGCGGCGTCCACGTCTACTTCCCCGACCCGTGGCCGAAGAAACGCCACCACAAGCGGCGCCTGCTCAAGGCGGATTTCGTGCACGCGCTCGCGCGCCGGCTGCGCAAGGGCGGCTACCTGCACGTCGCGACCGACTGGGCGCCGTACGCCGAGGAGATCCTCGCGACGCTCGCAGGCGAACCGCTGCTCACGAACACGGTCGCGGGCTACGCGCCGCGCCCCGCGTGGCGCCCGCAGACCAAGTTCGAGACGCGCGGGTTGAAGCTGGGCCACGAGGTGAACGACCTCGTGTTCCGTCGCGTCTAGCCGAGGCCCAGGACGCCCGCGAGCGCGCGCTTCGCCGCGTCGCGCGAGAAATGGCGCCGCACGTTGTCCACGCCGGCGCGGCTCAGCCGGTTCCACAGCTTCTCGTCGCGGTACGCGGAGACGATCGCGTCGGCGAACGTATTCGGATGGTCGCCGACCAGCACGTCGACGCCGTTCGCGAGGTGCATGCCCTCGACCGCGGCGGACGTCGCGACCACAGGCACGCCGTAGCTCATCGCGAGATTGACCTTGCCCTTGACGCCGGCGCCGTAGCGCAGCGGCGCGATCGACAGCCGCGTCGACGTGAACAGCGGGTCGATGTCGTCGACGTGCCCGGCGACGACGAGGTCCCGCGCCGCGAGCGCGCGCACCGACGCGGGCGGCTCCGCCCCGACGATCGTCGTGATCACGCCCGGCAGGCGTCCGCGCACCAGCGGCAACACCTCGTGCCCGAACCAGAGCACCGCGTCGGCATTGGGCGGATGCCGGAAGCCGCCGATGAACACGATGCCCGCGCGCTCGGCGAACGGGCGTCCGCGCGACATGGGCTCGTGCACGTTCGTGAGCACGTCGACACGCGCGCCGGGCTCGAGCGCGGCCAGGAGATCGCGCTCGACCGGCGACACGACCAGCGTGAGGTCGGCGCGGCGGACGAGGTCGAGCTCCTGCTGCCGCTCCTGGTCGGCCTGCGCCGGCGAGCGCTCGCCGTCGAGGAGCGCCTGGCGCTCGGCGCGCAGAAAGTGCAGGTCGACCGTGTCGAACACGATGCGCGCCTGCGGCGCGAACCGCCGCACCGTGTCGAGGTGCTTCGCCGCGACGTAGTGGCGCGACAGCACCACGACGTCGAACTCGCGGCCGCGCCTGGCGAGCAGGTCGGCGATCGACGCGACCCACGGCTTGTAGAGCACCTCGACGCCGCGCTCCTGCAGCGAGCGCACGTAGGGCTCGGCGTATTCGAGGTTGTCGGCGACGAACGTCGCCTTGGCACCGAGCTCGCCGGCAAGCTCGAGGATGGCCTGCATGCGCATCGAGCCCGAGTCGCGGTCGGGCGTGAGCATGTTCGCGTCGACGACGAGCACGCGCCTTTTCGCGTAACGGTCGGCTTCGAGCGACGGCGCGTCGCCGTTGCTCCGGTGGGTGGCGAGCTCGACCGCCCAGCGCTGCGCGAACGTCGCGCGGTTGACCGCCTGGTGCTTCTTCACGCCGCTCGTCTCGTCCCGCCCGGCCGTCACGCCCTCGAAGTGCACGACCGTGGCGGCCGGCTGGTAGCGCACGCTGCGCCCGGCCGCGCGCACCGCGAACGCGAGGTCGGTGTCCTCGTAATACGCGGGCGCGTAGCGCGGATCGAATCCGCCGAGAGACGCGAACAGCGCCTTGTCGATCGCGACGCAGGCGCCCGAGCAATAGTCGGCGCGGCGCAGGTAGTTGTACTCGGGACGGTCGGGATCGTCGCCGCGGCCGACGTTCCATGCCGAGCCGTCGCGCCACACGATGCCGCCGGCTTCCTGCAGCGTGCCGTCGGGATAGACGAGCTTGGCGCCGCACAGGCCGGTGTCGGGGTAGCGCGCGAACGCGCGGTCCAGCGCATCGAGCCAGCCTTCGTCGACGATCGTGTCGTTGTTGAGGAAAACGAGCCGCTCGCCGCGCGCGCGGGACGCGCCCAGGTTGCACGCCGCGATGAAGCCGCCGTTGCGCTCCGCTCGGACGATCGCGATGCCGCTCACCGCTGAGAGCGTCTCGGAGAGCGGCTCGGGCGACGCGTCGTCGACGACGATCACCTCGACCGCGTCGTGTTGCACGGTAGCGTGCACGCTCTTGAGGCACGTATAGGTCGCGAGCGGCTGGCCGTACGCGGGAATCACGATCGTGACGCGAGGCCGCTCGGCCGCGCCGAAGGCGAGCGGCGCGATCGCGGTCTCGGCGGTCCACGTGCGACGCACGCGCGGCGCCACGTAGCCGCGTCCGCCCAGCTTGTCGCGCACGCGGCGCGCGAGCGCGGCGGGTCCCTGCTCCTTCAGGATCGTCATCGCGGTGCGCGACTGGCGCGGCAGCTGCCGCAACGCCGCCGGCAGCGCCGCGGTGCGGGCGCGCGCGACGCGCAGGCGCATCATCGCGTCGCGCAGCGGCGCGGTGAGCTTCCAGCTTCGCGACGACTCGAGCGCGGCGATGCGCTTGCGCGACTCGTCGAGCTCGCGCTCGCGCGCGGCGCGCTCTCGGGCGATGTCCGCGAGCGTCGCGTCGGCCAGCGCGGCGCGGCTCACGAGCTCGGCCTTCGCCTGCGCCTCGCCGCGCAGCGCTCCGGCGCGCACCAGCTCCTCGAGCGAGAGCGGGCGCGATCCCTCGCGCGGGGGCTCGAGGTGACGCGCTTCGAGCGGCGGCATCTTCGCGTCCGCGTGCGGTGCAGGGGTCCACGCCGCCGCGAGACGCTCGACGTACGTCGGCCAGTCGATACCCGCTGTGCCGGCGGCGAACATCTCGGCACGACGCGGCAACGCCGCCAGCAACGCGTCGTTCCACGTCTCCGCCGGCGCGTCCCACGGCACGATCGTGGCGTTGGCGACGCCCGCGAGGCGCTCGCCGAGCGCGCCGAGCGACGACGCGACGATCGGCCGGCCGATCGCGATGGCCGCGGTCAGCGTGTACGACCACGCCTCCGGCACCTGCGCCGCGAACAGCATCACATCCGGCGACTCGGCCGCGATGAGCCGCGACAGCTCGCCTTCGGGATATTCGCCGGTCATCGAGATCCGGCCCGCCGGCAGCGGCGGCAACGGCGCTTCGGTCGAGCCCAGCACGCGGAACGCGAGCGGCAGCCCGCGGCGCTCGGCGTCGCGCGCGCACGCGACGACCACGTCGAAGCCCTTGGCGCGCGTGAGCCGTCCGAGGATCGCGACGCGTTGCGACATCGGCGCCGCCGCGTGCGCGTCGTCCGGATGCGGCCAAACCTCGAGGGGCACGTCGGGAAAGTGGCGCGCGAAACGCGCGGCGGCGTCGCGCGTCGGCGCGATCGCGCGCGTGCGGTGCGCGAAGGCCGCGCGGAACGCGTCGCGCCAGCCGGCGACATCCAGCGGCCATTGCGCGGGGCCGCGCGCGAGGCAATCGCCGCAGTCGACGTTGCCGGGCAGCGCGCAATAGCGGCCGTCGCCGCGCTCCAGGTGGTAGCGCGGGCAATACGCGTAGGCGTCGTGCAGCGTGACGTCGAGCGGCACGCCCAAGGCGCTTGCAAGGCCGAGCACGTCCTGCGGCAGGCCGTCGACGTGGTGCAGGTGCACGCGCGCGACACCGAGCGCGCGCAGCACGTCGAGCATCGTCGCCAGCTCCCCGGGCAGCGCGAACCACAGGTCGAGCCGCTCGTCGTCGCGCGACCACGCGAGGCGCACACGGCCGGGCGCGGCGGGCGAGAGCACCAGCGGCTCGGCGCGCGTGCCGAGCGCGTGCACGAGCTCGTCGACGTGGCGGCGCACGCCGCCGCCCCACCCGTGCGTGATCACGAGCACGCGCGGCCGCGGCGAGGTTGCGAGAGCGCGAAGGCGGGAAGCGACGTCGCTGTCCATCGTCGGGTCGCTAGTCGAGCGTCACGACGACCGGCTGGTGGTCGGAGAGCCGCGTGTCGCCGTCGACGCGGACGTCGCGAACGCGCGGGGCGACCTCGTCGCTGACGAAGACGAAGTCGCAGGCGACCGGCATCGAGTCGGATGCGTACTTCTCGTGGACGTTGAACGTCGGCGGCTGCGGAAGCTCGCCGTGCACGATCGCCCACGCATCGTGGAAGCGCGAGGTGCCGTCGTCGAAGGCGTCGATCATGCGGACGTACGCGGGATCGTCGCGGCCCATGTTGAAGTCGCCGGTCACGATGGTCGCGCGCGGCGTCGCGTGCACGTGGAACGGCCCGCCGTCGTCGCGCGGCGGCCGGCCGGCGAGCGCACGGCCATGCGCCTCGCGATGGAGGTCGCGCAACGCGACGACTTGCGCGTCGCGCTGGAGGCGCGACCAGTATTCGAGGTGCGTCGTCACGATGCGCACGGCGCCGAAGGGGGCCTCGACGATCGCCTCGACCGCGACGCGCGGCGACGACGGCACGGCCGGATCGGCCGGCCACGGGAGCGCATGGCGCCGCACCTGCCCGACCGGCCACCGCGTCGCGATCGCGTTGCCGAAGCTGCGCCGCCGACCGTCGGCGCCCGGATGGTCGGCGCCGATGCCATTGATGACCGTGTAGCCCGGCAGCAGGCGCGCGAGCGTCGCGAACTGGTCGGCATCGTCGTTGCCTTCGAGCAGCGGCGCGGGAAAGTTGTCCGCCAGCTCCTGGACGCAGAGGATGTCGAAATCCGCGAGCGAGCGCGCGTGCGCGACCACGCGCGCGGGATCGACGCGGCCGTCGAGGCCGCGGAACCACTGCACGTTCCAGGTGATGAGGTTCATGCGCCCGCCGGGCCGCCCCAAGGGCGCGCCCCCCCGGGGGGAGGCGCGCATCGCGCGCTTCGGGGGGATGTCATCGGATTCCGGCGCGCATGAACGACGCGACGAACTGCCGCTGGAACAGCAGGAAGCCGATCAGCAGCGGCGCCGTGGTGAGAAGCGTCGCCGCCGTGATGATCGACCAGTCGATGCCCTGGTCGGTCGACGCGAACACCTGCAGGCCCACCGTCACCGGCCGCGACTCGACCGAGTTGGTGATGATGAGCGGCCACAGGAAGTTGTTCCAGTGGTAGCTGACCGACACCAGCGCATAGGCGAGGTAGGTCGGCCGCGCGAGCGGCACGTAGACCTTCCACAGCACCTGCAGGGGCGAGCAGCCTTCGACCCGGGCCGCCTCGTCGAGCTCGCGCGGAATCGTCTTGAACGTCTGTCGCAGCAGGAAGATCCCGAACGCGCTCGCCATGTACGGCAGCCCGATCGCCAGGATCGTGTCCTTGATGCCGAGGAAGGTCATCGTCCGGTAGTTCTCGACGATCAGCACGTCCGGCATGATCATGAGTTGCACCAGCACCAGCGCGAACAGCACGTTGCGCCCCGGGAACTCGAAGCGCGCGAAGGCGTAGGCCGCGAGCGTGACGAGCACGAGCTGCGCGACGAGCACCATCGTCACCAGGACGAACGTGTTGAGGAAGTAGCGCGCGAACGGCGCCGCGTGCCAGGCCTTGACGAAGTTGTCGAGCGTGAGCGGCGCGAACAGGGACAGACGTGTCGAGAACTCGGCGGGATGGAACGCCGTCCAGAACGCGTAGAGCAGCGGAAGCACCCACAGGATGCCGAGCAGCCACGCCGCGGCGGTTTCGAGGATGCGCGCGACGCCCCGCGCGTCGTAGACGTGGGTACCGCCGGTCATCGGTAGTGTGTCCGCCGCTCGAGCACCAGGAACTGGAACAGCGCGGTGAGTCCGAGGATCACGAGCAGCACCATCGTGAGCGCCGCGGCATACGCCGAGTCCCAGAACCGGAACCCGATCTCGTAGACGTAGTAGAGCAGGAGCTCGGTCGCGTTGTCGGGCCCGCCGCGCGTCATCACGACGATGTGGTCGACCAGCCGGAACGCGTTGATCACCGCGTTGACGAACACGAACAGCGTCACCGGCATCAACAGCGGGAACGTGACGCGCCGGAAATAGTAACCGCGCGACGCGCCCTCGATCGCCGCGGCCTCGGCGAGGCTCGGCGACATCGACTGCAGCGCGGCGAGGTAGAAGATCATGAAAAAACCGGCCTCCTTCCAGACCGTCACGACCATCAGCGCGCCGAGCGCGGTCGACTTGCTGCCGAGCCAGTTGTGGCTCGCGAAGCCGAGCGACTTGGTCACCTGCTCGATCAGCCCGTACTCCGGCGTGTAGAAGAACAGCCAGATGTTCGCGACCGCGATCATCGGCAGCACCGTCGGCGTGAAGTAGGCGAGTCGCAGGAACCCGCGGCCGGCGATCTTGCCGTGCACCCACACGGCCATCAGCAGCGCGAGCGCGATCGACACCGGGATCGTGCCCAGCGCGTACCAGAAGTTGTTCTGCAGCGCCTGCCAGAAGATCGGGTCCTCCAGGAGCTGCGCGTAGTTGTCGGCGCCGACCCACACGGCCGGCCGGCTGCCCTTGGGCGTCGACAGGAAGCTGTGCCACAGGTTGGCGAGCGCCGGGTAGTGCGTGAACAGCACCAGCAGCACCATCGCGGGCGCGAGCAGGAGCCACGCGTACACCCATTCGCGCGTGCGCGTCATCGGAGGTCGGCGCAGCAGAGCTTCAGGAAGTCGACGAACGCGCGGACCTTGGGCGTCAGCGGGCCCTGCCGCGGGAGCACCGCGTAGACCGCGCGGTTGGTCGGCACGTAGTCGGCGAGCACCTCGACGAGCGCGCCGCTCGCGAGCTCGCGCTCGACCTGCCAGCGCGCGGTCATCGTGATGCCGAGCCCGGCGAGCACGGCGTCGCGGATCGCCTCGCCGGCGTTCGCGACGAAGTTGCCGCCGACGCGCACCGAGCCCATCTCCTTGCCGCGCTGCACCGGCCAGCTCGCGTTCAGGATCGCGCCGCGCGACACGAGGCAATTGTGCGACGCGAGGTCCTCGGGCGTCGTCGGCGTGCCCTGCCGCGCGAGATAGTCGGGCGACGCGCAGAATGCGCGGCCGTAGGGCGCGAGCTTGATCGCGACCAGGCCCGGGTCGACGTGGTCGGCGATGCGCACGGCGACGTCGATGCGCTGCTGGAACAGATCGATCTTCTCGATCGACAGGTCGAGGTCGAGCGACACCTTCGGATAGCGCTTCAGGAACTCCGGCAGCCGCGGCGACAGCTTGCCGATCCCGAACGTGAGCGGCGCGGTCACGTGCAGCGGCCCGGCCGGCTCGCCCTTGATCTCGGCGAGCTCGGACTCGGCGGCGTCGAGCTCCTGCAGCACGCGCACGCAGTGCTCGTAGAGCCGCTGGCCGGCCTCGGTGATGAACAGCCGCCGCGTCGTGCGGTTGATGAGCCGAGCGCCGAGCGCGGCCTCGAGCGACGAGACGTGCTTGCTGATCGTCGCCGGCATCACGCCCGAGCGCCGCGCGACCTCCGAGAAGCTCTGGAGCTCGACGACGCGCGCGAAGATCCGGATCGAGGTCAGGTCCCGAAGGCCCCGGTCCCCCAGCCCGATCAGTCCGGGCTCGATGGCCGGCGTTCTCCGGGCGCCGCTTAAGTGGTCCGTGGCCATGGATCGGGGGTCCGACAGCGTCATTCGCATCCGGTTTGGAACAAATGATATTCCAGCCGCCGGATTGCGGCCAGCCGGTCCCGGCATGAGACTCTGGGCATCGGAGCGGGGATTCCACCCGCGGAGGAGCGTTGGACGATGCGGCTGGCGAGCTTTCAGCACCGGGGGCGCGACGGCTTCGGCGTCGTCCACGGCGACCGGATCGCCGACCTGTCGGGCGACGCGCCGTCGCTGCGCGCCGCGCTCGCGCAATGGGGGCTCGACGGCCTGCGCAAGCGCGCGCAGGGCGGTCGCGACCTGCCCGTCGCGGAGATCGCGTGGCGCCCGCCGATCACCGACGCGGACAAGATCCTGTGCGTCGGCCT
>Ga0163161_10004180_pt1 | contig 10082 bp, 7 predicted proteins | sample S45metaG_FD_129847 | JGI IMG/M metagenome (GOLD analysis project Ga0163161, IMG submission 129847) | Switchgrass rhizosphere microbial communities from Kellogg Biological Station, Michigan, USA - S4-5 metaG | ecosystem: Host-associated > Plants > Roots > Rhizosphere > Soil | place: USA: Michigan... | reverse complement strand
GATCTGAACGCTGGCTTTGCTGTACCCTGCCATGGTATCCAGCAGCTCATCAATGAATACGGAACGAAGGACTGTCCTCAACAAGTTTTGTCTTATTTTAAAGATGCTTATGCAACATCCCCTGACCTCTACCAGTTAGCATTTCAAACTACCCTGCCTGGGTTATTCTGCGGACAGGCCGGCAATGCGCTGGGATTTTTTGCAGCTTTACAAACAGGAATACTTCCTGAGCCCGCGCCAGCTTATCCCTATGCCTGGATAGATACAGCATCCCCTAGCCTGGATCTCGCAAACGGTACGGCCGGGCAGGTAATGGCGCTTTTGCTGATCATAAGGAAACATCAAGATGAGGTGTTGGAGGCTCATCTCAAAAATCTGGCTGGCCACTTATGTGACACACAATTACCTGATGGCTCCTGGCCGATGGAGGAGCTGCGCTTAGCAGATGGCAGGGCCGGTGTCATATTTGCACTGCTCAAATACTATTCGCACCGGCCGGAACCAGCATTGCAAAATGTGATTAGAAAAGGACTGAATGCCTTGCGGTCAGCACTTGATTGCACAAATTCAAAAGAGCTCCGTCAAAATAATACTGTACAGACAGATCTTTCACTGATGGGCGGCAGTGCCGGACTCGCCCTTGTTTTTATTTACGCCTATCAAATTTTTGAATTTAAGGAGGATGCAGAAACGGCAGGGATGTTACTTGGAAATCTGTCTGAACAACCTTACAGCTTTGATTTCTCCTTAGAGTCTGGACTGGCGGGTATAGGGTTGGTCTGCGCCCGTGCTGCAGGTATTTTAAAAGGGCCAAAATGGAGAGCGAGGCTCAGCTATATTTACCATTTGCTGGACCATCTGAAAATTTCAGATGCTGAAGATCATATACATTGGAACATGCGCGGGCAAAATCATATAGACGACACATTACTTTCTGGCAACGCTGGTATCATCTACTTTTTAATGAGCATCCGGCAACTGAATGTGCCCAAGAATAAATTAACAATTGCTGACCATCTATTTTGAAAAGGTCATGAATATTCAAATATCCACAACAGCTAAACTTATCGTTATTGATATCAGCACCGCGTTATTTATCCTGCTTTTCATCTATACAGCAGCCAATAAAATATGGAAGTTCAGCAACTTTGACTGGGTACTCAGCACCCTGCCCGGCATTGGAAGCTATCATACCCTCATTGCCTATTCGGTTCCGGTGGCTGAGCTCATCACCAGTGTTTTGTTAATTTTTAACCCTACAAAGAGGATTGGACTATTTCTGTCCATGTTGTTAATGCTTTTTTTCAGCAGCTATCTGCTGTTTATCTTACAGTACTCAAAGGAACTCCCCTGTAATTGTGGTGGTGTTCTTTCACAACTATCCTGGAAACAACATATCATATTTAATCTATGTTTTTTGCTGCTTGCGCTGATCAGCCTGCGTTTTACAGCTCAGCTCAAACAGCAAATTGAATAGATGGTGATAAAGATATCGTGCGCGCGAAACAGGCAAAACGATGACCTGGGTAAAGAAGCATCGTATGGTTTCACTATAAAATTTAAATTTATGAACCGATTAATTTTAGGTGTCCTCGCTGCCGGAACGGCGCTTGGAGCCAGTGCGTTAAAAAATGTAGAACCGCACACTACAACAAATAATGGCAGAGACCTTAACTCAGGTTATTTTGTACAGAACCAAAACGGTAGCTATATGTATGTATCCACGATAACCCATGATCAGGGGCAATGTTCTGCCACCAATCAAAGTTCCTGTGCATATAGGGTTCCGGAAACGAATTCTATTCCTAATGACGAGGCACAAACTTATTCCAAAGAACAGCTTGAAGAAGATTTTGGATTAAGTGCAGCCAATTCAAGTAAGGGTACCTGGACTCCCTTAGGAGAAAATTAAAAGCAGCGGGGTACCTCATCAGGTACCCCGCAATTTTGTCATCAGGATGATAAAAAAAGCCCGGCAGTACTGCAGCGCAAACCAAATGTAACCAGTTATCACCTCAAAGAAGTCATCACTGCACAAAACCGCATTCACGGATATCATTATTATCTGTAAAAATTTGAACTATAATTATCAGATTGTCTCTTCCTATTCTTTATTCGTTCATTAACCAAAAAAACAACAAGGTCATCTGAATTAACTGATATCATGGCGAGTACGTCCAGAACCCTTTTGACGGGAATTTTCATGTTCCTTGCAATAAATTCCAACTTCTCTCCATTGTAAGGCAGCTTATTAAAATTTTGATGCAAATCCTCAGAGATTACCATAGCGTTGTTTTCTATAATGAGGATAACTTATTAGCATAACTTTTGTTTTACTTTTTTGAGCACCCAAAACCATTTTGTTTTTTGCAGGGTTATCAACCTATGAAACTTCAGGTAAATAATTTAAAAATTCATCAAACGTACTATGGAGAATAGAAATCATTTCTTTTCTCAGCTTATCCAGGTCTGTTCTTTCCCAAGATCGATATGTTGAAACGCTAAAACAGAACTTGCTTCAACTATGATCTCAGCGGAATAGTATTCAGCAAACTACCTGCTAGTGAACAACTATTTTAGATATCAAATTAATTACATCGATATATGTGATTTTAAAGCATTTTATTTAAATTGCCGTTTATACGGTTCACAATACTTTTTTATATGTTAGTACATCCCATTGAGCAGTTCACAATAGATGCTGTAATTAAACTTAGGCATCAGCATAAGCTAAAGGCAAGGGACATTGCCAACATACTTGGTACTTCGATTTCATTCGTTGGAAATGTCGAGTCTTCAATAAACCCTGCTAAATACAACTTGAAACACATAAATTTACTAGCCGAATATTTTCAACTTTCACCCAAATTTTTTTTGCCACATTATCCTTTGTAATAATTAAGAGTATCAGTCGTTAGGTATTTACCAAATATACCTCACGTATGACCTCTCAAAAACTAATCAAGTGGATAATTACCGTTGTATTGATCATCTTTCTTACTGTAGTTGTACTATCTTATTTTTTTAATGATTTCGAAGATATAAACACACCAACGATTCATAATGGATATCCGTTCTAAAAATTATATGACTTTATACTGGACAAATGTATAGATGGGGAGGCTGTATGGGATTAATGAATTTCATCGAAGTAAAAAATTGACTAAAATTCAGATTGACGTGCATGTCAAAATACCAATTCAAGTCAGGGGACCTGGACTCCCTTAGGAGAAAATTAGAAGCAGCGGGGTACCTCATCAGGTACCCCGCAATTTTGTCATCAGGATTTATTTAATCCATTCTTTATTTTTTCTGAAATCACTTCAGCATTGTGAGTCAGCTCCATGGAAATGAGATGACTATCTCTTCCAATGATTAACAATTGTGGAAAAGCCAGGAACTTATAATATTTGATAAAAGGGTGGTTGATCATTTCGCCATCCGTATAAAGATTAATACTCCTTTTATCTGTATATAATCCTGATGAAACACCCTGTAACCACAATTCCCTTGTTCTGTCAACATTAACCGTAACAAATACAACATCCTTTTCATCGGTAAACTGAGGGAGTACAGAAGCTTTCATCACCTTGGCAAGCCCGGCGCAGCCGCCACATCCATTATACCATAGGTCAAGCACCACCACCTTGCCTTTGAAGTCATGAAGCCTGACATTCTTTCCTTCCATATCTGTCAAGCTGAAATCAAATGCCTTTACGCCTGTTTTTCTGGACTCAATCAAAGACCGAAGGAAGATTTCATGCTTTTTATTACTCATCTTTTCCATTGCTTGCTCATTTACCCCATTGGCATCATCGCTATACTTTGCCCGGGGATCTTTACAGATGAAATATATCACAGCTTTCTCGGCTATCATCCCAGAATTATTGCTGATCAAATCCCTGAAGATACCAGCGTAATAATGCCTGCGTTCGGTCACGGCTTTATGTATTACATTAAACACAGATTTCCACCATACATAATCAATGTATGCAGGGCTATCCGCACTGATGTCCGTATGGCGGTTTTCATCCCTCTTTTCAATTTGGTGTACCAGGTATGCTGCATCCTTCTCCTCTATCACAGCCTTTTTGGTTAACTCCATACTATAGAGGATACTGCTATAAACAGACCCAAATACCTCAGCACGATACATATCCTTCATTGTGCCTGATATCCGTTGCGCAAAAGAGTTGACGATACTAATTTTCTCCCGGTATTCAGCATCAGCATTTTGCAACAATGCATCTATCTTAGCCTGATCAAATTGAGGCTTTGGGGATAACTTCAGTCTCAAACCCTGTTGATAAAAGTTTAGCTCCGTTGCCATGGCTAATTTGGCGCTGCCCGAGCCTGAGAAATTGTAGTTATTCAATTTTACCGCCTTGTTAGCAGTGCCTGAATAATTAACTTTGATTTGATCACCAGCCTCCAGATATCCCTCCAGAATGTGGTGGTCACCAATGTTCATGGAGATTTTTTTGTAAGCTTTAATGTTGCGTACTACAAAAGTGTAATTTCCATTCCCGTCAGCTTTAGCTGTTAGTTGATAAGAATTTAAACTTCCGTAAAGGTACTCATCCTGCAAGGTGAGCACCATTTGTTGATTCCTGAACTCCGGGCTTACTACATGCAGGGTAATCCTGGCCTCTTCGCCTGCAGCAGCCGCTGTGATATTGTAAAACAGCAGACTGAGGACGATCAATAAATTAAGTTGTTTCATTTCCGTTTGTATTTCTAAGTTATCTAAGGTTTTGAGTTATACCACTGAGTGCTATTTCATCATCGGGTATAGGGAATACGTATTTTGGATCATTGGGTGTCAAAGTGTAGGTCACACCATTTAACACCCTCGTCAGTGTGATATTGGCCCCTTCTTTATTCAATCTTTTCAGGTCAGTCCAGCGCAGTGTGCGCCATACCAGTTCTTTTCTTCGCTCCTCCAGAATCCGCTGCAGGGCAGCCTGCTGATTTAGTCCTGATACCTCCCGGAAACTGGTTGGCGAAAACCTTTTCCTCAGTAAATCATTCAGCCATGAGAGCGAAGCGGTAAGTTCATTACGGCGTGCCAGGCATTCTGATTTGATCAGATAGAGTTCATCTGTTGCCAGGCCGGTGAAACATGTAGTCTGGAAGAAGTAGCCTCTGCGCACATATAAATTTCCGGTTGCAGTGTTTAGCCTGAAGAAAGCGCTTAGCCTCAGATCATTTTTATCATAGAGCGCCAGCAGTTCCGGATTCATCGTTACCTGTGTATTTACTGAAGCCGGATAGGTAATCTGGTATTGGTTGAGGATAGAGCCTGTGGAAAATATGGTTTCGGCATTATTGATAGCAAATGGGGTGGCAGATGTAGTGCTGACTCCATTGTAATCGATCAATGTTTTTGTGATCGCCAAAGCACTGTCTGCGTATAGTTCTGCCTGAGCGTATTCCCTCATACTGAGCAGGATTCTGGAAAACAGCGCATAAGCCGCTGCCCTGGAGGGACGGTTGTTGTTCAGCGGTAAAGCAACACTGAGGGCGGGCACTGCCGAGCGCAGGTCATGTAGTATCTGAGTGTATGTATCTTTCAGAGAGGACCTCGGTACAATTTGATCTACCCTAGCTTCGAGCGGAACAGGTATACCCAAATCTTTGTCAGCAGTTGCCGGATCATACGCAGGGGAAAAGTTTCTGACCAGATCGTACAACAAAAAGGCACGCATAAAATTTGCCCATCCTTTGATGGTATTGTATTGCTGAATGTTTGAAGGGGTCTGTACAATATGGGGCAGCACCGCCAGTACATTATTGCAATAAAAGATGCCCTGATATCCTGAAGACCAGTCCTGCACCTGGCTGGCTCCCTCATATATATCTTTGGCCCAGATGTATGAATTACGTTCAGTTGCAGTATAGGCAGACTGCCAGCTTTCATAGCTGGTAAACACATAATCATCTGATGCCATCTGAGATAAGGATGGTGTAGATTTATTCAACACATCAGCATTTTCCAGCAGACCCTGCAGCTCATTGAGCGTTTTGGGTGTCAATATGCCCGAACTTGGTTTAGCATCCAGAAAACTCTTCTTACAGCTGGCAAATATGATCAGTGTACATAGCAACAGATAATTAATTTTCCAATTTTTCATGATGGTTCTAAATTGATACATGATTTTAAAATGTGGCCTTCAGGCCGAAGGCAATTGTTTTGGGCAATGGTATTCCCTGGGCATAATCAGGATCTATCCGGTACTTGGATGATTTCCAGATAATACCAAGGTTTGAAGCATAGGTATAAATAGATACATGATCAAAGGGCAAGCGTGCCACCTTCCGTTTGGAAAGCGAGTAGCTCAGCCTGACATCCTGAAGCCTGACGTGATCACCTTTTTCAATCAGTGCTGTAGAATATTTATAGACTTCTTCCCTGGCAGAATTGACAGGATAAATCAGGGACGGAACATCTGTTTTCATTTCGTCACCGGGATTTTGCCACCTTTGATCAAAATCGGACTGCTGATACCTTTGTCCTCCCGTTGAATTAGCGGAGTACAAGCTGGCATTGCTGAGGTAGGGTCTTCTATAAACATACTTCAGCTTGTAGGTAAGATTAACAGAAAGTTCCAGAGACCTCCATGACATATTGTTCATGATATTACCAAAATACTTAGGTGTAAGCGTACCACTATAGGCTATGTCTGCAATGTTTGTTGATTTGGAAATAGCGGAATAATCCTTACTGGTGTTTCCATTCAATACACTTTGAGGATTACCAGAATGATCCAGCCCCCTCCATGGATACGAAAAGATGGAGTAGTATGAATACCCCACCAGTGGCTGCAGATAATTGCCTAAAACAATGGCAGCGTTATTTATTGCTTTTACTTTGTAACTGGTAATTTGATCTGTATTGTAGTTGAAATGGAACTGGGTAGACCAGCCAAAACTTCCGGCCTTCAGGTTATTAGAATTCAAAGCCACATCTACACCCCTGCCCCTCATATTGGCCGTATTTCCGGTAAATACGGAAACACCTGTCTGCTGAGCAATCGGCGATGCGCCGATCAGATCAAATCCACTTTTGATCCAGTATTCTACACTGCCGGATAATACGTTGGCCTTCGTCTGGAAATCGATCCCGAAATTTATATTCCGCACCTGCTCCCAGCGCAGCGAAGGATTGGGCGGATTGGTGATGGTTACATAGGGAATGTTCCAGAGGTTACTTTGTCCGGTAGCCTGCGCTGTCAGATAAGCAGATACGGATTTATTTACGTTTCCACTGTAACCGTATGTGGCTCTGAGCTTAAGGTAAGTAAAAGGCTCAAAGTGATAGAAGCGCTCATTGCTGAGGTTCCAGGCCAGCCCGGCAGACCATAGTGGTACACCCTTTTGATTGGTCTTTACGCCAAACAGATTAGATTCATCTTTCCTGGCACTGGCAGAGAGGATGTATCTGCTGTCATAGGTGTAAGAGCCGTTGAAGAAATAAGACCGGTATCTGTCTGTAGTGCTCGCACTGGCAATGTTTAAGGGAATTCTTGAAGATCCAGATCCATAAAAAGCAGGATACAGCACTGTAGGATTGATGGTGTTGTTCCTGTTAGCAAAGGTCTCCTGATCAAAGCCATACAAAGTGTAGGAATTAAAATTGCTCTGGTAATCCTTTATTTCCATCCCGCCCAGCGCATTCACTGCGTGTTTGCCATTGAATAGTTTGTCATAATTCAGCTGTGCCCTCCCGTAATGCGCATAGTAGACGCTTGTCGAATTATCATTGATATCACCAAGCGGCACCGGATATGTTACCACACCAGTAGCCTGGTTGATCTGCGAATAGGTATTGATCATATCGCGGGTGTAATACGAAGGCAGGCCATTCCGCCTGACTTGCTCATTTAGTCCCTTGTCATAGGTGTATGTTCCTGATAAGTGCAATGACTTCAGGATCGCGTAGGATAAACCAGCATTAATCCTGTAATCGGTGACCTTTAATCTTTGCGTAACAAAGGGATTCTGTATTTCATCCAGTGGTTTATAATGCCAGTCCAGCAGCCTTCCCTTCCCTACCGTATCTACATAAGGGAGCCGCAGCGTTCTGGTGATTGCCAGTGCCTTGCCATTCTGATCTGCAAGATTTTCATAGGGAAATTGCGGGTTATACGCTGATCCGTCTACATTGGTTCTGCTGCTGGTAAACATAATGCCGGTAACCACTTCCAGTTTCTTTTTGAGCATCGATACCGTGTTACTGGCATTCAGGCTCATGCGGTCATTACTGTTGATCACCGTATTTGCCTTGTTCTGATCATAGCCCATCGATACATAATACTTGTTATTTGCCCCTCCCCCGTTTATGCTAACCTGATACTGCTGGTTTACACTGGGATGGTAATAATATTTCTTCAGGTCATCGCGATTATCATGCATTGCGATGGAATCCAGCATAGCCGATTTGCGCTGCTGTGTGATGGTTCCTTTTCTGCTGAGCAGCATAATCTCCACAGCAGGTGAAAGACTGCCGTATCCGTTATTGATCACTGTATTGTAAGCTCCTTTATCAAAAAGGAATTGCTCAATGCCAATGAAAGCCTGATTGCTCAGTTGGGGTTTGTAGTACAGATCCGGCCTTCCTCCAATCGTCACATTTGAATTCAGGCTTACCATTGGTTTCTGGTTGAATACACCTTTGTACGTGGTAATCACAATCACTCCATTGCCTGCGCGGGAGCCCCAAATCGAAGAAGCCGCTGCATCTTTCAGCACGGTGATCGATTTCACATCCTGCGGATTGATATTGGAAATATCCCCATCGTAAGGGAAGTTATCGAGAATGATCAGCGGACTGGCATCGGAGGCGATGGTGCTGCGCCCCCTTACACTGATATCCGGTGTATTGCCGGTCTTGTTACGGTTAAAGATCAGCCCGCTGGTTACGCCATCCAGGCGATCCAGGATATTGGTGCTTACCTTTCTGTTTAAAAGGGCACTGTCTAACAGCACAAAACTGCCGGTAGCGCGCTCCCTGGGGATATTCTGATAACCTGTGCTCACGATACCCACCTCGTTGAGCTGCCCGGAGTATTCTACCATCCTGATCAGCGCAGGAACTTTGTCTGCCCTGAACTCCTGCGGATGATAGCCCAGATGTGAAATGATCAGCACTGCATTGCTGTTAACTACAGCAATAGAGAAGTATCCCTCTGCATTGGAAAGAACCTTCCTTTGGGTATCTTTTATCTGAATGACAGCGCCAGAGATTCCTTTGCCTGCTTCATCCACTACCCTGCCGCGGACTTCTATATTCTTTGCTCCTACTGGGGAATTAAATGTAGCGGCCAGCACATGATGTGCTGAGCCACAGGTGAGCAGTGTGACAATTTTTAAAAATAACATGATCCTTAAGGCGTAAGGAGTGATCATGTCCATAGTTTTGAGACGATTCATCGTTAAAAGATTTATAAATGGTTAGTTATTGAGGCCTTTCAGCATTCTTCATATTTAATCGCGGCACCATTCTCGCCCACTAAGCGCAATGGCCCGGTATCGGATTCCTGATCACAAAAGCGGGTCATCGCTACGTAGATATAAAATGGGCTTACAGGAACAGGTAGCAGGTTGTTGATGGCCTTAAAAACTTCTAGCGGCAACTTAGGCTCATAGAAATACCCTGATCGTACCAATACGTCAATGGTATCTTCTACACAGGCCAGCACATCATCGCCATCAGGGAGATCATCAAAATCCATTTCCTGGTCTTCACGCAGTCTGAACAGCTCTTCTTCTTCATTCTGTTCATCTAGGCGGCAATAGGTATGTATCCACTTGCCCTGGTAAAACTGCTTATCTACAGTGATGTGTACTACGGAATCATCATTGATTGCAGGAAAGAAGCTATCTACATTGGTGTCATCGAGAGCTTGCGCAATCCTTTCCAGCTCGCCACCTGAGTAAAACGGGCGTTGTAATGATTCTACTTCTTCTACATAATCAGCAGAAGCGGCACCGATTAAAAAGGAGAGCTGTTTTGCACTGTAACCTTTGGCAATCCTTTGTAACAGGATACGGTAAAGGGTTTCTAGTTGAAATAAGGGTAT
>Ga0163161_10004173_pt1 | contig 10095 bp, 7 predicted proteins | sample S45metaG_FD_129847 | JGI IMG/M metagenome (GOLD analysis project Ga0163161, IMG submission 129847) | Switchgrass rhizosphere microbial communities from Kellogg Biological Station, Michigan, USA - S4-5 metaG | ecosystem: Host-associated > Plants > Roots > Rhizosphere > Soil | place: USA: Michigan... | reverse complement strand
TTTATAAAACTGATGATAGTGGCCTTACGTGGTCATCAGTAAGTTCACAAAACGCTGCAATAATAGCAACAACCTTTAGAGGGGTTTATTTTACAAATTCAATCACAGGTTTTGCTGTTGGAGATCGTGGTATGATTAGTAAGACTGACGATGGCGGATTTTCATGGACTCCCTATTCTAACTACAGTTCTTTTACCCATATTACATTTGCAAGTCCGGAAACCGCCTACACTGTTAGTGGTAACACCTTCTTTAAAACGACAGATGATGGAGAAAACTGGTTACCTGTAGGAGCGTTGCAAAATTTGTACAACACCGTAAACGGCGTGCAATTTATTAACGAGGATGTGGGATATGCTACCTGCGGGCCGGCCGTATATAAAACAATAAACGGAGCACAAACCTGGACCCTTAAACAGGTTATACAAAGTAATGAATCGATAACTTCGTTAGCATTTTTAGATGCAAACACAGGCTTTGTTAGCGGAGGCTATAATTCAACGGGATTGTACAAAACCACTAACGGCGGAAACACCTGGCAGCAAATTAACACCTATCGTTTCGGACAAATGCAGTTTATAAACAACCAGATAGGCTACGCCAGAAACACAGGAAGTTCTTTAAACATTATTTATAAAACTACGGATGGAGGTAGCACCTGGACTAATGTTTTTGAAATTGATGATAGCGTTAATTATATTTACTTTATAGATGAAAATGTAGGCTATGCAGTGGGAGAAGCTGCTGTAAGCTACAAAACAATTGATGGTGGAGCTACCTGGCAACAATTTAGCTTACCCTACGAGACTTTTAAGAAAATTAAATTTTACAACACACAAACAGGATACGCGCTCACAGATTACAGTATTTTATACAAAACTGATGATGGCGGGGAGACCTGGACTTACAACGGTTCATTTCCCGGAATCAGTGATTTTGCTTTTAATAATGGCGATATCTATGCTGCGGGTACTTATGGTAAAATTTTAAGGTCTGGCACCGGAGTTTTATCAACAGATACGCATATAGATAATGCAAATAGTAGTTTAAAGCTGTATCCTAACCCGGCGACTAACCAAATTAGTATTATGAACAGAGGGAAGTTAAAAATCGTAGGTATAGCGATTTTTGACATGACCGGCAGAAACTTGCAACAAGTTGAAAATCCTGATGCCTTAGAAGTCATAAATATTGGTATTGGGAACAATACCTCCGGGGTATACTTTGCAAAAGTGTATTTTAACAACGGCGCATCAGAAACCGTGAAGTTTATGATCCGTTAGCAGATATTGGATGGGTTCGACAAATGAAAAATAATATAGTATTTCATTATAAAAATGTAAGGCCTTCCCGATGTGAAGGCTTTTTAAATTGTATTACTTCAAAGTTAAAAATAAAATGTTAGGTCTTAGAGCCTTTTTATCTTGTAAATAGCATTACGTTGCCGCCGCCGCTGCGGCAGTTCTTTGCCCCTGCCTGTAACAACTTACCGACAGCATTATTAAAAGTTTCTCAAAATCTGTATCGCCAAAGGTATCATTACATGTTATAAGGTAAGAAGTGCTGAACTTCTTGATACTGAAATCGGTTTTTATTTCCAGCAGTTCTTCACCTTTGTAATTAGATAAGATGTAGCCACTTTTAAAAAATCCGCGAAGATTGAACATATAAAAATGATGCGGTTCTTTAGGCTTATGCATTTGCGTACCGCCACTCCATTTTATTTGCATTTGTAAAACCATATTTCCATTTTCCATAACCTCGTGCATTGTTTGCCAAAACCCCCTGGGCTCTAAAAGGTATTCATTGGACCCGATATTGATAACTGCTTTAGAAGACGACCATTTGGGGTAATGCTGCCTGCCTATTTCTTCTCCCTTATAAGAGATTATAAAATCGCGGTTGGTATGCAGGGAAATGTCGAGCTGTTTCATGTCGCCAATGTAAAAAAATTAGCTGTTATGAAAATCGTTTCAAAACAAATTCCATAACAGCTATAATTTTAATTATCTTAAAAGTATTACTCAGTAGGTTTGTATTTTATAACAATTTGCTCATCATTGGCAGTTGGATGGTCAACATTTACCTCTACAGGATAACCATTGGCATTAAACTGATACGTATAATTCGCTACACCTGAATTGTCGGTAAACTGAGTCAAATAATTATGTGTAACAGTCTTTACTACCATGTAGCCGGTATAAACAATATAACTTGAATAATTTTTAAATTGATTACGGTACATATTTAAGTATTCGCCTTTAACAGCAGTAACATTGTCATAAGTAAAGCCATAAACAGAGCCGCTTGTCAATTGAGAAATATTATCCCCCTCATATACATACACCTGTATATCTGCGCCATCGGTAGTGGTTATTTTAGATAAAAGTCCGGCACTATTAAAGTGGTATATGCGATCCTGAGCATATTCATCAAAAGAGTTAAAATCAGCTGTTATCGTGTTATTTGCATCATCATATATATAGGTAACATTTTCTGTAGATGTAGTATTTTGGATGTTGTTATAGTAGGTGTCGTTCTTAGCAATTATCCTTTTATCTGCACCATACGAAACAGACCGTGTAAAATTAATGTTTCCCTGTTCATCTTTACTCGTCATCGAGCTTAACTGGCCGTCCTGATTATATGAATATTTATAAAATAGTTGGTTACTTATGGTTTGCTTAACCATTTTATTGTTTGAAAACTCAAAAACGCTTGCGCTTCCACCTGAATATTGGATAACACTATCAAGCTCATAAGCTGCAATTTCAGGTTCGTCTTCAGTTTCGTCAGTAATTTCATTTACCGATTGCTGTACATTTTCGACATCAGTAACATCATTATCGGAACATGACGTAAATGGGATGGCACATAAAAATGCAAATACGATTTTTTTCATTTTGATTGAATTTTGATTGGTTCGATAGGTTAACGTATAATATAAGAATTTTATTATATAAACAAAAAAAACCTGCCACTTTCGCGACAGGTTTTTGATTATATAATGAGCAGATATTATCGTGTAAATAATAGCTCCCTGTATTTAGTAAGCGGCCAAATTTCGTCGTCTACTAATAGCTCTAATTTATCGCAGTGTTTCCTTATCACGTCAAAGTAAGGCTTCACGTTATCGCAGTAGGCGTGCGCCTGCTCTTCAGACGATCCTAGTGCGTTAGCTTTCTTACGGGCTTCGGTCATTTCCGAAACCTGGGTGTTAATGCCCGATATGTGCTCAGAAATTTCCCTGATGATAGCAATCTGTTCTTTACCAACAGTTTCGAACTCGCTGCCAAAAATATCTTTAAGCCCCTTAACATTCTGGATAAGAACGTTTTGGTAACGGATAGCTACCGGTACAACGTGGTTACGGGCAATATCGCCTAACACACGGCCTTCTATCTGTATCTTTTTAGTGTACTCTTCAAGTTCTATTTCGTAACGGGCTTCTGCCTCAACGTGGTTCATTACGCCAAGCTCTTCAAATAAAGCAAGAGCCGACTCAGACACCTTAGCTTTAAGCGCCGTTGGGGTAGTTTTGTGGTTGCTTAGTCCGCGTTTAGCAGCCTCTTCAGCCCAAGCATCGCTGTAACCGTCGCCTTCAAAAAGAATCGCTTTAGTCTCCTTAATGTACTCTCTAAGTACGTTAAAGATAGCATCATCTTTCTTCATCTCTTTACCTTCTATAAGCGCATCAACTTCTTTCTTAAAGTCTCTAAGCTGTTTTGCCATGATAGAGTTAAGGATAGTCATTGCATTAGCACAGTTAGCACTTGAGCCTACTGCCCTAAACTCGAATTTATTACCTGTAAACGCAAACGGCGATGTACGGTTCCTGTCGGTATTATCTAATAAAAGGTCAGGAATTTTACCAACTACGTTAAGTTTAAGGTCGGTTTTTTCTTCAGGAGAAAGTTTACCTGTAGAAACACCTTCTAACTCAGCAAGCACTTTAGTAAGCTGCTCACCAATGAAAACTGATATAATTGCCGGTGGCGCCTCGTTAGCACCAAGCCTGTGGTCGTTACTTGCTGTTGCAATTGAGGCACGCATAAGCTCCTCGTTAGTAGATACCGCTTTAATAGTATTAATAAAGAAAGTAAGGAACTGAAGGTTGCTCATTGGCGTTTTACCGGGGCCTAACAGGTTAATACCTGTATCTGTAGCCATGCTCCAGTTGTTGTGCTTACCGCTACCGTTTACACCTGCAAAAGGTTTTTCGTGTAGTAATACTTTAAAAGAGTGGCGCTCTGCAACTTTTTGCATTACATCCATTAATAAAGAGTTGTGGTCTACTGCAAGGTTGGTTTCCTCAAATATCGGGGCAAACTCAAACTGGTTAGGAGCCACCTCGTTATGGCGGGTTTTAACCGGTATACCTAAAAGCATACACTCATTTTCAAGATCGCGCATATAGTTAAGCGCGCGTGTTGGGATAGAACCAAAATAATGGTCGTCCAACTGCTGGCCTTTGGCAGACGAATGCCCTAAAAGGGTACGCCCTGTTAAGGTAATATCGGGCCTTGAAGCAGCAAGTGCTGAATCTACAAGGAAATATTCCTGCTCCCAGCCAAGTGTTGCCGTTACTTTACGTACGTTTTTATCAAAATAATTACATACCGCCACAGCAGCTTCATCTACAGCGGTAAGTGCCCTTAATAAAGGTGCTTTATAATCAAGCGCTTCTCCTGTGTATGATACAAATACGGTAGGTATGCAAAGTGTAGTTCCAAAAATAAATGCAGGCGATGTAGGATCCCATGCCGTGTAACCACGGGCCTCGAATGTATTACGAATACCTCCGTTAGGGAAACTTGATGCATCCGGCTCCTGCTGAACCAATTGGCCTCCGCCAAATTTTTCTACCGGGTCGCTGCCATCAAAAGAGGTTTCAAAAAAGGCATCATGCTTTTCTGCAGTGGTACCTGTGAGGGGCTGAAACCAGTGGGTATAGTGGGTTACACCTTTGCTAAGTGCCCATTCTTTCATACCCATTGCTATATACTCAGCAATTTTACGGTCTATTTTAGTTCCATGCTCAACAGCATTTTTAACTGCCTTGTGGGCTTCTGAAGTTAAAAACTGACGCATTGCTTTGTCATTGAACACATTACTTCCAAAAATAATCGATTTTTTGTCCAGTTCTGCTACTGTAACCGGCTTTCTGTTTGCAGTTTCTTTTAAGGCCTCAAAGCGAAATGTTGACATGAAACTTTAATTTTTAATGTTAATGAATGATTAAAACCTGTGCAAATGTACAAAATTTTGTTCCAAAATATAATTACCCCTGTTTTTTTAGGGGTTAAAATTTAAGTTTTTTATCAATACGTTAAATCTGCCCTGTAAAAACAATACTTCATTAAATTATCATTAAATTTATAACCACTCTCACATTAAGTTATTTTAGGATTACATTATTTTCAACAAAATTCCTACATAGGTTAATAAAAATATAAATTATTTAAAGCTTTGTTAATTGAGTTAAACTTTTACTAAGCAAATAGCTTATACAGTAGTAATTACATAATTTGGCTGAAGAAAATAACAGTAACCCTAACAACAATTAATATGAGCAATAAAAAACTGATTTTAGGTATTGCTGCGGGAGCAGCGGTACTTGCAGGAGCAGCAGTAGTACTTTCACGCAAAAGGTCTCAAAAAAAATATGAGGCACGTATAGAAGAGGCTAAATCTAACTTTAGAGGCAAGCTAAACGAACTACAGCGTAAGGCCCAGAAAGAATACAAAAATGCATCATTTGAAACCGGCGAAATTGTAAACGCCGCTAAAGACAGGGCTGCAGAATGGGTTAAAGCATCCAGGGCTTAATAAACTTAAGCCAACCTAATAAATAGTTACTACGAGCCGGTTATAAATTTTTATAGCCGGTTTTTTAAGTCCAAATATTAAATTGCTCTTATTGACTCATAACATTACACTTGCAAATTACTTAATACCTAATATATTACATCGCCATGAAAACCCGTAAAAACGCCGGAAACAAATTCCAACCATACAATTCACTTATAGAACAGCTTTCTGCCCAAAATATAACTCCGATTACCATAGATGCATTGCCGGAAATTTTAGTAATAACCACTTTCCCTCCAAGGCAGTGCGGTATTGCCACGTATTCTCAGGATCTTATTAAGGCGTTGAATGACCATTATGTAGATTCTTTCTCTATAAAAATTTGTGCTTTAGAAAGTAAAAATGAACAGCATACGTATACCGATCCGGATGTTAAGTATGTGCTTAACACATCGGACCCTGAATCGTATGTAGCTCTTGCAAAAGCTATTAATGAAGATGACAACCTTAAAATTGTGCTTATGCAGCATGAGTTTGGTTTGGTACACGAAACTGTGGGCAACTTTAACGCCTTTATAGATGAAGTTAAAAAACCCCTTTCAGTAGTTTTCCATACCGTACTTCCCGGCCCTAACGATGAGCTTAAAGCTAACGTACAGCACATACTAAACAGGGCAGATTCGCTTATTGTAATGACGCACAACGCTGCCGATATACTGGAGCGCGATTATACTGTAGATGCAGATAAAATTGCCGTGATTGCCCACGGAACCCACCTTGTATCGCACGGTCACAGCGCAGAGCTTAAAGCTAAACACGGTTATGAAGGCAGGACAGTACTTAGCACCTTTGGGCTTTTAAGCTCTGGTAAAAGTATTGAGACTACGCTTGATGCACTGCCTACTGTGGTAGATAAAAACCCGGATGTGCTTTTCCTTATAATAGGCAAAACCCACCCTACTGTGGCATTGCAGGAAGGCGAAGTGTACCGCGAGTTCCTTACCCAAAAAATTGAAGACCTTGGCCTGCAAAACAATGTGCAGTTTATAAACAAATATGTAGCGCTTGATGAGCTTTTGGAATACCTTCAGCTAACTGATATTTATGTATTCTCATCTAAAGACCCTAACCAGGCTGTAAGCGGTACATTCTCTTACGCACTTAGCTGTGGCTGCCCTATCGTGTCTACCCCTATCCCTCACGCAAAAGAGGTTCTAGCAGGCGATACCGGTATTATTTTCGACTTCGGAAATTCAGAACAGCTTAGCGATGCCATTAACACCTTGTTATTTGACCCTGTTTTAAGAGAAAAAATGATCCTGAACGGCCTGCACAAAATTGTGCATACCACTTGGGAAAACTCGGCGGTAAGCCATGCAAAAGTGTTACAGAAAACGGCAGGTGGCAAAAGCATTAAACTACAATACAGGAATCCTAAGATAAACCTGGACCACATGAAGAACATGACAACCGATTTTGGTTTTGTACAGTTCTCTAAACTTAATGTGCCCGATCTTGCCAGCGGCTATACTATAGATGATAATGCAAGGGCCATGATTGCGCTTTGCCAGCACTATAAAAAATACAGGGAAAAAGATGTATTAAACTACATTAAAATTTACCTGGACTTTATTGGGTTCTGTCAGCTACCCGACGGTAGGTTCCTTAACTATGTAGATGTTAATAAAAACTTTACACAGCAAAACTATGACGAAAACCTGGAAGACAGCTCCGGCCGCGCCATGTGGGCGTTAGGCTACCTTATCTCTCAGGGAAGCATTTTACCGGCAGAGTTTATTGCTAAAGCAGAGGCTATTTTCCAAAAGTCGCTTTCGCTTACTAAAAATATTTACTCTACAAGGGCAATGGCATTTGTAATTAAAGGCTTGTACTACTACAACCGCACTGTTAAAGATGCTGATACGCTTATATACATTAAAATGTTTGCCGACCGTATGGTAAATATGTACCGCCATGAGGCAGATGCCGACTGGAAATGGTTTGAAGGCTACCTTACTTACGCTAACAGCGTACTACCGGAAGCATTATTACTTTGCTACGCGATTACAGAGAATGAAACTTACAAAGAGGTGGCAAAAGAATCGTTTGACTTTTTACTGTCGCAAACATTTGATGACGAGAGTATAAAAATTATCTCTAACCGTAGCTGGCTTGTAAAAGGCGGTAAAAGGGAAACGTATGGTGAGCAGCCTATAGATGTGGCTTATACTATCCTTGCGCTACGTAAATTCCACGACATCTTTAAGGATGAAGAATACCTTAATAAAATGGAAATGGCCTTTAACTGGTTCCTGGGCAACAACCACCTGCAACACATTATATACAACCCTTGTACTGGCGGATGCTTTGACGGGCTTGAAGAACACAGCGTTAACCTCAACCAGGGTGCAGAAAGCACCGTTAGCTACCTTATGGCAAGGCTAACAATTACTAAATACTTTGGCAATCCTGATACGGTTTACTTTAGGAGAAAACAAAGAGCCGCAAAGGTATCTGCTTTAAGAACAATGGATATTTAATTACTTATCGTTTATTTACAATTAGGCTCCGCAACTGCGGAGCTTTTTTTTTGCGTAAAATTTAGGCCATAAAAAAACGCCCTGTCGGGCGTTTCTATATTATATAAGTTAAGCTTAAAGGCTTATCTTTTTAATATCTTTTTCCTCTATACCGTAAGCTTTAACTACTGCATTGTAATCTTTAAAGTTAACCGCTTTTTTAGATGCGCTTAAGTAGGCCGGTATTATCAGAACCCTGAATACCTGGTTTTGAGTAAAGCCCGGTTCGTTTGCAAGGTTAAAGTCAGACTCAAGGTAAACTACTACTTTATCAATAGAAAAATCAAAATAATAGCTTATAGAGGCACCATCATTAAAATTATACGTAGTTGGCAATGGCTCCCATACGTCATTGCCTGCATCAACGCCTGATAATCGGTACACCAATACCATATCCGACGTAAAAATTTGCGGATCTAAAGGTATTACTATAGAGTTAACTACATTGTTAGTATTGAAGTTAACGTTAGAAACCTCAAAGTTCTCCGCAATAGTATCGTTATCTTCGGTTACTATTACATCATCATCGTTATTACAGCCGGTTAGCGTTAAAAGCCCTGCAACTGTGAAAAGTAAAAGTATCTTTTTCATAATGTAAAAAATTTTATTGTTTGATAATATTGTTTACTAAAGTATTCCAAAAAATGCGCCAAAAAATATTTTTAAGTGAATTTTAGCAAAAAAACATTTTGCCATTTTTATATTTGCCTCACTATGACGCAACAAAAACTTTACATGGTTTTGCTGGGCTGCATCCCAAACGGAAGGCTTACGGAACAACACGACATATTTTTTGGCATTGGAGAATCTGTTTTAGACCTAAAGGCCGATATGTATGCCTTTTGGCCCGATGGCGGGCAACTGCATGGCGACTCCTGGCGCGAGGTTACCCACATAAACGGATACAACATTACTATAGTTCCTAAAGAAGAGGCTGTTGTAACTGACGATAAGCTTTTTTTCCTTAACCTGGGGGGCTACAAGCCCGGTGAGTTTGAGGAGTATCATTACAAAGCGCTTATTATAGCACCCACCATGGGTCTTGCAATTAAGCAGGCAAAGAAAACTACCTTTTACAAGCACTACGGCTTTAAAGGTGCCGAAAGCCACATAGATGAAAAGTACGGCCTTGACGTAGACGACATGCATAAGGTTGAAGATATTTTACCTGCCCACTTAAAAGACAAATACCATATTGCCATTACAAAAACCGATGATGTTTTTGAAGACGAATTGCACATTGGGTATTTAAAGTTAGGCAAGCGATAGCCACTCTCCTGCTTCTAAAACATATCTTCCAGTTGGTTGTACAGCACACCCTCGCTTAAAATAGCACCCTGTTCTATAAGGCCAAAGAGGTATTGCTTGCGTTCTTCCGTAAAATCTTTCTTGCCGCGGCTTAGCTGCACTTCGGGGCTAAAAATATTTTCGTTAAGCCATTGCAGGCCGCCCTCGGTTAAAAAGTCGGCGGTTGGGGTATGCGCGTGTATAACGATGCTCTCCATGCCTTCCTGACTAATTTTAAACAGGAAAATGTGGTTTTTAGAGTAATGCTCCAGCCACTGGGCTTTTTCGAGCACCGAGTCCCAAATAAGGTCGGAGAACACGTCAAGCTGGTGCTCGGCAGTATCAGGGTGGTCTTGTTTCAGTTCGTCCCAGGCAGCTTTATCTATAGATTGTGATGCCAAAAAGGTAATAAACTCCG
>Ga0163161_10004172_pt1 | contig 10098 bp, 11 predicted proteins | sample S45metaG_FD_129847 | JGI IMG/M metagenome (GOLD analysis project Ga0163161, IMG submission 129847) | Switchgrass rhizosphere microbial communities from Kellogg Biological Station, Michigan, USA - S4-5 metaG | ecosystem: Host-associated > Plants > Roots > Rhizosphere > Soil | place: USA... | reverse complement strand
GATTCCCGGCGGGCGCAAATGCGGCCAATGGGTGGTGGGCATCGGCATCGGCCTGCACTTCACACCGGTGGTGATCGAGCAAGTCATGAGCCACTTCGGGCTGATCTTTTTCGGCGCGCTGGTCACCAGCCTGTCGAGTGTGGTCAGTGTGTGGCTGATGCGCCGCAGTGGCGAAGATCGCGCTACCGCGTTTTTTTCCAGCATGCCAGGCGGGTCCGGCGAGATGGTCAACCTCGGCGCACGCAACGGTGCCGTGTTGAGCCGTGTCGCGGCGGGGCAAAGCCTGCGGGTATTAGTGGTGGTGCTGTGTGTGCCGGCGATCTTCAAATACTTGCTGGGTGGGGGCGCGCCGCAGTTTCATCCGGCGCCGGTCAATTGGCTATGGCTGGCGTTGCTGTTTCCGATAGGTGCGCTGGCGGCCTGGGGCTGGCAGCGTTTGCGACAACCGAACCCTTGGCTGTTCGGCCCGTTGCTGGTCAGCGCGACGGCCAGTGTGATGTGGGATCTGCATATCGGCCTGCCCGATGGCGGCAGTCAGATCGGCCAATGGTTGATCGGCAGCGGTTTGGGCTGTCACTTCAACCGCCAGTTCTTCCGACGTGCGCCGGCGTTCATGGCGCGCACCTTGATAGGCACCGCCTTGACCATGGCACTGGCAACATTGGCGGCGATGGGCTTGAGCGCCCTGACCCATCTCGACCTGCGCTCCCTGACCCTGGGCATGATGCCCGGCGGCATTGCCGAGATGAGCCTTACGGCTGAAACCTTGCAATTGTCGGTGCCATTGGTGACAGCGATGCAGGTGATGCGTTTGTTGTTTGTGCTGTTCCTGGCGGAGCCGTTGTTCCGGTACTGGAATCGTCAGCCTTGAATAAGCAGCTTGTCGTGCTTGCCAGGCTTTGTGACCGTTCATCTGGACTGTCATTTCTCACAGCTGGGCATTCTCAACCATAAAGCGCATGAATTCCCGGGCAGGACTCATCAATAATCACGCTGCCTGCAGCCTGTGAACCCCTGGGAGTACACATGATGGAAGATCTTATTCAAAGCCCCCCTGGCGATGCCCGTGCACATGCACAAGTTGTGCAAACCATTGCAGTACCGGGCTCCCCCAATCGCCTGGTAATGAACCGCGCAGGAACACGCCTTTATGTGGCAAGCGCCACAGCATCGGGATCCCTCACCGTTCTAGATACCCAGCCACTTAGCGTCCTACAGACGATAGAAAATCTCGGTTCCCCGATATGGCTGGCAATCAACCCGGCAGGTTCGCGCATTTACGTGAGTGACAACAGCGCCGCATCGGGAAACCCGATTACCGTTATCGAAACCGTGAGTAACAGCGTCATCGCACGCATCACGGGGTTCACGACGGTTAATGGCATGGCATTGAACTCAACCGGCACCCGGCTCTATGTCGCTGATCACGGGGCTTCGGAGTTGGTAACCATTGACACCAGCGACCACCAACGCGTAACCGAAATACCTGTGCGTTACGCCAAGGAAGTGATAGTGGCGCCGCGTGACGACACTCGCGTTTACGTTGTGTCGGATTTAGCGGGCTGGAGCATCGTAGACCTTGAAAACAAGCCGATCGTCAGGCAGCTCGCCATCGCCCCAGGCAATCCTACTTCGATCGGTCACAGCCCACGCTACCCACGCATTTACATCACTCACCGCGACGCGGGCCGCTTGACTATCGGCGACGCCTTGATTCCTGAAGTCAGCAAGTACATCAGCGGCCTCAACGAGCCCTGGGGCGTAGCATTCAACCCCCTCAGCGAGATGGCCTATATCACTGAGAGGGACCAGATCAGCATTTATGACACCCGACTGGAAAGCATGGTCGGCACGATCGCAGGTTTCGGCAGTCCGCGAGGTATTGTGGTAGCTCCGGACGGCCGCAATCTGTATGTCGCTGATATTCAAAACCAATCGATATGCATGGTCAGGCTATAGCAACGCACGGGTCAAACAGGCGGCAATCGCCACTCAATCGGCGCCTCGCCGTTTTGCTCAAGAAACTTGTTGGCGCGGCTGAAATGCCCGCAACCGAGAAACCCGCGATACGCCGACAGCGGCGACGGGTGCACCGAGGTCAGCACCAGGTGCTTGGTGGCATCGATCAGCTTCTGCTTGCTCTGGGCATGGGCGCCCCACAACAGGAACACCAGGTGCGGCTGATGCTCGCTGACCACCTCGATCACCCGATCGGTAAAAAACTGCCAGCCCTTGCCGGCATGGGCGTTGGCGTTGGCGCGCTCCACGGTCAGCGTGGTGTTGAGCATCAGCACGCCCTGGTCGGCCCAGCTTTGCAGGTAGCCGTGGCTGGGGATGTCAATGTTCAGGTCACGCTTGAGTTCTTTATAGATATTGACCAACGAAGGCGGCGCCGGCACGCCCGGTTGCACCGAGAAGCACAAACCATGGGCCTGGCCGGGACCGTGATACGGGTCCTGTCCAAGAATGACCACTTTGACCTTGTCCAGCGGCGTGGAATTGAGTGCATTGAAGATCAGCGGGCCCGGCGGATAGATCTCCTTGCCTGCGGCGTGTTCCTGGCGCAGAAACTCGCGCAGTGCGCCCATGTAGGGCTTGTCGAACTCCTCGCGCAGAGCGTGTTTCCAACTGGGTTCGAGTTTGATGCGGTCGCCGTCGGTCATGATGAGGTCATCGAGTGAAAAACAATGGGCGAACCCTAGGAAAGCCGACCCCGCTTGTCAATTGATCTGACACACCCCCGGCACTTTCCCACGGAGCGATCATACTGACCCTTCACCTTCTGGATTGAGGTCACGATGAATCTGCACTTCGAAGAACTCACCGGCAACCACGGCGCCCGCATCGGCATCGCCAGCCTGGATGCGCAACAGTCGCTCAACGCCCTCTCCCTGCCGATGATCCTGGCCCTGGACGAACGCCTGGACACCTGGGCCAAGGACCCGACGATCGTCTGCGTATTGCTGCGCGGCAACGGCCCCAAGGCCTTCTGCGCAGGCGGCGAAGTGCGCAGCCTGGCGATGGCCTGCCGGGAACAACCTGGCGTCGTGCCTACCCTGGCCGCGCAATTTTTTGCCGCTGAATATCGCCTGGATTATCGCCTGCATACCTACCCGAAACCGTTGATCTGCTGGGGTCACGGTTATGTGTTGGGCGGCGGGATGGGCCTGTTGCAGAGTGCGTCCGTACGCATTGTGACCCCCAGCAGCCGTTTGGCCATGCCGGAAATCAGCATCGGCTTGTACCCGGACGTGGGCGCCAGCTGGTTTCTGTCGCGCCTGCCCGGCACGCTGGGTTTGTTCCTAGGCCTTACCGGTGCCCATATCAATGGCCGTGATGCCCTGGACCTGGGCCTGGCCGACCGTTTCCTGCGCGATGACCAGCAAGACGAATTGCTCGATGGCCTGTTGCAATTGAACTGGCAGGAACAGACCGCGATGCAGCTCAACAGTTTGCTCAAGGCCCTGGCCCAGGACGCCGTCGACCAGCTACCCGAGGCACAATGGATGCCGCGCCGGGGGCAGATCGACGAATGGCTGGATGTGGGTGACGTGGCCAGTGCGTGGCGCGCGTTGAGCCTGCTCAAGGATCACGCTGACCCACTCCTGGCCCGCGCCGGCAAGACCCTCAGTGAAGGCTGCCCGTTGACGGCCCACCTGGTGTGGGAGCAGATCCGCCGCGCCCGTCATTTGTCCCTGGCGCAAGTGTTCCAGATGGAATACACGCTGAGCCTCAATTGTTGTCGCCATCCGGAATTTGCCGAAGGCGTACGGGCAAGGCTGATCGATAAGGATCAGGCGCCTCGCTGGCATTGGCCGGATATCAATACAATTCCCGAGGCGGTGGTGCAGGCGCACTTCAACAAGGCATGGGAAGGTAGGAATCCTCTGGCAGATCTTTCCGATTACTGACAGCTTATCGCCGGTTATCCTTAACGTTGAAGGCACAGTTACCCGGTTGATTTTCCTTGCACAGATAAACCAGTTGGTCGAACGAAGTGTTTTCGCGCTCCCAATGCAAGCTGTCCGCCAACGACATGCTGCTGGCCACGTCTGACAGGCACGGACGCAATACGACAAGCTCATCGCGCTGATTGGTGTACACACATTTTTCCACCAGCCCGCTGCGTCGATCATCACCCTTCTGCGGCGCAAACACCGCGCCCGAGAAGGCATGTATGAACTCGCCGGGCTCAACCTTGGGACCTTGCCACAGCACGCCGCTGGCCTGGTACTGGAAATAACCCGTGCCCGTCTGGATCTTCGACTTGTCTGGACAGAACTGGTTGCCCTGCGCCTGGCCAGCCATACAGACGACCAGTACAAGCATGCACATCACGTGTTTGAGCATAGACGCCACCTTCGATTACCACACCGCTTTTCCCCCAGTGAAATGTATCTGCGGCCTCAAAGCTAGCTGTTAATTCTGACAGTACCGACAAACGGCGGGCAAAAAAAAGCGGCGCATCATGCGCCGCTTCGTTCAAAACCTTTTGTCAGCGGTGACCTCCGCGCCCACCGCCGTGATCGCCACCACGCCCGTGCCCACCGTTGCCCCACCGATTGTCTCCCCATCCCTGGTTTGGATACGGCCGATAGGCAGACCTTGGGTAGTAACGTGGCGCAGGTTGGTAATAACGCGGCGCCGAATAATAACGGGGAGCCGGATAGTAGCGTGGCGCGGGTGTGTAGTAGCTGCGCCCGTAGTAACGAGGACCGCCGTAATAATAGGCGGGTGCCGGTGCGGTGTAGACCTCGGAGCGGTAGTAAGTGGTACCTCCATCGTAATAGGGCACGCAAGCTGACAGGGTCAGGCCGAGTAATGCAGTGAGCAGCAGTCGTCGATACATGGCGGCCTCCTGGACCGCGGAAGAGCACCTCCAGCGACGCTGGAGGGCGTCATTCAGATTTACTTGAATGACAGAACGTATGACATCAAAAGCAGAATCTGGTGCGTTTCAGTAACAACTTGATACATCACCAGCGGTACGCCGGAATACGTTAGCTGTATCGATTCAGTATTTTATTCAGAGGCGAAACTTTGTCTCTTACAATGATGTCATTGTGATACTGCACAGTGCCACGGAGGCCTTGGTGTGCGCCTTCCCGTTACTTACCGCCGGATTCAAGATATGAAAATTGCTACCAAGCTGCTGCTCTCATTTTTACTTTGCTCCGTGATTACCCTCGGTGTCGGCCTGCTGGGTATCAAAGGGGTCGTGCGGCTCGCCGCAGCGCTGGAATTAACGTTCTCCAACAACCTGGTGTCGGTCAGCAACACAACTGCCACCCTGAATGGGCTGGTGGCACACAACCGTGGTTTGTACCGCTTGCTCGATGCCGGTAACGGTGACGTCGCCCAGCAGGACCGCGACCGCGTGCGCCAGGATATCGCCAACGAAGTCAAACGCAGCCAGGCGGCGTACACCACCTACCGCGCCACGCCGTTGGAAGATGACGAGCGGGCGGCGGGTGACACCTTCGACCAGATCTGGCCAACGTACCTCAGTAGCTCGGAACGCATCCTGAGTCTGCTCGACAAAGGCCAGATCGAGCAGGCACGCACCGAGCTCAATACCACCAACAATGAACTGTTCCGCCAGGCCCGCGAGCTGATCCGCGTGATGGTCGAATCCAACAACCGCCAGATCAAGGAAGGCGCCATTGCCGCCGAGGCGCTGCGTGACAGTGCGCTCACCTGGATGATCAGTGGCATCGTCCTGGCCTTCATCATCGCCATTATCGTCGGCGTGCTGATCACCCGCCTGATCACCCGCCCCATCGCTCAAGCGGTGGCGAGCGCGCAACGCATTGCCGACGGTGACCTGACCCAGACCATCAGCACCGAGCGCACCGACGAAGCCGGGCAGTTGCTGGTGGCGCTGTCGGACATGCAGGGCGGCTTGAAACACACCCTGCTGGAAATCGCCAACGCCTCCGACCAGCTGGCCTCGGCCGCTGAAGAACTGAGCGCGGTCACCGAAGAAAGCACCCGGGGCCTGACCCGCCAGAATGATGAAATTCAACAAGCGGCCACCGCCGTCAACCAGATGACTGCAGCCGTTGATGAAGTGGCCGGCAACGCCGTATCGACTTCGCAGGCCTCGAGCCAGGCGACCACCGAAGCCGAGGAAGGCCGTGAGCAAGTGGCACAGGCCGTCTCCGGCATGAATTCGATGGTGGTAGAGATCAACGATTCGACGAAGTCGGTGGAAGGCCTCGCCAGCCAGGTCCGCGAAATCGGCAAGGTGATCGATGTGATTCGTGGGATTGCCGACCAGACCAACCTGCTCGCCCTCAACGCAGCGATCGAGGCGGCCCGTGCGGGTGAGCAAGGCCGTGGCTTTGCTGTGGTGGCCGATGAAGTGCGCGCGCTGGCCCATCGCACACAAGTGTCCACGGTGGACATCGAAAAAATGATCGGCGAGGTGCAAGTCGGCGCCGACGGCGCGGTAGCCGCGATGAACAAGAGCCTGAGCTGGGCCAACAACACCCAGGTGCTGGCGCAGAATGCCGGCGAAGCGTTGCAACGTATCACCGCCAGTGTGGCGAAGATCAACGAACGCAACCTGGTCATCGCGTCTGCCTCGGAGGAACAGGCCCAAGTGGCGCGTGAAGTCGATCGCAACCTGCTCAACATCCAGGACCTGTCGACCCAGACCGCCGCCGGCGCGCATCAGACCAACGCTTCCAGCCAGGACCTGTCGCGCCTGGCCACCTCGTTCAGTGTGCTGGTCGGCAAATTCAAGCTGTAAGTAGCTTGGCGCCCATCGGCGCTGTATCGTGCAAGGCCACGCACACCTTGCCCGATACAGCCCGACCTGCCCATGACCACCCCGACCCTTTGCCCCGCCTGCGGTGCCCGTAACGACTGCAGCCTGGCCGACCCGCGCACGGCCGACCAGGCCTGCTGGTGCTACAGCGTCACCATCGACCCGGAGGTGCTCCAGGCGCTGCCCGACGAACTGCGCAACCAGGCCTGCCTGTGCCCGCGTTGCGCCCAGGTGGACCAACAGCTGCGCCGCCACGATGCGCCTTGATCGCTTCCTCAGTAACCTGCCACGGTTTAATCGCAAGCAAGTGCGGCTGCTGTTGGCCGAACGCCGGGTAACGGTGGATGGTGCCACGGTAAGCGACCCGCTTCATGAGGTGCGCACGTTCAGCAGCGTGCGCGTGGACGGTGAGGTGCTGCAGCCGGGCAAACCTGCACGTTATTTCATGCTGCACAAGCCGCAAGGGTGCGTCAGCGCTACCTGCGATGCGCAACACCGCACAGTACTCGATCTGCTGGATGAACCGCACAAGGACGCACTGCATATCGCCGGGCGTCTGGACTACAACACCACCGGGCTGATGGTGCTCACCAATGACGGCCAGTGGTCGCGGCGCCTGACGCAACCGGCGACCAAGTTACCCAAGGTGTATCGGGTGGAAACCGAGCAGGACATCGGCCCGGACTATGCAGCGGTCTTCAGGGCGGGCCTGCACTTCGCCTTCGAAAACCTCGTCACTCAACCCGCCGAACTGGAGCTACTGGGCCCCAGGACGGCGCGCTTGAGCATCATCGAAGGCCGCTATCACCAGGTCAAACGCATGTTCGGGCATTTTGATAACAAAGTGACTGCTCTGCATCGCGAGCGCATGGGGCCGCTGCACCTGGATACAGCGCTTGCGCCGGGCGAGTATCGGGCGCTGACTGACGAGGAAATCCGTCTCGTCTGACGACCGCTCAGCCGCTGACGGCAAAAAACCCTCTGCGCCGCTTGCGCCATCCCAAGCCTGTGCTTGAATCAAGTTCACCCGTTGGATGATGACTGGCGGGTCACCTATAACCTCCAAGAAACACCTTGCCCCGCCCGCGCGTGATTGACGGGCCGTCCCGGCAAACATCCCGCCCTGACAACCGCTGTCGGCCAGCCGCAATCGGACCGACATGGGCGCTCAGCTTCCAGGCGTATGCCTACCTGTCATAAAGCTCGTGCACAGTCATTTGCGCGCCCTACCCGCTTGCCAGGAGTCTTACGACATGAGGCCAGAAATCGCTGTGTTGGATATACAGGGTCAATACCGGGTTTACACGGAGTTCTATCGCGCCGATGCCGCTGAAAAAACCATCGTCCTGGTCAACGGCTCGATGGCCACCACGGCCTCTTTCTCCCAGACCGTGAAAAGCCTGTACCCGCAATTCAATGTGGTGTTGTACGACCAGCCCTATGCCGGCCGTTCCAAACTACACAACCGCCACGAGCGGATGCTGACCAAGGAAGTCGAAGGCCAGATCCTCCTGGAGCTCATCGACCGCTTTGCCGCCGAACACGTGCTCTCGTTCTCCTGGGGCGGCGCCGCCACGCTGTTCGCCCTCGCTCAACGCCCGCAACGCGTCGAAAAGGCCGTGATCAGCTCGTTCTCCCCGGTGATCAACGCACCGATGCGTGATTATCTGGAGCGCGGCGTCGACTACCTCGGCAACCTGGACCGCGACCGCGTCGGCCACCTGGTCAACAGCACCCTGGGCAAGCACTTGCCGTCGCTGTTCAAGCGCTTCAACCACAAGCACGTGAGCGGCCTGGCCGAACATGAATACGGACAGATGCACTTCCACATCAGCCAGGTGCTCAACAGCGACCGGTTGTGCTACCTCAAGGCAGCCAGGCAGATCGACATTCCCGTGCTGTTCGTGAACGGCGAGTGGGACGAGTACACCAGCGCAGGCGATGCCAGGCTGTTCGGTCAGCATGTGAAAAACAGCAGCTTCAGCACGGTTCAGGCGACGGGGCATTTCCTCGATATGGAGCATAAAGCGGCGTGCCGGGACAGCCGGGACGCGGTGGTGGGCTTTTTGAAAGGGCAGCGGCCGGTGAGTCGCTTACGTTACCAGCCAGGTCAGACGCAACACGCCTTTGCGGTCTGACATCAGACCCACTGCGGGAGCGGGCTCCTGCAGTGGCGCCACCTATCGGCAGGCGGTGCGAGTGCAACGCGCGATTTTTTCGAAGAAAAACTTCAAATCCGGGTGAACATCTGGTACAAAGTCAGCCGCTTTGAGCGGGTATAGTTTAGTGGCAAAACGAAAGCTTCCCAAGCTTTAGTTGAGGGTTCGATTCCCTCTACCCGCTCCACTCAAATAGGTTCTCCTGTCATGCCACGGCTGACACGGGAAGAAAAAAAAACCGGTCCCTGTGACCGGTTTTTTTATGCCTGGCGTTCAAGGGCCGATAACGCCTGTGTTCGCGCCGCCCCAGAAAACTGTACAAATATAAAATTCTGTACAAGTATTGAGCACTGGGTACCAAAACACATTGATCAACCGGTCGATCACGCCCAGGTCGGCGTCCAATGAGGTGCAATTCATGAATGTGCACATGCTGACCGAGCTGGCCGCGAACGGCGAGATCCGCGAGCTGCAATTGCTGTCGCTGGAAGGTGGCTTGTATCTGGCACGGGTTCGGCTGGATCGCGATGAAAAAACGCTGCAGGGCGATGACGGGCAGCCACTGCGCATCCGCTCCACTACCCATTTGCGCGACCTGCTGCAAGGGGTGCCCGCGTTTCCCTGCGTGCTGGTGCAACACAGTGTGCATGACGAGATGTGCGGGGTACGCGAAGGGCCGGTTGGTGGATTGCGCATTCCGTTTTCACTGAACGCGGCGCTCTAAGCTACATTTATTGTCGGACCCGTTTTCCGAGTATCAGCGACATTGATTTAAGCAGCGTCCTACCGACCGCAAGAAACCGGTTTCTCCCAGGGTTCACTGAGCGGATAGTTGCAGCGGACAGCCTCAAGGATCAATCCCATGTCATACGCCTGCAAATTCATGCCCTCCCCCGTCGGCCAACTCACCCTGGTAGCCCGCAATGGCAAGCTCGGTGCCGTGCTCTGGGAAACGGAAAGGGAAAATCGGGTGCGCCTGGGTGAACTGCACGAAGCCAACGATAGCCCGGTACTCCTGGAAACAGAGCGGCAGCTGGCGGAGTATTTCGCGGGTACGCGCAATCGTTTCGAGTTGGAACTGGATTTCTACGGCACTGACTTTCAGAAGCAAGTCTGGCAGGCTTTGCTGACCATCCCCTTCGGCGAAACCCGCAGCTACAGCCAGAT
>Ga0163161_10004166_pt1 | contig 10108 bp, 9 predicted proteins | sample S45metaG_FD_129847 | JGI IMG/M metagenome (GOLD analysis project Ga0163161, IMG submission 129847) | Switchgrass rhizosphere microbial communities from Kellogg Biological Station, Michigan, USA - S4-5 metaG | ecosystem: Host-associated > Plants > Roots > Rhizosphere > Soil | place: USA: Michigan... | reverse complement strand
GAATGACTTGCCTGCGCAGCCCAGCTTCATGATCCCTCAAGATCAAACGGACGGCTTTAAGTCGAAGCCAGGATTTGCCGATGCTAAAGAAAACAATCATGAAAACTGTGGCTGCGGCGATCCAAAAAGGAATCGTGCGTCCGGCGTCGGCCAAAATGAGAGCTGCCCAAATAAGCGTCACATTGAATAATCCCGATCCGAAGAATGAGAGCTTCCATAGCTGCGGAGCATAGACTCGCGTTATCTTCATCTGGCGGTTCGTAAATTCAAACAGCTCTTTGAAGGTGCAGCTTTCGACGGACGCTATCAGAGCCTTGGGAACGAAGTAAATCGCGAGTCCGGCCGCCTTTATCGCACGGGTAACGGCAAAGTCGTCCGAAACCGTGCCGCGCCATTTCTCCCGCATGTCGATTCGCTCAAACACATCTCGGCGGATAGCCGTCGAGCCGCCCCAGCAGAAGTTAGATTTGAGATTCGGGCCGAGGGCCGACGCAATCGAAGCGTTCCAGGCCGATCGAAGCTCGGATGCAAAAGACATTTTTGAGGAGATGAACCAGCGATATCCCGTCGTTGCCCCGATCTGGTCGTTTTCCAGAGGAGCGATCAGCGATGCCAACCAATCTTTTGGCGGCCTCGCGTCGGAATCCGCGAAAACGAAAACTCGGGATTCGTCCGAGACGTGGAGAATCGCTTCGCGAAGATTTTCAACCTTTTGTGAGGATTCAATCGCTTTTGGAGCGGTCACCAATTTAGGCTTTGACTTCGAGGTGTCGTACTGTAACGAGATCTCGTCGATCACCCGGACGGCCGGGTCACTTTCGTCGTCAACAACAAAGATCACCTCGTACGCCGGATAGTCTTGTTTCAGCAGTGCCGACAGGTTTTCTTCGATCCCTTGGTCAAGACCCTTGCAGGGCGCGATCACCGAAGCAAACGGAGTAAACGACGAAACCGGCTTCGCGAGTTCATTTCTTACATAACGAAGAAAACTGATCCCGCCGCGAAACGACCTGAAGCTGAAAAGTATCAGAACCGCAGCCAGAATGAAGAACACAATGATCATTGGATCGGCGGTTCCTAAGTCAGATCTGTAACAGATTGTGGCAAATTGTGAGACAATGTGACACAGGTTTCGACCTTCAAAACAGCTGTAACTCTATCATTTATCATGATTTAGAAGGCTGACATCTGCCTGTTCCAATGTTCCACGGTTTTCACAATTTTTTGCTGTTTCGTGTTTCACGGCTTTGGAGATAGGCGTTGCTCATTCACGACTTTAGGTGCCGATCCCACGACACCAAATTTTCAAAAAAGCCTTTATGCTTTTTCCCTTCGAGATTTTCATGCACGGGTTTTTCAAGACAGGGCAACATAACGCCACATACCCGCGGTGCAACAGCGTATCATAGATTAGACATTCATACAAGAGAAAAATATTCCGGCGAGTCAACGATTGATCAACGGCCGCAATGATTCAATTGTTTTTTCGGTCGCGCCACGGTTGCTTTCCATTACCTCTAGAGCTCGTTTGCCGTATTCGACTCGTTTGTCAGGCTCGTCGAAAAAAACGCGGAGGGCTGAATAGAGTTCAAAAGGTTCATCGTTGCCACTGGTTGCACTCTTTGCCTGTACGATGGCTCGTTTCTCAAGAAATCCATCAACGACCGCTTCAAAATTGTGTGTAAATGGACCGATCACTACCGGTTTCCCGGCACTCGCCGGCTCAAGGACGCTTTGGCCGCCATGCGGTATCAAACTTCCACCGACGAAGACAATGTCGGCCAAAGGATAAACCGCACGCAACTCGCCGATGCTATCGAGCAGGATCACGTCGGCATTTTTATCCGCTTCTGTTGGGTAATTCGAACGTCTAATCAAAGAATATTGGGTCTCGCCGAGCGTTTTTGCGACGGCGTCGAAGCGTTCCGGGTGACGCGGAGCAAACAACAGTCTAAATGGATAGCCGCTTAAATCGAGTGCATTCAGAACCCACTCTTCCTCAGGCTCATGGGTGCTCGCCGCCACGATCAGCGGGCGCGTACCGTCAATACCAAACCGAGTGCGGAACATTTCGGTCAGCGCGCTTTCTTTTTCGTCCATCGAGAGGTCAAACTTCAGATTTCCGCTTACAGTGATCTTGTTGGCATCGACACCTAGTGAGCCCATCCTTTCAGCGTCCTTTTCATCTTGCATTAATGCCAGGTCGATAAAAGACAGCACGCGACGGACAAAACTCCTGACATGCGAATATCTTCGAAACGACTTACCGGATAAACGTCCATTAACGATGGCGATCTTAGCTCCGGACACATGACTCTCCAGAAAAAACCTGGGCCATATCTCGGTTTCCATCATAAGGATAACGGACGGACCAAAATGTCTTAACGCGCGGCGGACCGTGAATTTCCAGTCGAATGGGAAGTAAAAAACGGCGTCGGCCTTGTCTTTGAAGATGCTTCTTGCCAGTTCCTGTCCGGTCCGGGTTGTTGTCGAGAACACGAGTCGATGATCGGGAAAGGCGGCGAGCAGTTGTTCGACGAGGGGACGTGCGGCGTTGGTTTCACCAACCGACACGCAATGCAACCAGATGACAGGCCGACCGTCGTTTTTGAATTCAGGATAATTGCCCAGCCTCTCGTTAAAACCAGCCGCGTATTTCTCTTGCCGCAGCAATAAAAGCGGCGACATTAGAATAAACGCGAGCGTGTAGAAAAGGCTGTAGAGGAAAAACATTTAAGTCCTGGAAGTCTAGAAAGTCCGGGAAGTCCAGAAAGAAACACGTCGAATGTCTTCCGAGACTTCCCAGACTTCTCGACTTCCAAGACCTATTTCACCCGTTCCATGTAACGGGCTTCAGTCGGGTTGACCTTGATCTTTTCACCTTGGACGATGAATGGCGGGACCATCAAAGTTACGCCATTTTCGAGCGTCGCAGGCTTGTTGGAATTAGAGGCCGTCGCACCTTTCAACGGAGGCTCGGTAGTCGCCACCGTAAGCTCCATCGATCCTGGCAATGCGACACCGATCGGAGATCCCTCGTAGAATTCGACCTCGATCTTGAGACCAGGCATGAGCCATTGGGCGGCATCGCCCAACTCATCTTCGGTAAGGGCTACCTGTTCAAATGTCTCACTGTTCATGAAATGATGATGCGAACCGTCGGAATAAAGGTATTCCATCTTGTGCTGCTCAAGCGTTATCTTTTCGAGCGTGTCCGCCGACCGGAAGCGAAACTCGAACGAGTTGCCCGTTAGCAGATTCCTCAATCGTGCCTGCACCATAGCGCGGAGGTTGCCCGGCGTATGATGATGAAATTCCATCACCTTGACGGGGGCACCCTCGTGCAGGATCACCATTCCTTTTCTTATATCGTTTGCTGAAATAGCCATAAAAAGCTTTTGATCTCCAAAATCAATAAAAATATCAATATTATCGCAAAACAATCAGTTTAAAATTAGGACGGGTTGTTTGTCCAGCCGTTCGATACGGAGCACAGGACCGGTACTGGCTTTGGACGACGGCGGCCTGTCACGCCAAGAAGGCGAAGAACTTTGCGGATCTTTGCAAATTAGGGCGTGAGCTATTTGACCGTGACCCGGAATTTGAAGGTTCCTTTCCACCGATCGGCTTTCTGACACTCAACCACTACGATGTGATAGTCACCAGCCACGGTGGGCGTAACCTCGCGGCGGTTGTTGCACGACATGTCGGAATTGTCTACGTCCTGGCCGGCCGGGTCGGTTATAAAGATAGTTATGCTGTGATTGCCAACCTGTTCAGTGTTGAGCGTTTGGCCCGCCCGAACCCTGATTACAAATCGACGCTCGTCCTTATATCCGTTCAGCGTCCCTGAAACGACTTTGCTTGTGGCACCGCGAGCAAATGTGATCCTCGCTGCATGCTGGCCGGATGCAAGTGTGGTAAGCAGCAGCCCAAAAATCGCTGCGGAGATGGCGTGGGCCGGTCTTTTCATCGTTCGCTCCCGTACAATTCGGTTTTCTATCTGCGGAATAACTGTTAACCAAAGCTGAAAAGCGATTTAGCTCTTCTTAAAAGGCAGCGGCGGCGGTTCTTCGCCTTCTTTCGGGGCCTCTTTGTTCATTGAGTCGTAGATCCCGAGGATCTGATCGATCCATTGTTTGGCTTCGGCGTTGTCGGGATCATATTTGATGGCTTTGCGATAATCGCCGAGAGCGGAGGCGTATTGCCGGGCGTGGGTCAAAGCGACGGCTCGATTGAAATAAGCTTCACCGATCGCTTTCTTGTCGCTCGATTTTGTCACCTTTGAGATCGCCGAATCGTATTCAGCCGTATCGATAGGATCACCACCCTGCGTCCATTTCGTCCGGGTTGCTGGTGTGTTCGCCGAACCCGGCGGAGGCTGATTCTCGGTCGAATGGGCGATCATCGTCTGCGGATGTTCATTTGCATTCGTCGATGCGACTGCGTTCGAATTTGTTTGGACTGGTGCAGACGCGTTGCTGCAGCCGACAGCCGCAACAGCGGTTGCAAGAATTAGTATTGATAAAGCTGATCTCATAAAAAATACAGAGGCCTAAATCAAAGCAACAACTGACCTCAAGTTGAATGTGCCGCCCTTGCTTACGCGGGCTCTTGCAACCTACATTGCTACTACTTCGTGCGGGTTTCTGCAACGCCTCCTGCAGCGATCGCATTACCTCTTATCGATATATGGCCGTGCCTGGACGATATAGATACGACCGTTCATTATGCCCCACTCAATGTCCTGGTCCTTTCCGCCGAAAACGCGTTTTATGTCATTTGCACTTCGCACGAGGTTTCGGGCGACAGCATCACTCAAAACGCGGCGTTTACTATCGAACGGAACTTCTTTCAATCCTCCGTTGGCGTCCGGAACAAACATCGTTTCCTGGTCTGACCGGGTGAGTACCTGCACGGAGTTCGATTTAGGACTGAAAAGGATCTGTTCGGGTATCGCCTTTTTACTGCCCGGCCCGACGCTTGAACCGATCCCTTCCGAGGTCACCGCGATATTGTGTCCGAAGGTCGCACTTATGTAAACGGCACCTTTGTTATAGGAGTCGTATGGGTCCTTGGTGATCATAACACCGCCGCTGTCCATGGTTACGCCGCTTTGTATCAGCACGCCCATATATGTGCGGTCGTGATCCACGAAGTTTCGCTCGCGTGCCTCATATGCTTTGAAATTCCATATGGATGCCCAGACAGACTTGACGCCTTCAATGACCTGGTCTTCGTTTTTTACATTTTCGACACTGGAATACAGGCCCGCCCCGCTGAATTTGCCGGTATCCTCGGCATTCGACGAACTGCGAACGTAAACCGCCTTTCCCCCTAGCAACCCTTTCCATTTCGTGATGATCTCGGCACGGAGGTTGTCATCAAACTTTCCCCCTTGTATCTTCTGACGAAATGCTTCGAGCTTCTTCTTTCGGACCGAAGGGTTGTGGACAAAATCCTGATCGTCCATCAGCTCGTCAATGATATCGAAGAGGCCGTTCGATTCCATGAATTTCTTGTAATAGACGAACGGAATTCCGAAACCGGGCGGCACGTCAAAAGCTTTTGGATGCGAGTGGATTACCTCACCCAGATTTGCCGCCTTGGAGCCATAGGTGTTGTTGTCTCTGGAGCGCATCTCGGTCAGCAAGGCGAGTTTGGTTGTATTAAGATCTGAGGGCGGGGCCTTGAATTGATCGCGATTCGCTCCGTAAACCGTCGGCGAAATTTCTGGCCGCTCGTCAAGACACTCCTTTAGGCAAGCCTCGTATTTGTAATCGGTGAGCGTCGTCTCGAACTTGAACCAAAAGCCGTCATGCGCGCGAAACAGGTCGTTCGCGTCTTTGATATATGCATTCGGGATACCCCAACCCTTTGCCAGCAAATTGATGTGCGACAGCGGAGATGTCGGCTGAGAAACAATAATGCCCGCGACGGGCGGCAGGTCGAGCGGAACTTCCTTAAGCACTACAATCTCGTTGTATCCGATCTCCACGGTGTCGTCGAGCTTATCGATCACGTGGATGCGTCCAACACCTTTTGCGACATTAAGCGCAAGGTATTCCTGATTTTTTTGAATTTCGTCGGCCGTGACTTTCGGAATATTGAGATCTGCCGAAGCGTCCTCCTGCCGAACAGAATTTGGTTTGAATGAGACATCAGTAAAGAAGGTCTTTTTGATCGCCGAATAGGCGTCAGCGATCATCTGCGACGTGATCAGGTCGCCTTCCCAAAATTCAAAGGTGAATTTTTTCACCGGTTCCTGCCAGGCGATCGTGCCGACGATCAGCCTTCGCCGGTCATTGACATAGACGTCCCTGAAAAAATCTTCGCCGCGTTTTAGAGAAAGATATTGAGCGTTCGCAAAATCCTGATGGAAGCGAAACATCTGCGAATTGACGTAATAGACCTTGTCGTGCGCCCGGCGGTCGATGATGAACATCGCGTGGGGCAGGGCATAAGGTGTTTTCGCATTATAGACACGGGCCATTTGATCGAAATCCGCCTCGCTTCGGATCGCCGGTAGAAAACGCTTTGAGGTCGCGGGACCGCCCATCCCCTCGCGGCCGTTGCGCGAAGGCGAAGGTTTTCTGCCCGGTTGAGCCGAAATGATCAGCGACAAGAACAAAAGACATATCGATGCAACGACTGTCCGCTTTAAGAGATCTGCTGATGTGAGCATTTCTACCTGGTTGCTGCGGCGTTTGAATTAGCGAAGAAACGCTGCCGCACTTCCTTCCTACTTATTGAGCCCTCGACCGTGACTCCAAGATCTCGCAAAATGCCGTCCGCAATGTCGTAAATGAATCCGTGAACGGAAAGTTCTTGTCCCCGGCCCCACCCATCCTGGACGATAGTGGTCTCGCACGTGTTTATTACTTGTTCGATGACGTTAAGTTCACAAAGTTTGTCGAGGCGCGCTTTGCCATCTGCGATCGGGGTGAGCACGTCCTCATAGATACTAGCAGTATCCTGGATGTGCCGAAGCCAATTGTCGATCAAGCCATGCCTCTTCTCCTCCATAGATGCCACGACACCACCGCAGCCATAGTGGCCCGTCACGATGATGTGTTTTACCTTTAAAACGGCGACCGCATACTGCATTACGGACAAACAGTTCATGTCGGTATGAACGACCAGGTTAGCTATGTTTCGATGGACAAATATCTCGCCCGGCTCAAGACCAGAGATCGTGTTTGCGGCAACGCGGCTGTCCGAACAGCCTATCCATAGAAATGCCGGCGACTGCTGTTTGGCAAGATGGGTGAAATAGTCAGGCTCTCGAGCCTTTATTTCATCAGACCATTTGCGATTGTTTTCGAGAATGCGTTCGAGTTGTGGCACGATATTTCCCCAAAAACTCCTTTTACGAGAACGGTTTTCCGGTTACTAAATAATAGTATATTAATGGAGTTACACGAAAGTTTTCTGCCGTACATTCTCGCCTATGAGCGCCGCCTCAATAGCATCGCATGCCATCCTGGTGCCATGTTCCTCGCGGACGAGCTTGCCGGCCTCGGCAGCTTTTTCCGCATACGACCTTTTTGAAAGGAGATCTTTCAGCATATTTCCGGCCCGTTCGGCATTATAGTTCTCTCGACCGATGATTTCCGCGACACCGAGACGCCTGCATCGAGCAGCGTTGTCGGGCTGATCATGGCCATAAGGCATTATCAGGTGCGGAACACCGGCACGAAGCACCTGTCCTGTAGTGCCGACGCCCGCTTGATGAACAACGCAGGCGGCTTTCGGAAAAACGAGTGAGAACGGCGCGTATTCAAATCCGACAATATTTTCATCTAAGCCTTTTGGCGGCTGATTATCGCGGCCGTAAAGCAACACAGCTCGTCTTCCGAGTATTTTTGCGGCCTTTGCGCTTTCAACAAAAAAATCGCCGGCATCCATTACTGCGGCCGATCCGAGAGTGAAAACTATCGGCGGTTCACCCGAGTCGAGAAACTCTGCAAGGCCGTCGGGCATCGTTCCCGTATCACCTTGGCCGTCATAGAAACAAAATCCTGTTTGAAGGGACGTTTTTGGCCAATCCGGCTGAGGCTTTGCGAGAACACCCGAGAACATGACCAAATGAAGCAAATCCGAATATTTACCATCAAAGATCGGGTCGTGATCGGGGTCGAGTCCTAGGTCCTTCCGGAACTGTCGATACGGCTCAAGCCAGTCGCTCGTGATCCACTTCATTAGCGAATGAATGCCTCGATGAAAGATCACGGGCAGCCCACGAAGGCTTTCCATCCACGGCGCGGGAGGCGGGACCGGCGGGTCGTACGCGGAAAAGAGCGAAATAGGAGCAAGTGTTGTCGAGATCCACTTGATTCCGGTCTTTTCAACGACCGACTTTGCAGCGTAAACGATCTCGCCCGTTACGAAAAGATCGGCGTCTTCGACCGCGACGATGAGGTCATTAAACATCTCCGGAACGCTCGGAATAATGATGTCTTTAAGTATCTTTTCCGTACCAGTTTTGGCATCGACCATTTCGGGGATCTCCGCAACGTCGCTCGGGTCCATGTGCGGGGCCATGGAGTAGAATTCGAACCCGAGCGATTCGAGCTTTTCGCGATAATAATCCATGCTCGCGAAGCGGACATGATGTCCGCGTTTCTTAAGCTCAAGCCCCAGGGCGATCTTTGGGTGAAGGTCTCCGAGCGAGCCAAATGTGCTCAATACGACAATTGCCATGGTCTATTGTGTGGTATTTGGCTCGTCGCCTTCCTCGTCATCCTCGGCGACGTCGGCAGCTTGTCGTACCTGGATCCGGGTTTTGTACTGGTATCTGATCGACAGGAAAAACGAGCAAACTGCGAGCACGACGGACGCGAACGCCCAGTCGCTATTGTTCTGCCAGAAGAAAAAAGCGGCGACTCCTGCAAGAACCACCGCCATTATCTGAAATAGTTGGACCATCCCGGTTTATTCTGTACCCAGTTCCTCTTTAGCGATATCGCTAAATGATTGCGGCCGATTTTGTCGTCTCCAAAAGTATCTCACTATGAAAAACGCGGGTAAACCGAAGATGACCGCAAAAGGGATGATCGCGACGAAGAAGGTAACCAACCCAAGAACAACATTGAGAGCGAATTCGAAGCCAACAGTGAACGATTGGGCCAACTTGTAAAAGAAACCGGTCGAATTCGCGGTAACGGCGGTCGGAGTCTGCAATCGGATCTTAATAGTGGACAAGCTTGACTGATTTTCGAGAAAACGTTTGCGGCCTTCGATCTTTTCGATCTCACCGCGGACCTCAGCGAGTTCACGCTGGACATTGAGAGCTTCGGGCACCGAACTCGCACGCTTCATTATTTCTATGAATTGCGCTTCGAGAGCTTTTTGGGTTTTCAGACGAGCCTCAATATCTATGAATTCCTCGGTTACATCCTCGCCTTTGACGTTTTCGACGATCACCCGGGTCGCTGTTTTGCGAATCTCTTCGAGAGCTTCGTTAAACTTTGCCGCCGGAACCCGAATGCTCATTGTCACGACATCGTGTTCGGTCGTTTTTACGTCGCTGCTGTTTTCCTGAGATTCGACGACAAAACCGCCCTTGCTTTCGGCGATGGCCGTGATCTTTTGCAAAGCGGATTCGGGCGAGTCGGCCTCGAGGCTCAGGTCGGCATTGCGTATTATCTTGCGATCTGAGCTATAGGATGTTTGGGCTGTTATTTGGACGTCTGTTGGCGAAGGTTGTTTAACAGACGGTGTATTATTTTTCTGATCCGAAACCGTGTCTCTTGGCAGGTCCGCGTCACCCTTGTTACCCGCTACCCCTGCCGGGCTCGCTGACGAAACTGGAGACCAAGGGCCGCTTTTTGCTATATCGTAAACACCAAAAGAAACGTTTGAGTTAGCTGGTCTTGATTCCAACCGTGCTGTGTTTTGGCTGCTGCTACAAGCTGAGATCACGCCAAGTAGCGCGAGTACAAATGGTCCGGTCATTTTCATTTCTTACCTCCATGCATTAGACACCGTAAAGGTAAGAACGTTCCGTACTATCCCGCCTTGCGTGCAACTTCCTTGAAATTATCACCCCGGAAAAACCCTGCTACCGCGTTGAAGATCCGCCTAATCGCCCGAAATGCCTTCGGCG
>Ga0163161_10004163_pt1 | contig 10112 bp, 10 predicted proteins | sample S45metaG_FD_129847 | JGI IMG/M metagenome (GOLD analysis project Ga0163161, IMG submission 129847) | Switchgrass rhizosphere microbial communities from Kellogg Biological Station, Michigan, USA - S4-5 metaG | ecosystem: Host-associated > Plants > Roots > Rhizosphere > Soil | place: USA... | reverse complement strand
GGTGTGATGGCCGTACCGCAGGGTGTTGGACTCCTTGGAACACGCGCCCGCGATCGTGTCGTGGTTTCCGACATCGTCCGCGACGATCGTCATCAGCGGTGTGCCGTTGGTGGCCCGCAGCACTGAGCCGGTGGTCAGGAAGATGTTGCGCTGTGCGGCGACGGTGGCCTGCGCACTGTAGCGCAGGGCGTGATCGACCTGATCGCCCCAGACGCCGTAGAGCAGTGTGTCGACGGCCTGGTTGCCGTGCAGATCGATGATCTGCAACGTCTGTCCGGCGCGGACGATCGCCGACCAGGGCGCACACGCGCCGACGACCTCGTCGTCGATGACCGTCAGTTCTGTGGTGGTCACTTGATGGCCTCACTGGTTTTCGCTGCGGCCCAGGTGCTTTCGGTGTTGAACAGGGCGCGCAAGTATTCGGGATCGTCGTTGACGGGTGCGGTGAGCTGTTCGCCGGCCCGCCAGGCCAGCACGTCGAGCCCGGTGAGCGCGGGGTGGGGATCAAGCGGGTGCGCGGTGTTGACCAGGGCCACCACGACGGGCAGGTGGATCAGGAGGTCGACGGCGACAGCAGGCCCGGCCGAACCGGTGAAACCCAGTGTCCCGTCGTCGCCGACGCGGACGCCCTTGAAGAAGGACACCGACGGTGCGACGTCGCGGATGTCGAGGCCGTGCTTGATGGCGGCCAACAGCATCTTGGCTCGCCCGGCCTCGGTCATGCCGCACAACGTGTCGTGGTGGCCGGAGCTGTCGGCGACCACGGTCGCCAGCACCCGGCCCTGATCGGACAGCAGCGGATGGCCGGCGCCCAGGTACGCCTGCCACGGCACCTTTATCGTGTCGGCGACATTGAGTCGCTCCCACGGCGCGTCGGAGCGGAACAGCAGCAGGTGCGCACATGCGCCGCAGTCGGGATCGATGAGCCGAAGGCGTGTTCCGCGGCCAAGCACGCGGGTCGCGTACGAACCCGGGGGAATGGCTTCGGACCACAGCAGACCCGACGGGTCGACGTCCGGTGGCGTAGCGGGAATCCGCATCGTGGCGGTACGTACCTGAGACCGGGCGTGGTTGCGCGCCCCAGTCGTTGAGTCGGTACTCAAGGTCGGCTCCTGTCCGATTAACTGTCACTTGAAAGTTTTCAGCGCAGCGATTCCACCCGCGTATCGCGGCTGTTACGACTGCGTTGACCGTGTTTCTGTCAGGTGACAGTTATTTAGTGCCAGGAAGGCCAGTGATGCGGCTGCCACGTGCAAGGCAAGAGCAGCCCCATGGTCGCGGCCACGCACGAGAGACCCGAGAGGACCACTTGTACCTGCACCAGACAATGCGTGCGACGCGCGCGATCCCTCACCTTGTCGAACGCTGTCTCATCGATCTCGGCGTGAGCTGGTACAGGCCGCGTAACGAGCCAAAAACTGACAATGATCGTGAAAGCCATCAGTACCGCGGATGCGTGGTCCCACCACGTTTCGGGGCTGTTCACTTGCAAGGTGCCGGCGACAAACGTCGCTGCGATCGCCGCGGTCAGCGCTACCACCACTTTCGCGGTGCCAATCGCCTGGCGAAGATGCTTTACCTCGCGCTCGCGCGCATCCGGAGTCATATCTGCCCCCCGCGGCTCCTCGCTCCCGCCGCACCTCCTGCATCGCATCTCGTGAGTATCGCAACGACAGTGTGACAATGTGGCCATGCACAGCGAAGGCCGTGGCCGCCCGAGGCTGGAGCAGTCGCGACGCCCCGGCAAGACCGCGCGCGAAGAGATCCTCGACGCCGCCGCGGAGCTCTTCACCAACCTGGGCTACGCCAGCACCTCGACGCGGCGGATCGCCGATGCCGTCGGTGTGCGTCAGGCCTCGCTGTACCACCACTTCGCTACCAAGGACGACATCCTCGACGCGCTACTGGCGGGCACCGTCGACGAGCCGTTGCGGTTGGCCGCCGAACTCCTCGCCGAGAAGGGCCCCGCCGCGCCACGCCTGCACGCGCTGGTGGTCGGTGACGTCACCCAGCTGTGCGCCAGCCGATGGAATCTCGGCGCGCTGTACCTGCTGCCCGAACTGCGCCTCGACAGGTTCGAGCAGTTCCGGCTGCGTCGCGCCGAACTGCGGGGCCGCTACCGCAGCCTCGCCGCCGAGGTCATCGAGGAGTGCGACGGTCCCGCCGACGCCGACGATCTACCGTTTCGGCTGGTCGAATCGGTGATCAACCGCCGCTCCGACGACACGGACTGCCCCGACGAGCAGCCATTGGTGATCGCCGACGGCGCACTGCGCACGCTGGGATTCGACGGCGACTTCGCCAAAGTTCACAAGCTGACAGCGGCGCGGCTGGGGTTTGCCGATACAGTCCAGGTGTGACCGAATACCAGACCATCACGTTTGAGCAGTCCGGCCCAATCACACGGATCACCCTCAACCGGCCTGACGCCGCAAACGGCATGAACGACACCATGACTCGCGAACTTGCCGATGCCGCCAAGCGCTGTGACACCAACGCAACGAAGGTGGTGGTCCTCACCGGATCGGGCCGATTCTTCTGCGCCGGAGGGGACCTCAAGTCGTTCGCGGCGGCGGAGACCCGCGGCCCCTTCATCAAGGGCGTGGCGGACGACCTGCACCGCGCGATCTCGACGTTCGCGCGGATGGACGCCGTGCTGATCACCTCGGTCAACGGCGTGGCGGCAGGCGCCGGATTCTCTCTCGCCGTGACGGGCGACCTGGTGCTTTCGGCGGAGTCCGCGTCGTTCACGATGGCCTACACGCGCGCCGGTTTGAGCCCCGACGGCAGCTCGTCGTACTTCCTGCCGAGGCTGATCGGCATCACCAAAACCAAGGAGCTGATGCTGACCAACCGGACTCTGTCGGCTCAGGAAGCATCACAGTGGGGACTGGTCACCGAGGTTGTTCCCGACGCGGAGCTTACCGCCCGCGCCGATAAGCTCGCCGAGCAAATGGCTTCCACCGCAGGGGGATCCAACGGCGGAGTCAAGGCGCTCATGCTCGCCACCTTCTCCAGCGGGCTGGAGGAGCAGATGGAGCTCGAAGGCCGCCTGATCGCCGCCCTCGCCGACTCCGCCGACGGCCGCGAGGGCATCGACGCGTTCCTGGCGAAGCGGAAGGCCGACTTCGCCTAGAACGAGTGTTCTTCGGCGGGGAAGGCCCCAGTGGCGACGTCGTTGGCATACTGCATTGCCGCGCTGCGTAATTCGCTGCCGACGTCGCCGAAGCGCTTGACGAACTTCGCCGTCTTGCCACTGGTCATGCCCGCCATGTCCTGCCAGACCAGCACCTGCGCATCGCAGTTCGGTCCTGCGCCGATGCCGACGGTGGGGATGGTCAGCTTGCCGGTGATCTGAGTTGCCAGTTCGGCGGGCACCATCTCGAGCACGACGGCGATCGCGCCGGCTTCCTGTACGGCGATCGCGTCATGGATGGTCTGCTCGGCCGCGTCGCCGCGGCCCTGAACGCGGAAACCGCCGAGGCCGTTCACGCTCTGCGGGGTGAAACCAATGTGGGCCACCACGGGAATGCCGGCCTGCGTCAGCGTCGCAATCTGGTCGGCGACGCGCTCGCCGCCCTCGAGCTTGACCGCATGGGCGCCGGTTTCCTTCAGGAAGCGGGTCGCGGTGGCCAGCGCCTGTTGCGGGCCGGCCTCGTAACTGCCGAACGGCAGGTCGGCGACCACCAGCGCGTGCGGAGCGCCCCGCACCACGCCGCGCACGAGCGGAATCAGCTCATCGATGGTCACCGGCACGGTGGTGTCGTAGCCGTAAACCACATTGGCGGCGGAGTCACCGACGAGCAGCACCGGAATCTCGGCGTCGTCGAAGACCCGCGCGGTGGAGTAGTCGTAGGCCGTCAGCATGGCCCACTTGTGGCCCTCGGCCTTCCACTTCTGCAGGTGATGGGTGCGGACTTTGCTCCGCGGCTTTGAAGAATCGGCAGCACCGTAAACAGTCTGCTCAGACATCATTGTCCCTCGTAGTTTCGTCGGGTCGAATCCTCGAGGCCGTCGCGGTCCCCGGGTTCGTCTGACCGCTTACAAGTCTGCCACCTCGGCGCGAGAAAGTTAAAAGCCACGTTAAGTGGATTTCCTCACACCTGCCGTCGCCGCGCCTAACATCACCGGCATGCAACGGCTCAGCGGACTCGACGCCAGTTTCCTGTATTTGGAAACCCCAAAGCAGCCATTGCATGTGTGCTCGATCCTCGAGCTCGACACCTCGACCATCCCGGGTGGGTACACGTTCGACCGGCTACGCGACGCGCTGGGCCTGCGCATCAAGGCCATGCCGCAGTTCCGCGAAAAGCTCGCCGATTCCCGGCTGAACCTCGACCATCCGGTGTGGGTGGACGACAAGGACTTTGACGTCGATAGGCACCTGCACCGCATCGGCCTGCCATCGCCTGGTGGCCGACACGAACTCGCCGAGATCTGCGGACACATCGCATCGCTTCCGCTGGACCGCAGTAGACCGCTGTGGGAGACCTGGGTGATCGAGAACGTCGCAGGCACCGACGTGCACGCCGGCGGCAGGCTGGCGGTGATGACCAAGGTGCACCACGCAGGCGTCGACGGCGTCACGGGGGCCAACCTGATGTCGCAGCTGTGCAGCACCGAACCCGATGCTCCGGCACCCGACCCCGTCGATGGGGTCGGCGACGCCAGCGGCCTGGAAATCGCGCTGAGCGGCGCGGTCAAGTTCGCCACCCGGCCGTTGAAGCTGATCAACGTGCTGCCGACCACGGTCTCGTCGGTGGTCGACACCGTCAAGAGGGCCCGCAGCGGCCTCACCATGGCCGCGCCGTTCGCCGCGCCGAAGACAGCCTTCAACGCCAACGTCACGGGCCACCGCAATATCGCGTTCGCCCAGGTCGATCTCGAGGACATCAAGACGGTGAAGAACCACTTCGGCGTCAAGGTCAACGACGTCGTGATGGCCCTGGTGTCCGGGGTGCTTCGCAAGTTCCTTGCCGACCGCGGCGAACTGCCCGACAACTCGTTGGTCGCAATGGTTCCAGTCTCGGTGCATGAGAAGTCCGACCGGCCCGGCCGAAATCAGGTGTCCGGCATGTTCTCGAAGCTGGAGACCCAAATCGAAGATCCCGCTGAACGCCTCAAGTCGATCGCCGAAGCGAACTCCGTTGCCAAACAACACAGTTCGGCGATCGGCGCGACCCTGCTTCAGGACTGGACTCAATTCGCCGCACCTGCGGTGTTCGGAGTGGCCATGCGCGTTTACGCCGCGAGCAGGCTGACCGCCGCGAAGCCGGTACACAACCTGGTGATCTCCAACGTGCCCGGCCCGCAGGTGCCGCTGTACTTCCTGGGCAGCGAGGTCAACGCGATGTACCCGCTGGGCCCGATCTTCCACGGTTCGGGGCTGAACATCACCGTGATGTCGCTGACCGGCAAGCTCGACGTCGGCATCGTGTCGTGTCCCGAGTTGCTGCCCGATCTGTGGGACATGGCAGACGACTTCGAAGTGGCTCTCAACGAGTTGCTCGACGCCACGAGATAGCGCCCTCGCCAGGGCAGATGTACGGTCATGGCAGCATGTTGAGCCATGAGCCTCAAGATCGGGGTCCTCGCGACCATCGCTGCCCTGGTGCTGGGGGGGTGCAGCAACGTGGTCGACGGGCGCGCCGCCATCTCGGCGCCCCGGCCGGGCTCACCGATCCAGTGGGCACCATGCAAGGCCTCCGCCGCCTCGGATGAGACCCGCATCCCCGCCGGCGCCGAGTGCGGCTTGCTGTCGGTGCCGGTCGACTATGCCAAACCCGACGGTGACGTAGCCCAGATCGCGATGATCCGCTTCAAGGCGACCGGCCAAAAAATCGGCTCACTCGTCATCAACCCCGGTGGCCCTGGCGAGTCCGGCGTCGAGGCCGCGGCATCGATGGCGGCCACACTGCCGTCGTCGGTGCGTGAGCGGTTCGATCTCGTCGGCTTCGATCCGCGGGGCGTCGCCAACTCCATGCCCGCGGCGTGGTGCAACTCCGATGCGGACAACGACCGGCTGCGTGCCGACCCCACCGTCGAGTACACGCAGGCGGGGGTCGACCACATCGAGAAGGAGAACAAGGAGTTCGTCCAGCGTTGCGTCGACAAGATGGGCACGGAGTTCCTGGCGAACCTCGGAACCGCCAACGTCGCCAAGGATCTCGACGCCATTCGCGCCAGCCTTGGCGACGAGAAGCTGACCTATCTCGGCTACTCATACGGCACCCGGATAGGCGCGCTGTACGCCGAGGCATATCCCGAGAAGGTTCGGGCGATGATCCTCGACGGCGCCGTCGACCCCAACGCCGACCAGATCGAGGAGGAGATCCGCCAGGCCGCCGCGTTCCAGAAGGCGTTCGACAACTACGCCACCGACTGCGCCACCAGCCCGGACTGCCCGCTTGGCACCGACCCCACCAAGGCGGTGGACGTGTACAAGAGCCTGGTCGACCCGCTGGTCAAGCACCCGGCGAAGACGAAGGACCTGCGCGGGCTGAGCTACAGCGACGCGATCGTCGGGACGATCCTCCCGCTTTATTCGCCGACGCTGTGGCGCCACCTCACCCAGGCGCTGTCCGAGCTCAAAGACGGCACCGGCGACACCATGCTCGCGATGGCCGACCTGTACATGGGCCGCGATCCGGACGGGCACTACAACAACTCCACCGACGTCCGCGTTGCGGTCAACTGCATGGACAAGCCGCACATCACCGACCGCGTCAAGGTGGTCGAAGAGGACCGTCGCACCCGCGAGGTGGCGCCGTTCATGAGCTACGGCGAGTTCACCGGCCTCGCGCCGCTGGACACCTGCGCGTTCTGGCCGGTGCCTGCGACGGGCGATCAGCACGAGATCAAGGTGAACGGCCTGCCGCCGATCCTGGTGGTGTCGACCATCAATGACCCGGCAACGCCGTACCAGGCAGGAGTCGATCTGGCCCAGCAGCTCGGCGGCACCCTGGTCACCTTCGACGGCACCCAGCACACCGTTGTCTTCCAGGGGAATTCCTGCGTCGACGACATCGCGGCGCGCTACCTTGTCGACGTGACCGTGCCACCGCCGAACACGCGATGCTGACCATCACCACCGTCGGCAGCTCCGACGTGCCCGACCTGATGCCGATGTTGCGGGCCTACTGCGACTTCTATCAGGTCGATCCGTCCGACGACCGGTTGCGGGTGCTGGTAGCCGCGTTGATCGACGATCCGTCCGAGGGACTTCAGCTCATCGCTCGCGATTCCGATGGAACACCACAAGGTTTCGCGACGATCTACTGGACATGGCAGACGCTGTACGGCGCGCGGGTCGGGGTTCTCAACGACTTGTTCGTGATACCGGAATCCCGCGGCTCTGGTACCGGGCGCGCTCTGATCGAGCGCTGCCGGGAGCTCTGCGGAGAGCGCGGCGCCGAGAAGCTGGTGTGGGAAACGGCGCCCGACAACACGACGGCGCAACGTCTTTACGACGGCATCGGCGCCGAGCGATCGACCTGGTTGACCTACGAGCTAGACGCCCGATAACGGCAAGGTCACCGTTGTATTCCAGCCGCCGACCGGCGCCGTTCATCCGTGCGAACATGTTCGCCATGTGGCGGGTGGGCGGGGTTTGTTCGGTGCTGCTCGCGATCTTGTCGGTGTCAGCGATCGCGTGCCCGGCCGCATGGGCTTCACCTGAAGGGGAGTCGAACCAGCATTACGGCCAGCCGCCGCCGTGGGGAAGCTGCGAGCGGTGGGTCGGTGACGTCACCAGAATCCCGACCGCACAGTGCGGCACGGTGTCGGTGCCCGTCGATTACGCGAAACCCGAAGGTGCACAAGCACAGCTGGCGGTGATCCGCATCCCGGCGTCGGGCGACCGGATCGGCGTGCTCGTGGTCAACCCGGGCGGACCTGGCGCGTCGGCCGTTGACACGGTAGCCAGCATGGGCGCATCGCTCGCCGACACGGACGTCATGCGCCGGTTCGATTTGGTGGGCATCGATCCGCGTGGGGTCGCTCATTCCACGCCAGAGTTACGCTGCCGCACCGACGCCGAGTTCGACGCGTTCCGTCGCGAGCCGATGGCCGACTACAGCCCCGAAGGGGTCGCCCACATCGAAGCCCTCAACGCCCAGTTCGCCGACGAGTGCGCGCAGCGGATGGGCACCGAGTTCCTCGCCAACGTCGGGACCGCGTCGTCGGCGCGTGACATGGACGTGGTGCGCGCGGCGCTGGGCGAGAACCAGATCAACTATCTCGGCTTCTCCTACGGCACCGAACTGGGCGCGGCCTATGCCAATGCCTACCCCGACCGCGTGCGGGCGATGGTGCTGGACGGCGCCGTGGACCCCAGCCTGGGTCCCATCACCAGCAGCATCCGCCAGATGGCGGGTTTCCAAACGGCTTTTAACGATTACGCCGCCGACTGCGCACAGTCGGCGGGCTGCCCGCTCGGCACCGATCCGGCGAAGTTCGTCGACCGCTTTCACGAGCTCGTCGACCCACTGGTGAACAAGCCTGGGCTGACCTCGGATCCGCGCGGCCTGAGCTACCAGGACGCGATTACCGGCACGGTCGACGCGCTGTACGCGCAGCGCTACTGGCAGTACCTGACCAGCGGTCTGCTGGGGCTGCAGCGCGGCACCGACGCAGGGGACCTGCTGCTGCTGGCCGATGACTACCAGCACCGCGATGCGTCGGGCCACTACAAGAACCTGCAGGATGCCTTCGCCGCGATTCGCTGCGTCGACGCACCGTACCCGACCGACCCGGCGGTGTGGGCCGGCGCCGATCGGCAGATCCGTGCGGCCGCGCCGTTCCTGGAGTACGGCACCTTCACCGGCTTCGCCCCGCGCGACCTGTGCGCGATGTGGCCGGTGCCGGCGACGTCGACCCCGCACCCGGCCACCTCACCCGGGCCGGGCAAGGTCGTCGTCGTCTCCACCACGCACGACCCGGCCACGCCATACCAGGCGGGGGTGGATCTCGCCCGTCAGATGGGCGCCTCGTTGCTCACCTTCGACGGCACCCAGCACACGGTGGTGTTCAACGGCGACCAATGTGTGGACACGGCGGTGGCGAACTTCTTGATCGGCTCGGCGGTGCCGCCGGACGGTCTGAGCTGCTAATGCTCCTATTCGCCGTCGGCGTGTGTGGATTCTGCGGCCGCTTGCAGCCGGGTGACGATGTGATCGGGATCGATCTCCTGGCCGGGCCGGTTGTTCGCATCGGCGTCGATCGGTAAGCCGATCGCCACGTCGGTGCCATTGGGGTCGCGGTACCACAGGCGCACTCCGCTGACGTCGTTTGTGGCGCGGTGGTGGCGGGAACCGATCGCGATCAGTCGCTTGTAGGTGTCGAGGGCAGCGATTGCGGAGGGGGCCGACACCGTGAGTGAAATAACCCCAGCGACTTCGGGATTGGCGTTCATCGCGATGTCGGAATGCTCGATAACGACCCGGAGCCCGGCGGTCTCGACGACCGCGATCCGGTTACCGACTGTGCGTGGATCCGCGCCGAGAAGGGTGCCCCACCAGGCTCGCATCGACTCCCACTCGTGGGTCAGCAGGACAATCTCGTCAACGCATGGGTTCATAGCTCTCCGTGACGGTGGCCGTCAGACCTAGTTGATCGAGTGCGGCACCGAGCGCATCGGCGTACCCATTTCTCGATGGGTCAAGCACTGCGGCAATGTGAGCATCCGGGCGCAGCAGTAACGCCTGTCCTGCCGCCAGCGGCCGCAGCGGCCCGCTGCACGCCGCGAGGTCGACACCGATCACCGTCAGTGGGCGTCCGACCGCTGTCTGCGCATCGCGCCAACTCGACTTGTGCTGCGACGCGGCCAGAATCGTCAGCGTGTCGCGCGCAGGGAGGTCGAGCGTGGAGACTCTCGCTCCGTTGTACTGGACCCACGCGTGTGGTAGCCGTCCCCCCACGCGCACGACCGGGGTATAGAACTCGATGTCCATGACGTCATCGGATATGTCGCCCTCGTCGAGGAATCCGCGGCCGTAGTGCACACCGAGATCGAGGCCCCACGTTCGGAAGTGGCCGCCTTGGAGGGCGATCACCTCCTGCACCCTGTCCCGGAGGCGTGCTCCGATGCGACCCCGGGAAGTCACCCGGCCAAT
>Ga0163161_10004162_pt1 | contig 10113 bp, 6 predicted proteins | sample S45metaG_FD_129847 | JGI IMG/M metagenome (GOLD analysis project Ga0163161, IMG submission 129847) | Switchgrass rhizosphere microbial communities from Kellogg Biological Station, Michigan, USA - S4-5 metaG | ecosystem: Host-associated > Plants > Roots > Rhizosphere > Soil | place: USA: Michigan... | reverse complement strand
GGCGTTTGATTTCGATTTTGACGGTCGGGCAGATCTGTCGGTCTTCAGGCCTTCGGATGGGAACTGGTACCTGCAGCGGTCGACCGCTGGGTTTTCGGCCGCTCACTGGGGCCTTTCGACGGACAAGATCACGCCTGCGGATTACGACGGCGACGGGAAGACTGACATTGGCGTATACCGGCCGTCCGAGGGCAACTGGTACGTGCTGAGAAGCTCGAACGGAACACTCTTTGCGACACACTTCGGAGTTGCAGAGGACGTGCCGGTCACGGCCGACTTTGACCGTGACGGCCTGGCGGACATCTCGGTCTTTCGACCTTCGTTGGGCGTATGGTATTTGTCGTTCACGACGATCCCCGGCGTCACGAGCCTGGCCTTTGGTCAGAGCGGCGATATTCCGGTTGTGGGAGATTACGATGGATTCGGCGGGCCTGAACTCGCCGTGTTCCGCCCATCGAATGGCACCTGGTATTACTCGAGCAATTTCGTCGACCCGGGGCATCACTTTACCGCGGTCCCATTCGGGCTTTCGACCGATCTGGTCACGCCGGCCGACTTTGACGGCGACCGAAAGACAGACATCGCGGTCTACAGGCCTTCGAACGGCACATGGTACTGGCTGAGCAGCGCAAACGGAGGGGCGTTCCGCGCAACACAGTTCGGCGTTGCGGAAGACATCCCGACCGCGGCCGATTACGACGGCGACGGCCGTGCGGACATCTCGGTCTTCCGCCCGTCAAACGGCGCATGGTACCGCCTCAACTCGTTTGACGGCTCATTCTTTGGCGTGCTTTTCGGCCAAAGCGGCGACAAGCCAATACCTGCGGCATTCAGGTATTAAGAGTTTTCGTGATGTCCTAAGCCGTCGAAGACGGCGGCACAATGGTAGCCCCACGTGCTAACGTGGGGTCAAACGTACACCAAAAACCCCGGAGCCCGCGAAGCGGGCGACGTTCACGCCTTACCGGTTTAGACGCCGACCGCGAAATAACGCTGTCCCACTGTCCCAGGCTGTCCCACGAGCAGGTTGGGACAAATAACTGCCTTTCTTTCAATAATTTACAGCGATTTTTGACCTCAAAAACGCATTTTTTCAAAGAACAATTTGACAATGCAAGAATGTTGCACTGTCAATACAGTGTATCATGTCTGTCAAGTCCTAAAAACTCGGCTCGACAATATCAGTCGCCCAGGCCCGACGACCGAGAAAGAAGAAAGAATAAGGTTGGTTTCCAGAGAGTTAGCCGAGCCGCCCCCGACGCCGATTTCTGGGTCTTGCACGTTGTCGCCATTGCCTTTTCAACGGCCACGTTGACTTGTCGAGCGAAAGGGAACACGATAGAAGGCGAATCGAGCCTAGCTTATCTCTTTTTTCAGCCTACCCGAATACGTCGGATCAATCCTGACTCAAACAGCCAATAACAAGTCATAGGCCCAATTGCCGTGATGACTGCCAGCCCGACTGTCCAACGACAGATTCGGGTGTTTTGCAAAAAAAGGAATATCTATGTCCGATAAACTAAAAATGAGAAGATTTCTGTCGTTCGCCCTCGCGGCAACATTGGCGGCGCAGCCGGTATTTTGGATCGCCTTTTCCTCGGTTTCCGTTTCGGCGCAAGAAATAGCGCAGCAGAAACTAACCAACACGGATATTATCGACGTGACCAAATCGGGGCTTGCCGAAACGGTGATCGTGGCCAAGATCAAATCGTCGCCGACAGACTTTGACACGTCGACGGCGGCCCTGCAGGAACTAAAGCAAGCCGGGATCAGTGACGCTGTGCTCCTGGCGATGGTGGAATCGTCAAAACCCGTTGTCTTTCTGCCGGTCGCCGAGCTGATGAAGGAAGTCGAAATAACGGTTCCGGACGGGACCGAGGTCGAAGTTGAATTGAAAAACAATCTTTCGGGCGAAGACGCCAAACTCGGCGACAAAGTCGATTTCACGGTGGTCAGAGACGTTCAGGTAAACGGTGTAACGGTGATCCAGAAAGGAGCTTCGGCGACAGCCAGGATAACGGCTGCCAAGAAAGCGGGCCACTGGGGCAAAACCGGAAAACTCGAATGGGCAATGAACGATGTCCAAACCATCAGCGGAGAGCGCATCCCGGTCCGATTTACCAAAGCACTGACCGGTGGCAGCAAGGGCGGCACGGTGGCTGTTGCAGTGGTCGCAACGACAATTTTGCTCGGCCCCGTTGGGCTATTGTGGGGGCTGAAGAAAGGCAAGAAGGCAGTTTTTCCTGCCGGGAACAAGTACTCGGCATTCAGCGACGGGATCTCAAACGTCAAAACTAAAACGCCGGTTGTCGTGTCCTTGAAATAAAGACGCCGACAATGTTGTCGTCCGAAAAAAAGGCCGAGGGACAGGCCTGTGATTTTGGGATTTTCGCGAACCGCTCAGAATCGCAGAATCGCAGACCTGACCCCAAGGCTATTGAAAGAATTGATGTAGACCGAGCGCGTTATGAAACTCTTATTGACGATTCTATTCGCGGCCGCATCGGTAGCGGCGCAGACACCAAGCCCGACGCCTGAGTTTTCCGATTCTGACGCTCAGTCCCGCACCGCGCCCGAACCGGCGAAACCGTCCGCGAGTCCAATACCAGTCGCTGATCTAAAGAAACGTGCGAAAGTGGCCAAGGTCGACGACGAATTGCTGCTGGGTTACGATAAATTCAAGGACAAGACCTCGATATTCACAAAGCCGCAGAACATTGTCTCGACCAGTGCATCGATTGCCGTGATGATGGTCGATTCAATGGCGACAGGTCGTTACGGATCGGGCCGCACCTCAGGCTTTCCGACATCGCTCACATTCTCGATCGGTTACGCCTTCACCGGCGACGCGATGCGAGAAACACCCGACAAATTCGCGCTGATCTTTAACAGCAACAGCCGCGGCTGGGTCTTTCTCAAAGGCGACCAGCATCTTTACTTCCTGCTCGGCGAAGGCCAACGCCTAGAGCTTGAGCCCGCCGCCGAGGGCCGCGATATTTATGCAGGCTACTCGCACGTCTCGGTCGGTGAAATGCTCGGCTTCGTGATCACACGGGAACAGCTTGAGCGTATCGTTGCCGGCGGCAAGAACGTCGAGCTTCGTCTCGGCAGCACCATCCCGCGACACATGCAATCGGGCTGGACTAAACGCGTGAAAGCGTTGCTCGACTTTACGAAAATCGATTAAAGGACGTTGTCACGCCTGCTATATTGCCAATCTTCCTCCGGTCGGTAATCGCAGAATTGCAGGCCTGACCCTTTTCTTCCTTAATTAAAGTGTCATTCCCCGCGGAAATGCTCACCCACAGCAAAAATATCCTCACCCTCACGCCCCGCCCCGCACAACGAGCCTAGAAATCAAATGATGAATGTGGTACGGTGTCGCGAGAAGGGTTCGACCTTGGTAAGAGTCCACCACGGACTAGTCTGGTGTACCACCAGGCGGGCAACATGATGCGTTTGCGATCCGGTAGCTCGACTTACCACACAACGCAGGTTACCGAATGGGTTTGATTGCTAGTGGGATGACCAAGCGAGGTGCAGTTAGGGCGGGTTCCCAGAAGCGCCATTTTTGGTAGCTGCTTTGAGGATCGCTCAAGGCAAGGTCGGACCTTTCACCACTTAGCTTGATATGCCCACGTCGGCCGTTACTCCTGCCCATTCGAACGAAAGACGCATTGATCAACTTGCGAAAGCTATTCAAGTCGACGTAACGGAACTCCATCCTTGGCTTTCCTCTATTCCATCAGGGTTTGGATATCGCATATTTACGATACCGAAGAGAACTTCGGGTCTTCGGTACATAGCAGCTCCGAACAAGAAGCTCAAAGAACTACAACGGAAGATATACCTTCATCTACTTCGTCGCGAGCCGATTCAACATGTCGCATGCGGATTCGTTCCGCGGAAGTCTATAGTAGACAATGCCCGGCCGCATCTCGACTCGCAGTTCATCATCAAGATCGACTTAAAGGACTTCTTCCACAGTATTCCGGATGGTCGAGTGTTCAACTTTTGGAAAAAGGATAACTGGAGCGATGATGCGGCTGCGATCTTAACACGAATATGTTGCCGCAACGGCAGCCTACCTCAAGGTGCACCAACAAGTCCTGCGCTCAGCAATTGTGTTAATCAAAGGTTCGATGCATTAGTTCTCGAACTCGCCGAGAAATCCTATCTGCAATATACGCGGTATGCTGACGATCTAACCTTCTCGGCGAAAAGTCGTCAAAAGAAAGCGGAGGGCAGGATTCGGCCCTTTTTGGATAAGCTACGAAATCTGCTTGACGATGAGGACTACCAAGTTCAATGGAAAAAAGGCGTACGGATATTAAGGAAGCATCAGCGACAGGTCGTTACCGGCCTTGTCGTCAATGACCGTGTTCGCTTGCCGAGGCCGACCCGCGATCTGATTCGCGCGCTTCGACAGAAACGACAACTCGGCAACTTGAGTGAGCGGGATTTGAAGCGCCTCAATGGTTACGAGCTATTAAACTCAATGGTCGAGGGCCGGCCGAAGAAGCAAGACAATCAAGCGACAGCTATTGGTGAAAACGCGAGCCCACCGAGGTTTTCGTGGGCAAGAAATCCTACGCACGTTTGGGGAGTTATCGGCGTTTTCCTTTTCGTGCTCGGGATTGTTGTCACGCTTTATCTTTATTACAATCCTTACCCTCAAGCCATTCCATCCTCCGGGCCGGTTGCGACACCGACTCCGACGTCACACATTCAATCGATGCCGTCACCGGATACGCAGCCCACCACATCAGTCGCGGCGAGTCCCGTAGGAAGGCCGGCGCAGGTCGAACTAACGGTCGCCAGCGGCGAAAGTGGTAGGGCTCTAGATGGAAAGCTTGTGATCAGCGTACAAGGAATCTCATTCGAAAAGAATGTGGGCAATGCTTATGTCCATATGGTTACCGGCACTGTCGGAACCATTGGACGTGCACCTATGCGCTTTATCAGGAAAGAACCCGGCTACGCGACGCGCAGGAAGATTGACGGCGTGGGTTTCGAGATAAGGTTAACTAAAGCAAGTACATGGAATGCCACGTTCTTGATAAGCGCACTTTAGTAGCTGTGCCTGATTTATGGAGGCATTTTACCCCACATTGAAACGTAGGGCTACATGCTGCCGCCGCTGACGCGGCTGGGCATAGAAAAGCCCCACGCTCGGCATGGGGCTATTCAATTTATTTGATCGTTCTCAGATCGCGGCGAAGTCGAACTGGCCCGGATGGACGGTGCGGTCGGCGGCGACGTCGACGGAGCCGAGGTAGGCTTCGATCTCCTCCAGCACTTCGTGCTCGGGGCCGCGGAGGGCCCTGGAAACGTCGGGGTGGACGCGCAACGTCGTGTGACGGACGTCGTCAAACTCCTTTCTCAGTCGTCTCGCCTCGGCAAGTATTTCGTAGCAGACTGTGATTGGCGATTTGACCCAGCCGGCGCCTTCGCAATAGTCGCACGGGGCGCACATTGTGCGTTCGAGCGACTGTTTGACGCGTTTGCGGGTCATGATGATGAGGCCGAAATCGTTGAACGACAGCACCTTTGTCGGCGATTTGTCGCGGCTGAGCGCTTCCTGCAATGCCTGTGAGACCTTGTGCCGGTTGCGGCGGTCTTCCATGTCGATGAGGTCGAGCACGAGTATGCCGCCGAGGTCGCGAAGGCGAATTTGCCGGGCGATCTCTTCGACCGCTTCCATATTTGTCCGCGTGATCGTGTCCTCGAGCCGCTGGTTGCCCTTGCCGACGAACTTGCCGGTGTTGACGTCGATCGCGACGAGCGCCTCGGTCTGGTTGATGACGAGATAGCCGCCCGATTTGAGCCAGACACGCGGTTTGAGCGCCTTGTCGATCTCTTCCTGCACGCCGTAGTAATCGAGGATCGGTTCGTCGCGCGTGTAAAGCTTGATGCGGTTGACCATCCGCGGCTGGATCATGTTGATGAACTCGACGGTGCGCTGGTATTCCTCTTCGCTGTCGATGCGGATCGCGGTAAAATCGTCCGCGAGCTGGTCACGCAACAAACGCTGCACAAGGTCGAGGTCCTGATGCACCAATGCCGGCGACTTCTTTTTCTCGGAGCCTTTCTTGGCGTCGGCCCACATGCGGGCGAGATATTTTGCGTCGTTCTTGAGGTCTTCCTCAGGCACGCCTATGCCGGCCGTGCGGACGATAAACCCGCCTGACGTGATCTCAGGATCCTGGCGAATACGCTGGATCATCTGACGCAGCCGGCTGCGTTCGTTCGAAGACTCGATCTTTCGCGAGACGCCGAGATGCTCGATCGTCGGCATGTAAACGAGATACCGGCCCGGCAGGGCGATGTGCGACGTGATGCGGGCGCCTTTTTTGGCGATGGGCTCTTTGGCGATCTGGACGAGTATCTCCTGGCCTTCTTTCAGCAGATCAGAGATCGCAGGCTGCGGTGGACGGCCGCCGCGATCGCCCCGGTCGAATCGGCCGCGTCCACCTTGTGGGCGGTCGTTTCTGTTGTCGCTCCTATTGTCAGTGCGATTCTCGCCTCGATTGTCAGGGCGATTCTCACCGCGAGTGTCACTTCGATTATCACTGCGGCCGCGTCCGCCACGGCGTCCGCGTTCACGGCCATCGCGTCCGTCGCGGCCACGCGGGCGATCGGATGACGGTTCACCGCCATTGCCGTTGGCCTGCTTTTCCGTTTTCTCCTCAGCCGGCTCATCGCGGCGCTCATCCCGTTTGTCGTCGGCCGCAGCTGCCGTTGCGGGTTCGGCATCCATCGACTGCGGCTCGTCAACGGTCTCTTCGCCGGCCTCACCATCCTTCGGCTTCGTGGTGCGTTTGCGTCCGCGTCCGCCGCGGCGAACGGCCATCTCGGCGATATCGCCCGACTCTTTGTGGCTGGCCTCGCCGTCCTCTAGCTCGCCTTTCTTACCTGTCTTTTTGTTCTTTGCCTTTGAGAATTTGCCGTGCGACGCCGCCGCGCGTTTTGAGGGCGGTTTTGGTTTTTTTGCGGGTTTCTCCGCTGGTTCAGCCTTTGCGGCACGTTTGCGGCCCTTGGCGGGGGCCGACGCCTCTTCGTCCTCGTCGGCGATGCGTTCGAATCCGTTCGACTCACCGGCGACGTCGCCAAGAAGCGATCCGACCTGCGCCTCAGACGTACTTTCCATGTCGAACTCAACGGCCCGCACCCTGTCGACAATGTTTTCCTGGACATAAGCGTCCTTGAACAGGTCGCCGGCGGTTTCGTCATCGTCCTTGATACGCTCGAAGCCCGATGTATCAAAGTCGAGATCCAATATGTTGTCCGATTCCTCTTCGGGCTCAGGCGCGGGCTCGGCCTTGGCTTTGCGTCCGCGGCCTCGTTTAGGCTTTTCGTCGGCAATTGGTTCCTCTGCCGGAGCTTCCTCGACAGTTTCGGCTAGGGCTGCTTCGACTCGTTTGAGCTGCGCTTCTTCTATGGGTATGACCTCTCCGCGCAACGGTTCGGCGATCTCTTGCGCCGATTCCATCTGCTTTTCACGCTCGCTGCGCGAACGGGCGATCTGTTCGTCGGCCTCGCGTTTGGCCTCTTCGGGCGAGACCTTTTTGGATTTCTCCATCACGATGCGCTCGATCTCTTCTTCTTCGTCAAAGAAGTCGGTCACATACAGGAACGCGTCGCGTTCCAAACCGATATCGACGAACGCCGACTGCATTCCCGGCAGCACGCGCATCACGCGGCCCTTGTAAACGTTTCCGGCAACGCCGGTATTTTCTTCGCCGCGTTCGATATAGAACTCGGCGACCTTGCCATTATCGAGGATGGCGATCTTCTTTTCGCGTCCGTTGACGCTGACTATCATTTCTTTTGACATACAAAAACTTTTTCCTCTTGAATATGGTTCTACCAAAGACCCGCACATTTCGCGGGCATAGAGAGGAACTGAATTGTGAACAGACTAGTGCCTTGGCTCGAGGATGAGCGTCACGCGCGGTTTGGTTTTATAGCTTGGCCCGGAGGTGGTCTCCGGATGGACAAGTAATGAATTCAAGTTCACGCAGGAATCTCTTTTTGGGGATCGGCACACAAGCCTTTCCCGCCGGGGAGCACCAAATCTTCGTGAAGATCGTGCTCAGACCCGATTTTCTCGATATGTTTCAGACTCTAAAGCCTGCTCAAAAATCCTCTCTTAAGTTTGCTCTTCGTGCTGCGATATCTGACCGCGCCGTGCAAACCAACGCCAGTATAAACAAATCGAGCGTCTTAGTAAACATAAAACTATTAATAGTTTACGGCGGCGTTGGAATTAAGCGGCCGCCGCGATAAAATCTAGTCTGGCCCGCCATGGAAGTTTATTTTCAGCTAGTGAATGACGCCGAGTCGTTACGGAAAGCCTGCGAAGAACTTAAGAATGAGCCGTTTTTGGGGTTTGATGTTGAGACGACGGAGCTTGATCCGTATCGGGGTGAACTGCGGCTGGTGCAGTTGTCTGACGGCCGCAACACCAAGGTGATCGACGTCCGTGCATTCCGCAGTCAGCAGTCAGCAGTCGGCAATCCTGATCTTACGCCGCTGCGGGATCTGTTGGCGTCGTCTAAGCAGACAAAGATCGCGCATAATGCGAAGTTTGATGCTAAGTGGGTGCGGCATCATTTGGGGTGCGAGGTTGGGAGCATTTACGACACTTATCTGGCGAGCCTGTTGATCGCGGCGGGCGAGGGCGAGCGGCGGCATGGATTGGCGGATGTGGTGCAGTTCTTTTTGCAACGGACGCTCGATAAGACCGAGCAGGTGAGCGATTGGGGAGCGAATGAATTGACGCCGTCGCAGATCGAGTACGCGGCTCGCGACGCTGCGATCATGCCCGAGATTCGGGCGAAATTGGACGAGCGCATTGCGATCGACGGTTTGGCGGACGTGCTCGCGTTGGAAAATGAATGCGTGATGCCGATCGCCGAGATGGAGCTGAATGGTTTTTATCTCGACAAGGACCGGTGGCGTGAGCAGCTCGGCAAGGTCACAAAACAGCAGGCGAGATTTGCCGACGAGCTGCAGGACATGTTGTCGGCCGGCGTCGCGCAGGCATCGCTTTTTGGGCGGGCCGAGATCAATCTCGATTCGCAACAGCAAGTGACGGACGCGCTTGTGGGCTTGGGCATACCGATGCCCGACACGACGCGTGCGTGGGTGCTGCAGCCGCTGGCCGAGAAATATCCGCCCGTGGCAAAGCTGCTCGAATATCGTGCCGTGGCGAAGGCTTCGTCGAGCTTTGGCGAGAATATTTTGGAATTTATCGAGCCGGCGACGGGGCGCATTCACGCCGATTTTCGCCAGATCGGCGCACCGACGGGGCGCTTTTCCTGCTCGAGCCCGAACCTGCAGCAGATACCGCACGAAGCGGAGTATCGCAGCTGCTTTCGCGCTCCTGAGGGCCGCAAGCTTGTCATTGCCGATTACTCGCAGATCGAGCTGCGGATTTTGGCGGACTTTTCTGAGGACAAGAATTTTATTGACGCGTTCGTGTCGGGTGCCGACTTTCACGCGGCGACGGCGGCACAGATCTTTCGGCTCAAGCCGGAAGACGTGACGCCCGAGCAGCGGACATTTGCAAAGCGTTTGAATTTTGGCGTTATCTACGGCCTGGGCGCGCAGCGGTTCGCGATGATGACCGGCCTTACCGAACGCGACGCCGAGGAAACGCTGCGTCGCTATTTTGCCACCTACCCGAAAATGGACGAATGGCTGCGCATGCAATCCAAGAACGTCCTCACCGAGCGGTCCGCCCGCACCCGCTCGGGCCGCATCGCCCGGATGTCCTTCGTCGAGAATGACCGCTCATCGATCGGCGCAGCTCAACGTTACGCCAAGAACATGCCCATCCAGGGAACGTCGGCCGACATCCTCAAACGCGCGCTTCGTTTGCTACACGACGACATCCGCGAAACTTCAGCAATGCTCGTCAACATAGTCCACGACGAAATCGTCGTCGAGTGCGACGCATCGGACGCCGACGAAACTGCCCGCAAGCTCGAATCCGCAATGGTCCGTGCCGGCGAACAATTCGTCACCCGTGTCCCCATCAAGGTCGACGTCCACGTTGCGGATGAGTGGTGCAAATAGATGAGAGTTTTGTATATTATCAGGACGATC
>Ga0163161_10004160_pt1 | contig 10119 bp, 6 predicted proteins | sample S45metaG_FD_129847 | JGI IMG/M metagenome (GOLD analysis project Ga0163161, IMG submission 129847) | Switchgrass rhizosphere microbial communities from Kellogg Biological Station, Michigan, USA - S4-5 metaG | ecosystem: Host-associated > Plants > Roots > Rhizosphere > Soil | place: USA: Michigan... | reverse complement strand
TATTTGTAGGCGGTGTGGTTTTTATGGCCATCATCTCAAAAAAGCTGGTTTTTGCCCTGCTTCTGGTCTTACCCGTCATGATTGTATTTGCGGTGCTGTTTGGCCGTTTTATCAAAAAGATTTCGCGCCAGGCGCAGGATAAAATGGCAGAATCAAACAGCATCGTGGAAGAAACCTTATCGGGTATTGCCAATGTAAAAGCATTTGTAAACGAGGCATTCGAGGCCACGCGTTACCGGAACACCATCCGCGAGGTAGCAGATATTGCCATTAAGGGCGCAAAATTCAGAGGCATGTTTGTTTCCTTTATTGTACTGTGCGTTTTCGGTGGGGTACTGGCCGTAATCGGCTATGGCTGTGTGCTGGTCAGTCAGCATGAAATAACCTTTGGCGAACTTTTAAAGTTTTCATTATACGCGATGTTCCTCGGCAGTTCGCTGGGCAGTTTCCCCGAACTTTTTGCCAACCTGCAAAAGGCTGTTGGGGCGAGCGAAAGGGTACTGGAAATATTGGGAGAGCAGGGCGAAGCCGTTTCCATAAACGAAAAGGACCAGGTAATGAGCCAAAAAATAGTGGGCAATCTCGCTTTTAACCAAGTCAGTTTTGCCTATCCTTCACGGCCGGAAACTACCGTATTAAACCAGGTCTCTTTTGAGGCCAAAGCCGGACAAAAAATAGCCATAGTTGGTCCGAGTGGCTCCGGCAAATCGACCACAGCAGCATTGATACTGCAGTTTTACCATCCGCAAAACGGCGAAATCCTGTTTGATGGCAAACCAGCCGCTGCCTATTCACTTACGGATATTAGGAACCAGATCGCCATTGTGCCCCAAGATGTGATGTTATTTGGCGGAACGATATTGGAAAACATTGCTTATGGCAAGTTAACGGCTACCAAAGCAGAAATTATACAGGCCGCTAAACGGGCAAATGCACATGATTTTATCAGCGCATTTCCGGAAAGTTACGACACCATAGTAGGAGAGCGCGGAGTAAAACTTTCGGGCGGACAGCGTCAGCGCATTGCCATTGCCCGGGCGCTGTTAAAGAACCCTTCTATATTAATTTTAGACGAAGCCACTTCCTCGCTCGACTCCGAATCAGAACGCCTGGTACAGGAAGCCCTGGAAGAATTAATGAGTGGCCGCACCTCCATCATCATCGCGCACCGTTTATCCACCATTCGTGAAGCAGACCGGATCCTGGTGATGGAAAAGGGACAAATTATTGAATCGGGCACCCATCAGGAACTCATCAGCAGTGAACAGGGTTTGTACCGGTATTTGAGCGGCTTGCAGTTTGAGGTGCAGGCGTAAAAAAGGAATATAAAAACAGGCTGTGAAGTAGATGAATGGCAGCCAAACAGTTTCTTTGGGCTATACCCAACGCTGTTCGTAGAGTTAAGCATATCGTCTCTACGGATACAAGAATCAAGAATATAATTGAGTTTATAACTGAATTATATGAGTCACAGACTGTTTTTTATTATTAACCCATAGCGACCTTTGGAAAGCTACGGATCGACAAGGCTAAATCGAACTTCTGTGCTTTTATCAAAATTTGTATATTTACTGCACTAAAGGCATCAAATCCCGCCCTTCGGCAATAACTGCCAAGTTACAGGCAATTCTACAGAACATGCTATGAGAAAAACATTTTTACTGATTACAATTGGGCTTTTATCATTTAATCTCACATTTGGTCAGTCTGCGCAATACAAGCAACTTGACAGCCTATTTAACGCGCTTTTTAAGCAGAAGATGTTCAATGGAAATGTGCTGGTTGCAGACAAAGGGAAAATGATATTTGAAAAAAGTTATGGCCTTGCTAATGAGAAAACCGGGCAAAAAATTAATAACCAAACCATATTTGAGTTGGCATCTGTTTCCAAACAATTTACGGCGATGGGAATTGTTTTGTTAGAAAAACAAGGAAAACTGAACTATGATGACAAAATTTCGAAATATATTCCCGAATTAGCTTTTTACGGAAACATCAGCATCAGAAATTTACTTAATCACACTGGCGGGCTTCCTGACTATATGGAGATTTTTGAAGAAAAGTGGGATAAAACAAAATTTGCTACCAATCAGGATATTGTAAATGTTTTCGCGAAATACAGGCCAAAAGTTATTTTTCAACCAGGCGAAAAATACCAGTACAGCGATACAGGTTATACTTTGTTAGCGTTGATAATAGAAAAAGTATCAGATCAGACATTTGGACAATTTTTGAGTGAAAACATCTTTCAACCCTTAAAAATGAGAAATACGTTTATCTATAGAAGTAGATTTGAGCCAAAAGAAATAAAGAATTATGCGCTTGGTTATGTTACAGATAGCTTGGGACACAAAGTACTTCCCGATAGTTTTGGAAAAGAATTTTACACGTATTATCTGGATGGAATAGTGGGTGACGGAACCGTAAACGCAACAGCAGATGATCTGTTAAAATGGGACAGAGCACTTTATACCAATAAATTGGTGGATGCAAAAGATAAAGAACTTATATTTAATTCTGCAAAAACCAGCGATGGAAAAGAAACCAATTATGGATTTGGTTGGTTCGTAGGGAATTCGAAAAAATATGGCAAAATTGTCTATCATACCGGAGGTTGGCCAGGCTATTCCACTTATATAGAAAGGCATTTAGATAATGACAAAACGATAATAATCCTGCAAAATCATTCGGAAGCAAAAATAAATTCATTTCTGCAAAAAGTAAGAACGATATTGTATAATTAATCTTAAAAAAGGGATTTATACTTTTTAAGGGGAGACCAGGACCGTTGCTTGATTTTACTTTTAGCTTTTAACCATTTCAAATACCCGGTATTTCTTTAGGTACCTGAAAAATTCTAAAATTTTGGAAGTTAAAATTTCATTTTTCTCAACAGTCTTAATTCCGCATTTGTAAAAAAAAACAAGATCCCGTTTGCCCTTTAATTTTGATCATTCCATTCCTGACAACCATAATTTTAGTATCGTAGGATAACCAAAAAGGGATGATCACTCAAATTAATCGATCCGATTAAAAATCTCCAAAAAAAATATTCCAATTCCGCCTTCACGCCACATTTACCCCACGTTTAGGCCGCCTTCCGGCCAGGCCTGCTTCGTACTCTCTTGCACAATACTTCACACTTGCTTCGGTTGAGTTGTAGCCCTGGTGTAGGTCAGGTAGGTTAAAGATTTACCTCGCTTTAGATTGGAAGGTAAACAATAACTCAATAAGAGGTAAGGAGAAGGTTAGCCAATGGTATTGTTGGTGTACGGCTGTGTCGGAGAAGGCCGGGTAAAGGGGTAATAAACGGCTGTTTGGGATTTTAGCATGGGGGAATCCTTTTTATGATCTAGCTGGGATGTGAACTTCGTTCAATTTTCAGCGTTTAAAGGCTATCTGAAAGGTTTTAAAAAAGCGACTGACCGAATCACTCACCTTTTTATCTATATTTTTTAGTTGCAAATGCTATGTCTCTAAGATATATTTTTTTAGAAAAACAAATAGGTATTTTGAAGAAATTTTAGGACAACTTTATATATTGGTATATGGGATTTGATAACTTTTATTCTGAATCGGAGACTTTGCTAAACCTACGTATGTGTTTCATGATTTCTTTAGTTTTTGATAAAGGCCAATAAATCTAAATTGGTCATTCTTTTGGAAAGAAAATACATCATAATGATGCTTTCTCATTTTATTACCTGTATTTTTTCATAAAATGATTAATGATATAAGGATTAATAGATAAATTTCCTTAAAAAATCATAATATGTATATTCGTTTTTATATAAGCGCTTTTGTAACTTTAACGAATTTGTTAATGTCATGAACGTGTTTGTGCTGAAAAATACATAGACTAACAGACTTTAAACATAATCTAATAGACTCTCAAAATGCTCAAAAATGAACTATCACTCTCCGAAGTGATCGAATTTTTCAAGAAAAATAAAGTATCAACATTTGACCAAGACATTGATGAATTCGGTGGATACTTTGTCACCGCTGCAACAATTGCGGCGTTAGTAATTTCTCCTGATGCTATTACAAAAATTGCCGCTTTGACAACTGGATTAGGCGCCTCGTCATTCAAAGTTTCATCATTATTCTCATGGATACCTGACACTTTTAAATATAAAAACAAGGGTAGGGAAATAATGGCCATTCAGAGGTATGAACTGTCCACCTACACAAACTTTGTATTGTCACAACTTGCTATAAGGAATGGAGTTAGGGAGGTTATACTTCCTCATCTAGAACTTATTATGCAGGAGATTCAGTTAGATGATATACAATGTAGTGAATTAAAAGACCATTGCGCCGCACTTGATAAGGAAAGACTTGAACTGTCTGTTCCTGTGCTGCAGCAAATATCACAGGAAGATATCAGTACGCACGCCTCTAAAATTGTCGATCCTATACTCCAATATCTTTATAAGCTTGTAGGCAAAAAGAAGATCTCTAATGCCTCTATTAGAAAACTGGACTCAACTAAGGTCCGTGATAAATTTATCGAAACGTCGATCTCTCACTATCATGGTTTTTTGATACATTTCTCTGCTGAGTTTCCCGAGTTTGCACTTTGGGCTGACCTATCATTCAAGAATAAGATCGTAAAGGATTTAAAGGCATCAGCAAAAACGATGGCTGTCGATCAGAAAAAAATGCAAGACCAATTTGTAAAAAAGATAGAACAACTAAGCAAACAAATTAAAGACTTCAGGGATGGAGCATTTATTGAAGAGAGTGGTTTTCCAACTTTTTTACAAAATTATCAAAAACTTTTCAAGGTTCAGCAGGAATTATTCACCTCAAAGAAAGAGAGGATCTTAGAAAATATTAACGCTCACCATGCGGAAATTAAGAAGGAGGTTCATAAGCTTTTGAGCGATAACAAGGACGTGGATGGCATTGTATATCCGAAAAATAAGGATATCTATATTGCCCAAAGCTTTGAGGCAATAAATTATAAGAAAAAGGAGCATCACAAAAACTTTTTAACTACTACCTCACTTGGCAATACAGCAGAAAAAGGAGAGAATATTGGAAATTATCTTTTATCCTGTCTTAGCAACCCACTCTATGTACAAAAACCGATAGTCCTTTTGGGAAATCCAGGAGCGGGAAAATCAATGCTTTCAAAAATGTTTTCTGCACTTCTTTGTGACACTACCGATTATATCCCATTTTTAATTAAGCTTCGTACTGTTGCATCGAGCTCAACCAGCATTTCTGAACATATTAATAAGGGGCTCGCAAATTCCATAGAAAATAACGCTGATATTAATTGGCTGGATTGGGCAAAGGAGTTCAAGGACCGGATGCCTATTGTAATTATGGATGGTTTTGATGAGCTTATGCAAACCTCAACCAGGGAGCTCAATGGATATCTGGAGAATATTAGAGAGTTTCAGGAAAAGGCCATTAGTAATAATGTTTGCGTTAGGATAATCTTAACCAGCCGAATAACAGTTATGCACGATGTAACTATTCCAGAAGGCACTAAAATCATCAAGTTAAATAGTTTTGACGATAAGCGTAGAAATCTGTGGATAACAAAATGGAACGATGTTCAACAAAAAAGCAATTATACTTTCTCGATTCCAGAAAACGAAAAAATATTACTATTAGCAAGGGAACCACTTCTGATGTTCATGCTTGCAGTGTATGATTTTGAGAATTCAGAACTTCAAAATATGGTTAATGATCTAACCTTCAATCAGAGCAGGTTATATGATTCGCTTTTGGAGAAATTCATCTCGCGACAACTGGAAAAAGATGATAGGTATAAGAATACCTCTAAAAGTAATCAAATACTTGAAGATGAGCTTTTTAGATTAAGATTAGGAATGATTGCGCTTATGATGTTTCTTAATGACACAACGAGCAGGGATTCGCAAAAACTTAAAGAGGAAATGCTTGAATTCGGAATTCAGGGCTCGTCCTATCAGACAGATGATATTCTTGGAGGCTTCTTTTTTATTCACGAGAACAAATCTGTTACAGATACCAATGTCGAAAAATTTAATTACGAATTTCTTCATAAAACTTTTGGGGAGTTCCTGACTGCAGATTTCATGTTGAGGATCGCAAGTAAACAAGCCAAAAGATTCTTAGAAGGAAGTAATGAAACTATTGCAAAAAAAGGAACCTTTCAATTTGCTTTCGGTTACAACTGGTTGCATAAACATCATAATATACTGAATTTTCTATTTGAACATGGAAAAGTGATTATAAAGCCAGGAACTTCTGAATATAATTTAGTTGTTACCAGCATTATCAAGCAGGATTTAAAAGAGATGTTTGAAACTATGCACCATTCGTTTCCTGTAAACGATTTTCGTCTGATGGATAACCGACCAATGATAGATCATTTGAGCATTTATTCTCAAAACCTTGTATTTCTTTGGTTAGCTATTTCAGAAGAATCGAACGTTGAATTTAACCTTTTCGATAGAATAAGTAAAGATTTCCCCAATTCCCAAAATTCAAAGTATGAATCCCAAGATCGTGATGAGGTCGACAAGAATAAGTGGCTTTGGAAACGTATATCTGGACTGTGGGGGCTTACAGGCAATCACAAGGCAGCAGCTCGTTTGAAAGAATGGATACAGGTGAGAGAAATAAATGATGGAATACAGTTAAATCGTCAGGTCGATGAGGTTAGCCATAACTTCTCTGACGCAGCAGAAATTTGTTGCAACGATTTTGAGTGGATACTTTCCTATTTTGATAATGAATGTAAACTTCCTACGGACACGAGTTTTTTGGAACGACTTACGAATATCTTGCAACGTAAGCCTGAATTAAAAACCTTGGCAACGGATGCAATATTACATCGGTTTCTGGACCTTTATAGTGTATTTAGCAAGGATGCCATAGCTTTTATTGATACTAGAGACATCCTGCCAAGACAGCAAGTGATGTATGTTAAAAAAATTGGACAACTTAGATGGCATTTGGACGTTGCTGAATTTGAACAACTTTTTCAATTTGTGGTGGATCAATTAATTAATCTATCTCATGATAACCCGCCTGCGAGTATAGAATTTGTAAAAATTCTTGCTGAATTCGATCCTCTACCATTATCTATGATTCTTTCATCTGAAAAACTTGAAGATATATTGCACAGAATGTCAAGCAACCTAAATTACATTGATTCTGAAAATCCAGTTGCGACATTTGAATATCTTAATCTGATTAATAGATTCAATAAGAAACTCCCGTTAAGACGGCGATATAGAGTTGAGTTTTTGGACGAACTTTTTTACAAGATATCTAGAGATTTCAGAAAGTATATCGACAGATCTCCTTATATGATCCTCTCTTACATGAAAGTTCTGGGAGAATTGAAGATTTATTCGCCAATGAACAGAAAGTTGAACACTGATGTATTTGACGAATTACTGAGACCATTGAGCTTCGAATATGATCATATTTTAAAAGATAATCCATATTTAACCATTCAATACCTTAGCTTACTAAATGATTTAAGAGTTTCACTGTCAATTGAAAGAAAACGCTTTAGAAATTTAATCGGCAATGCGTTAGAGAATTTTTCAGTAAGACATCTCGAAGATGGCATCAGAAACAGACATGAGTTTTTTGAATATGTGAAGGTTCTTTCTGAGATTGATCAGGTAATTTCATTAAAAGAAATTATGAGCGCAGATCAAATCCACAGGGTCATTTATTGGATTGCTGAACACATAGTAATCATTTCGCGCGAGCATCCGAATGATACCTTGAAATATCTTAGAGTGCTGAAACAATTTAGACATATTTTGCCTCTTGATGACATGAGTGGCGGCAAAATTCTTGATGTTTTAATGGAGCGTCTCACCTCTTACTTAAGAAGAGAACGGAAAATGGGTACGAGCTTCCTACTTTATCTAGAACTCGCCTTGGTGTTTTCTAATAATCATACAAAGCAAGTTTTGAGTGTTGTTGAAGATATTATTGAGCGATTGGTGAGTTCTGGAAGTTCCATTGATGTTGTGTTCAAGACATCAGGCATATTATTAGAATATAAAATGCCCACAAGGCTTTCAGAGAAATTATTATCTGGTCACCCAGCTTTACTTTCATTGCTTGGTCAATCACCAGAACTCACAGAAAAAGTTATTAAAGCACAATTTGAAATTACACATTTTGAGAGAATTGATTAAAGTTTTTATAGCAATTGCTTTTATTTTAGCTAGCTTTTTTGTTGGAAAGTCAATGGAAGGAGAGAAGCAATTAAGGATAAATGCACAGTTGAATGCAAAACTTAAAGTCACTGAAAGAACAGTTATAGCGTCCAGTAATGAGATTAAGAGATTAAAACAGATAATTGTTGATTATAAGAAACAACAACAAAAAGTTGTTCCTATTTCAATTAAATTGAAAAATTCACCTTTGAACTTAAGTAAGCATTAAATGATATGTTAAAGTGAAATGAAGTTGACTAATTTTGTACATAAAGGTTATATGGAGAAAAGTTTTAAGAGTGTTACACCAGAAAATTGCCAAAATGAAAGACACCGAATCTATTAATGCATTGGCAAAAATATTCAAGAAAAAAAAATGGTTTAACATTGATGATGATGATCATATCTTTGATACCTTTTGCGATCTTTTAAATATTTTAGAACCTGAAGAAAGAGCACTAATTATCGAACTAACATCCAATTATTATTGGATAACTGGTGATGACTATCTAAAGGATATTAAGGAAGTAATCAAAAGCGTGCCTCAAACCACATTTGAAGGTATAAAAGACATATTGCTTTTTCCGATTGTTAAACCAACGGATGATAAGAAGACTAAAAGTGGTCATGGATTAACCTACGACATTAAGGCCATGATGCCAATGTCATCCAATTTACGACACGTTTTTCCGAAAATAATAGAAGAGTTTAGCGAATTTGGGTCTGGTCCAGCCTCCAAAGCCAATCAACTTCTGTTATTAGTTGATGATTTTATTGGATCTGGAGATACCTTGGATCAGTGTCTTAAGGAAATAGAAGGCAGGACTAAAATTTACTACGAGAGGACGTTAATTATTTGTATCTCATGCCAGTTAGAAACATATAATTTACTCACTTCTAAGGGAATCAACATTTACGCAAAGTACTTAATTGAAAGGGGAATTACAGATTTTAATGTTGGCTCCACGATCGATGAAAAAAAAGACTTAATGCGAACCATAGAGAAATCTATTCCTGGCAGCAATAGTCTTAGTTTGGGGTTTATGGAATCAGAGGCACTTATAACTTTGAAACGAACACCAGATAATACATTTCCAGTATTTTGGATGCGAACAAGAAGAGAAGGTAAATACTACAACCCTCCATTTTTAAGAGAAAAACAGTCATGAGTAATCAAATAAAAGTTATAGTTGCATTATTGAAAATAGTTGAAGAAGGTTCAAGCGTTAGAATGCTTAAGCATCTTAAGTTAAGTTATACCGAAATTGCCGATTTGATAGAACAAAACATTATTAACGGAAACTTAGTTGAAAAAGACGCTGAGATCGTATTGACTGAAAACGGCGCTTCATTTTTGAACGAAAACAGACATCTTGTAAAAGAAACCGATAAATCCAAATGGATTGAACCAGATTATAAAAATAAAATTAAAAAAATTGCTAGAGATGATGTATTTTTACCCTCGAAGAAGGAATTGTCTTTTTTGAAAAAATTGCCTTAGTGTATCTTTGGCCGGAAGGATGATGTCATCCATTCTGTAGTTGAACAGGCTTTCAAGCTTGTGCGTTAAATGCAAATCAAAAGTCTCCTCCCCAAAGGGGCCCCTCCGACATTTTGCTTCACCTTTAACGCATTGTTTTAAATGGAGCCTGAAATAAGTTTCAGGCTCCATAAAAAAAAAGATTGTGAATTTTATTCAGTACGAAAAAGAATTTAGAAAAAAAGCTTCTCGTTCAGGTTTTTCTGAAGATGAGACAAGTGTATGTCTGAAATACGCTGAACCTCTGCTTGAACAAAAATTACCTGTAATTTATAATACAGCAAATCTTTCTGCTTTGGTTGGTTACAGGACAAATTACTTAAAACGTGCCGCTTTATATACACCTTACTTTTACAGGAAATTTCAAATTAAAAAGAAAAACGGTAAACC
>Ga0163161_10004159_pt1 | contig 10119 bp, 8 predicted proteins | sample S45metaG_FD_129847 | JGI IMG/M metagenome (GOLD analysis project Ga0163161, IMG submission 129847) | Switchgrass rhizosphere microbial communities from Kellogg Biological Station, Michigan, USA - S4-5 metaG | ecosystem: Host-associated > Plants > Roots > Rhizosphere > Soil | place: USA: Michigan... | reverse complement strand
GAGCGCAAAAGCCTGCCCTACGACTTGGTGCTACTGGACTGGCGCATGCCGGGCATGGACGGCGTCGAAACGCTGCAGCGCATGCAGAGCGGCGCCGTGACTCACATCCCTTCTGTCATCATGGTGACTGCCTTCGGCCGGGACGACGCTCAGGAAGCGGCGGCGCTCCAGCAGGTGGCGCTGCCAGCCGTGCTGACCAAGCCAGTCACCCCGTCGACGCTGCTCGAAGCAATCGGCGAGGTACTGGGCAAGGGCGTGGTGGCCGAAACGCGCCAGGCAGAGCGACAGGACCGCAGCGCGGCCGACCAGGCCCGCATGGCCGGCGCCCGCCTGCTGCTGGCCGAGGACAACGATATGAACCAGGAGCTAGCGCGCGAGCTGCTTGAAAGCGCTGGCATCGTGCTCACCATCGTAGGCGATGGGCAACAGGCGCTGGATCTACTGGCTCAAGCCGGAACCGTCGCCTTCGACGGCGTGCTGATGGACTGCCAGATGCCAGTGATGGATGGCTACGAAGCCACCCGCCGCCTGCGCGCCCAACCCCGCTACGCTCAGCTGCCGATCATCGCCATGACCGCCAACGCCATGGCCGGCGACCGCGAAATGGCGTTGACTGCCGGCATGAATGACCACATCTCCAAGCCGCTGAACGTCACCGCCATGTTCGCCACCATGAGCAAGTGGATCCGCCCGGCGCAGTCGGCATTAGCAGCGCCCCCAGCGGGACAGCCAGATTCCGCAGGCAAAGTGGTTGCGGCCCTACCTGCCGAACTCCCCGGTATCGACCAGCGCGCCGGCCTGGCGACCAGCATGGGCCGGCAGGACCTTTACCTGCGCATGCTGGTGCGCTTCCGCGACGGCCACGCTGGACTGCGGGGGGAATTTGAGGCTGCGCGGCAAAGCGATGACCCCACAGCGGCGGCGCGGGTAGCCCACACCTTGCGCGGCACCGCCGGCAACGTCGGTGCCAAAGGCGTGGCGGCGACAGCTACCGCACTGGAACTGGCATGCAAAGCTGGTGTAGCCGAAGCCGAACTGGCTGTGCTGCTGACGGCGGTCGAAAACGAACTGGCGCCGGTGCTGCTCGGTCTGGCGGCACTGGGCAACTATACTGCAGCGGCAGAGAACACCCGGGCCGGGGCCATCGCAGCGGCTCCCACCCTGCCGCCGGACGCGGCCGCCACACTTGCCCAGCTGCGCAAGCTGCTGGCCGACAGCGACACCGCCGCGCTGGACGTGTTGGAGACATTGGAATCGCAAGCCGCCGGCCACCCGCTGGCGCGACAGCTGCGCAACGTCAGCCAAGCAATTGAACGCTTCGACTTCGACGCCGCGCTGGAAGCGCTTGACGCCGTGGTGCAGCCAGCCTGACAAGCAAGGCCGCCGCGCGATTCGCCTCAGGCCGGGGGCAGCGCCGACGGCAGGCTGACGATTAGGGTGGTGGTCTGGAGCTCGTCATCGACGGCGAAGGCCACCTCGCCATATTGCGCGCGCGCCAGCAGGCGTGCCGAATACGTGCCCAGGCCGGTGCCGCCGGACTTACCGTCGGTGACGAACTTGTCAAAGAAGCGTTCGCGTATCGGTTCCGGGATCAGACCCTTGTTGACTATCTCGATGCGCAACGGGCTTCCGGCGTACAGCGTGGCAATGACACGGGTGCGCTCTGGCGCTGCCTCGCAGGCGTTCTTGATCAGATTATTCAGCAGCGAATAGGTCAGCATGGCATCGCCCAGCGCTAGCGGAGCGTCGATGCCGACATCGAAATCGGTATCGACCGCCAACACCAGCTGCTTACCCGCGTAAGTGGCGCGTGCCGTCTCAACCACCCGCCGCAACATGTCGCTGATGGGCAGCGGCGCTGCATGGAGCACGTATTTTCCCGTCTCGATCTTGTACAGCTCGGTGGACAGGTTGACCATGTCGGTCACCTGCAGCATGGCCTGCTCGGCCAGCCGCAAATTCTCAAGCTGTCGGCGGTCCATGTCGGCGGCGTCGATCAGCGACTGCACTATGCCGATGGCGCCGGCCAGCGGTCCCTTGAGGTCGTGCCGCGTCATGGCCTCGACGTCATCGCGCAGGCGGGCGATGGCGAGCATGTTGTCGTAATCGGCTTGCAGGTGGCGGCGCAGCTCGACGTAGCGCATGAAGTTGTCGACCCGCAGCTTCAGCTGGGCCGGGTCGATTGGCTTGGTAATGAAGTCCACCGCGCCCAACTCCATGCCTTGCAGGCGCGCGGCGTCGTCGGTAAGGGCGGTGACGAAGATTATGGGTACATTTTCTGCGCTGGGATGCTCGCGCATGCGGCGCGCCACTTCAAAACCGTCCATGCCGGGCATCATCACGTCCAGCAGCACTAGGTCTGGCGGCGTGTCGCCACAGCACAAGGCCAGTGCTTTCTCGCCGTTGTGCGCTGCCTTGATGCGGTAGCGGCCCTTGAACACATTGGCCAGCAAGTACAAGTTGTCAGCGGTGTCGTCGACCAGGAGCAATGTCGGAGGCAACGGTTCCCTTGATTGTAAATGGACCGCCGCCGGTGGCTTGACGATCACATCGTCCACGGGTGTGGCGGCCTGCGGCGCGTCGATGTTCGTTTCCTTATCCGGCGCCGGTGCTGCAACCTGATGCGCCATCGCCCGCTTGATGCTGGTGGCCAGCCGGCCCGCCGTGTAGGGTTTGACTAGCAGGTCGCTGACACCGCTGCTGATGGCCGTTTCGATGCGGCTGCGCTCGGCCTCGGCGGTGATCATAATGAACGGCATGTGCACATGGCGCGGACTGGAACGAATCATCTGCAGTAGGGCGATGCCGGTCAACGCCGGCATATTCCAGTCGGAGATCACCAAATCATAACGCTTGCGCTCAATCATGCGCCAAGCTTCAGAGCCATCGGCTGCGAGATCCACCGATCCGTAGCCAAGCGAGGCCAGTTGACCAGCCGTGACCTTGCGCATTGTTTCAACATCATCAACCACCAGTATTCTCAGCACTTGTGCCATGTCTCCCCCATGTGAGGCCTGCTACGTGGGGTAGCACACCGTTTCATTTATTATGCGGCATTTTTTTATCGATTTGAAACGAAAGCATTTCAAGCCGTCAATGTCGGCTTCTGGCCCAGGCTGTATAAAAACGTCAATCGCTGTGACGCCATCATCGATCAAATCCCGCAACTAGCCAAGACGTCACTGGGCAGACGCTTACGTTGCGTGCTGGTTTGTTCGAGCCGGTCGCACCGGCGCTGCTGCCGGTGCATATTCAGCCCGCTACGACACGGTCGCCGTCACTGCACACGGCTGAGCCAAGCGGCATGATCGAAATCATCATTGGCGATGCAGTCGTGCGTCTGCATGCCGGCATCGACGCCGCGCTGCTCCAGCTCGTCTTGCAAAGCGTGCGGGCATGATTGGCTTGCCGGCGGGCACGCGCATCTGGATCGCAGCCGGTGTGACCGACATGCGCTCTGGTTTCAACGGCCTGGCGGCCAGGGTGCAAACGGCCCTGGACGAAGACCCGTTCAGCGGTCACGTGTTCTTGTTCCGTGGCCGGCGTGGCGACATGATCAAAGTGCTGTGGTGGAGTGGTGATGGGCTGTGTTTGCTGGCCAAGCGGCTTGAGCGTGGTCGCTTCGTCTGGCCGCAGGCTACCAGCGGCACGGTATTGCTATCGCAGGCACAGCTGTCGATGCTGCTCGAAGGCATCGACTGGCGGCGCCCCGAGCGCACCTGGCAACCATCATCGGCCTTGTAAACGTCGGCGCCCTCGCGTAAACTCGGCCCATGCTCAACCTTGCCGACCTGCCCAACGATATCGATGCCTTGAAGGCATTGCTGCTCGCGCAGCAGCAGGTCGTCGCCGGCTTGACTGAGCAGCTCAACACGCGCGCCGTCGAGATCGAGCATCTCAAGCTGCAGATTGCCAAATTGCGGCGCATGCAGTTCGGCCGCAAGTCGGAAAAGCTCGACCACCAGATCGAGCAACTGGAGTTGCAACTGGAAGACCTGCAGGCTGACGAGGGCGAAGCGGCGCGCGAGATGCCAGCGGCCGACCAGGCGCCGCGCAAGAAATCGGTGCGCCGGTCCTTGCCAGATCACTTGCCGCGAGACGAGAAAATGTACCCGCCGCCAGGCGAAGCTTGCCCCGCCTGCGGCGGCGGCTTGCACCCCTTGGGTGAGGACGTTGCAGAGCAACTCGAATGGGTACCAGGCAGTTTCCGCGTGATCCGTCATGTGCGTCCGAAACTGGCCTGCAAGTGCTGCGACACCATCGTGCAGGCACCGGCGCCAAGCCGACCGATTGCACGCGGCATCGCCGGGCCGGGCTTGCTGGCACATGTGCTGGTGGCCAAGTTTGCCGACCATCTCCCTTTGTTCCGGCAGTCGGTGATCTATGCCCGCGAAGGCGTTGAACTGGAGCGAGCGCTGCTGGCGAACTGGGTTGGTGCCGCCAGCGCCTTGTTGCGCCCGCTGGTCGACGCGATCCGGCGCCATGTGCTCGCTGGCACCAAGCTGCACGCCGACGACACGCCGATTCCGGTGCTGGCGCCGGGCAATGGCAAGACGAAAACAGCACGGCTGTGGACCTATGTGCGTGACGATAGCGCTTGCGGCGACACCACGCCGGCGGCGGTCTGGTTCGCCTACACGCCGGACCGCAAAGGCATCCATCCGCAAACGCACCTGGTCACCTTCAAGGGCGTGCTGCAGGCCGATGCGTATGCCGGTTTCAATGCACTCTACGTCGATGGCACCATACAGGAAGCGGCGTGTTGGGCGCATGCGCGCCGCAAGTTCCACGATCTGCATGCAGCCAGACCATCGGCCATCACGACCGAGGCCCTGCGCCGGATCGCCGAGCTGTATGTGATCGAGGCCGAGATACGCGGCAAACCGCCGCATGAACGACAGCAGGTACGCCAGCAACGATCCCGACCATTGCTCGACGACTTCGGCAGCTGGCTGCGCGCTACGCTTGACAAGCTGTCGCGCAAGTCGGACACGGCGGCCGCGATCCAGTACGCGCTCAATCTGTGGCCGGCGTTGCTGCGCTACTGCGACAACGGCATCATCGAGATCGACAACTCGGCCGCTGAACGGGCGCTGCGTGGCGTTGCCATCGGCCGGCGCAACTACCTGTTCGCTGGCGCCGACAGCGGTGGGGAGCGCGCTGCCGCCATTTACTCGCTGATCGGCACGGCCAAGCTGGGTGGTGTTGACCCCGAAGCGTGGCTGCGCCATGTGCTGACCAACATCGCCGATCACCCGGTCAACCGGGTCGATGACTTCCTGCCCTGGAACTGCGCCGCGCAGATTCCCTCGGCCTAAAAAACACGCCGCTTCCCAGCGGTGTGATGCCATCATCTTCTAATTCATTGCCGGGCTCAAGACGGCGCTGGCTTGACGCTTACCCCTGATTCACCGGACACGGTGGGCTTGTGGCTCTCATGGCCACATACACTCAATGTTGTTTTCCCCACACTACAGGCGTTACATTTTTCTCATCTTTCATACGCGCAAAGGTGCTATCCTCTTGGCATGAATGTAGCAAACTACACGCGCTGTTACCGTTCGGGACCGATCAGGAACCAGGCCTAATCACCGCCCTATTTCTAAGCGTTCAACACTCAGAATAAATTGTGGGAACTCGATGTTCCCCGTCTTGCGCGTAAGATAGAAGGAGAGCAAACGTTGAGCATTGCGAATAAGTTTAAGCAATTTTTATCAAACCTAAAAGTTGACAATGATGAGCAAATCGAACTTCGATACGGCGAAATAACGTCTGCCCTGAATAAGGAATTCAGGGATTCAGAAAGCAAAACTTCAAACAACCTCCAAGTAGGTTCCTACGGTCGTTGGACGGCGATAAAGGGCATTTCGGATTTGGATATGCTCTACATCGTTCCAGCGTCACAGTGGGACAATTACAAAAATGGCGGCCAGAGCGCTCTACTTGAAAGAGCTAAAGCTGCAATTAAACTGAGGTATCCCCGTACTGAGATGTATGTTGACCGGCTCGTGGTCCGCGTTCTGTATAAAAATTTTCACGTAGAGGTACAGCCAGTTTTTGAACTAGATGATGGAAGCTTCAAATATCCAGATACATATAAAGGCAGCAGCTGGAAAATTACTAAACCCCGAGAAGAAATTTCCGCTATGACGGAATTCGTGACGGAGAAGAACAAAAATCTACGTCGACTTTGCAAGATGTCTAGGGCTTGGAAAAACAAGCATGGTGTTGGGATGGGAGGTTTGCTTCTTGACACTTTGGCACATAATTTTCTACGTGACACCAAGGATTATGACGACAAGAGCTATCTATATTACGACTGGATGAGTCGCGATTTTTTCAAATATCTTTCCGAATTACCTCAGCAAGACTACTTTGCGGCGCTTGGCAGTGGTCAGCGAGTCCGCGTTAAATCTAAATTTCAAAAACAGGCCAAGAAAGCGTATGAACTTGCGCTCAAAGCAATCGAGGCAGCCGATAAAGATAATGAAACCGCTAAGTGGCAAAAGATCTATGGACGAGACTTCTCCGATGTAGTTGCGAAGTCTGAGGCTTCAGCATCTCTCGAACGCTATCACGACTTCATCTCCACCGAACAGTTTGTGGAAGATTTATGGCCGGTCGACGTACGATACTCGCTATGCATTGAGTGTGAAGTTTCCCAGAACGGATTTCGAGAATACCTTCTCAGGGAATTTTTACGTCGCCGGTTGCCATTGAACCGTAAGAAAAAACTTCGTTTTTACATTGATTCTTGCGACGTACCAGGAAATTATAAAATTCTGTGGAAAGTTCTAAATCGCGGAGAGGAGGCTTTCCGAAGAAAGTGTACACGTGGTACTATTAATGCAGGCGACAAAGAGATAGTAGAGGAAACCGATTTCCATGGCGACCACATAGTCGAATGCTACATTGAAAAAGAAGGAGTGATTGTGGCAAAAGACCGCATTCACGTGCCAATCGAATGAATAAAAATCAACTACTTAAGTCTATTGCTGAGACTGGCTATAATGTTGGTTTTGGCGGCAGGAAACATTGGGCCACCTATGATATTGTTGATAAGATCCCTGGGCTTATCGGATTTCTCTCGACCGCTTTTGGCATATTTTCATTAATTTATGAAAAACTTTCAGAAAAGCATCTTTCTGCTGCGTTTATAGTTTTTGGCCTGATTGCCTTATATATAACTTTCTATGAGCCAAATAAGAACAAATATGCGGATACAGCTAATAAATTAACTGTCCTCTACAATAAACTGCGGGATCTATATAGAAGTGTCCAAAGCCACAACAATGATGATGTTGATCACTTTGCTGATCAACTTCATCAGATAGAGAATGAATACTACGCGACAACAATAAGTAAACAGATTCTTTTTAGTGACTGGTATGCGCATTACAAATTTTTTTGGCAGTACCAGATTGATTGGGTTGATGAGCAAAAGAAATTTAGACTATTTCGGGATAAGCTACCGCTCTCTTTTATGTTTTGGACTCTATTGGTTATAGTATTTTTATCAACATATCTAATTCGCATTTGGAACGGACTTTAAATTAGGACAGCGCATCTGTTCGACAATGTCATTATCGCTGCAGCTCCTTGATCTGGCGCTTATGCTGCTCGCGCACATCGAGCGGATTGGTACGTAGCGCGTTCTCCATGCCGCGCTTGCCATCGTCCACCCAGGCCTTCACCTCCGACGGCGCAAGGTCATAGGCCCGGCTCGCCTCCGCGACCGTCGTTTTACCTTGGATGATCTCCAGCACCAGCGCGCTCTTGCGCTTGGCTGTCCATCGTTTTACCTCTTCGTCCATTCTTGTACTCACTGTCAATTTCCTCAATTATGACGTGAGCAAGAATTCAGTGGGTCGTTACAGGTATCCCGTAGAAGACCAATAACAACGGGCTCGGTTTTAAATATCGATTCCGGCCCGGGCACCAGGACATAATACGGCTCAGACCCAGTATCTGAGCCGTTCTCAGGCTTTCCGCCTCGCAGGTTCAAACTCCCCGTCCTCGGACGAATTGGTTTTTGACACACTTTCCCCCTCTGTCAAAATAGTTGTCGCCTCCAGCAATTGGAGTTCTAATCTGCCCTGGGGCGATGGATTTTACGATGACGAAATACACCAACGAGAAGAAAGAGCACGCGCTCAGCCAAATGAGCGCGCCGCATAACAAGCCTGTGGCCGCAGTGGCTCAGCTAACCGGGGTGCCGGAGGCCACGCTGTACCTGTGGCGCAAGCAGGCGCGCGAGCAAGGCCGCGCGGTGCCTGGCGATGGGCAAAATCCCGAGCAATGGAGTTCCGCCGACAAGTTCGCGGTGGTGCTGGAGGCGGCCCCGCTGAACGAGGCAGAATTGGCGGCGTACTGCCGTCGCAAGGGATTGCTGGTGGAACAGCTGGAACGCTGGCGCACTGAAGTCCACACGGCCTTGTCGGCTGGACAGAACCGAGCTGGCAGCACCGAACGCGCGACGGACAAGAAGCGCATCCGGGAGCTGGAAAGGGATTTGCGCCGCAAGGAGAAGGCATTGGCCGAGACGGCGGCACTGCTGGTGCTGTCCCGAAAGTACGAAGCGCTGTGGACCGACGGCGAGGACGCATGATTGCGTTGCCGCAGCGCCAGGAGTTGGTCGCCGATATTGAGCAAGCCAGCCAGGATGGCGCCCCTCTTGGTTTGGCTTGTGCCGAACTGGGCTTGAGTGCGCGCACCGTCGAGCGCTGGCGTCGCACAGGTGAGGTCCGAGCCGATGCGAGACCGGCTGCGGCCCGACCGGCACCGGCGCACAAGCTGAGCGAGCAGGAGCGCCAGCGCGTGCTTGACGTCTGTCACGAGGCGCGCTTCGCCGACTTGCCACCGGCGCAAATCGTGCCGCGTCTGGCCGACGAGGGAACCTATCTGGCGTCCGAATCGTCGTTCTACCGCATACTGCGTGCTGCGCAAGAACAGCAGCATCGCGGTCGCGCCAAGGCGCCCCAGAGCACCGAACCGCAGCGCCATGTGGCCCACGGCCCCAACGAGGTGTGGAGCTGGGACGTGACCTATTTGCCCAGCCAGGTGCGCGGCATGTTTTTCTATCTGTACGCTGTCATCGACCTGTTCAGCCGCAAGCTGGTCGCCTGGGAGGTGCATGCGCGTGAAGATGGCGACGAAGCGGCAGCGTTGATGGAGCGGGCTTGCTGGCGCGAACACCGCCCCCACAACAAGCCGCTGGTACTGCACGCCGACAACGGCGCGGCGCAAAAGGCGCACACGCTCAAGTCCAAGCTGGAGATGCTGGGCATCACACCGTCGCACAGCCGCCCCGGCGTCTCGGACGACAATGCCCATATCGAAGCCTGGTTCCGCACTTGCAAGTACACGCCAGGCTACCCGCCGAATGGATTCGAGGACATCGAACTGGCGCGGCAATGGGTGCTGAAATTCGTCACTTGGTACAACGGCGAGCATCTGCATAGCGGTCTATCCTTCGTGACACCAGAACAGCGCCACAGCGGCCTCGCCGACGACGTCCTGCGGCAGCGACGGGAGGTCTACGCGCAGGCGCGGGAGCGCCATCCGTTGCGCTGGAAACGAGCACCACGCGCATGGCAGGTAGCTGACGAGGTTTGGCTCAACCCTCCGTCCAAACTTGACCAACGGCGCGCCGCATAACCTGCTGAGGAAAGGACGGAATCGACGCATTCTAAAACCGGACTTATGCGACAACTATCTTGACGCGCACCGCCTTCAGTTCATTTATGTGGTACAAGTTGCGCCTCTTTCGCCCAACTTTCCTGCTCGCGCAGGTCGATTCCATAAGGCGGCTCGGGCCAGTCTTCGCCATAGCCCTCCTCGTACTCCATTGAAGCCGTCCAAAAGCATTTGGTTTGTTCTGAAAAGGCCTCTCTCCAGCGGCTTTCGTCATCGAGTATCGCTTGTGCTTGTGGTGATAGGGGCTCGCTCTTCCTGCGCTGCTCGACGGCAGCGACTGCGGCAAGATACTCCCAGTAACAGCATTGATGGAGCGGCATGCTGATGGAATCGTCGTAAGGATGCGGCTGCCACCCGAACCAGCCGGTCAGCGCTGTAGCTCCTTCAAAAAGTGCGAGTGCCTCAGCGGCCACCTCCCCGCAT
>Ga0163161_10004158_pt1 | contig 10120 bp, 5 predicted proteins | sample S45metaG_FD_129847 | JGI IMG/M metagenome (GOLD analysis project Ga0163161, IMG submission 129847) | Switchgrass rhizosphere microbial communities from Kellogg Biological Station, Michigan, USA - S4-5 metaG | ecosystem: Host-associated > Plants > Roots > Rhizosphere > Soil | place: USA: Michigan... | reverse complement strand
CTGCAACGCCAACAACTATCACAACGCCTGAAGCTGTTCCGACGACCGCTGCCAAAGCCGTGATTGCAGTGGCGGCGGCTGAGCGCACAGCAGTCCTGATCGCGAGGGTGGTTGCCGCATCGAGCGCTAACGTTCCCGCTGCAACTGTGAACACCGGACCGCTTGCCGCCGCCGCACCCGATATGGGAAACAGGCGAAGGCTTTGTGCGGTGTTCAGCGAGTCCATTGCATTGCGACGGGCTTCTTCCTCGGCTAACCGTTGATTTTCCAGGCGCAGCTCCTCGACTTGACGCTGTACTTCGGCCTCCGCTTCCTGGCGAGCCTGCTCCGCGGCGATGTACCGTGCGGCGGCCTCAGCGGCAATCCGGGCTTGCTCGGCGGCGACTCGTTCGGCTTCTGCCAATGTGGCTAACCGGGCCTGCTCTTGCGCAAGGGCTTGTGCTTCAGATTCCGCCCTGATTCGTGCCTGTTCAGCAGCGATTCGTTGGGCTTCTGCCGCTGCCGCTGCCGCTGCCGCTGCCGCTGCCGCTGCGTGCTCCTGATCAATGGCCTGTACGGTGGCCAACCACTTATAGACTTCAGCTTGTTGCTGGTTGAGCATCTGGATTGATAGCGTTAGCAAATTCGCTTCGTGGGCAGCTCTGTACGACGCGGCCCAATTCTGCATGGCAATTCCTTTTGGACTAACCTTACTATCGATGCTCCGCGCTTTTCGATAGTAATCATGAAAGTCTTTATTGAGCGGGTTATCCCCAAAGAACTGGTGGGAAAGCAGAATTTTTTGATGTGCTTCAGCGGTCTTTCTGGCAATTAGCGTGTGGCGCACTCCTAACTCTCGAGTTATTGCCTGCGCAGGAGGAAAGGGGGTGAGTGGGGCCTTCTAACCGCGTTGCGGCCAGATCTTGCTCTATGGATTGTGCTATTTGTTCTGTACGTGTTTGAAACTCCTGATCAGTTCTCATGCTGTGAGTAGTATGTTCCCGTGAATTGGCTACTACGTTATGGGGAATGCCAAACATTCCACTGTGAGGGAGGGTTGGGAATGTTCCGCGAATTATGGGTATGTGGGGAGGCGCTATTGCAGTTGTATGGATAGCTTCAGTTAATACCAATGGTGGAGGCTTCTGCATATTCATGTCCTTTTTGAATGTGCTTGATGAATCGCTGAGCATTAAATGCGCGAGAGTGGCTGGTAGTGATGTCCGTGTCACCGGCGAATTCTTGATACGTTTTAATTTACAGCAGACTCGCGGATGAATGGTCTGAGAAGGCTGTGAGTAATTGCGTAAGGAATTTGTGGGAATTTCGAGGGTAAGAATTAATTCTCTTTAAAAGATGGAAATTTCTTACGTGCTTACAGGAGGCGTTTTACACGAGCGGTTTGCCAGAGCTCTGTAAGAAACCCAATTAAAATGGTGAAATGGGTAGAGCTATTCGCTTCTCCAGTGCCGGCAAGGTCACGTACAGTGACCTTGCCGGTTTTTCAATGTCGGATCACAGTCCGGTTTTCGCAGGTGGTTCAGGGAAGTACTTGTGTACCAGCGCGGCCAGGTTTGCGGCTGTCTGCGCGTCTATCAGCCCATCGTGATTGTCCGGACGAAAATGCATCTGGAATGCCCGCACCAACTGTTTAAAACCACCCTCCATTGATGCCCCCGAAATATCGTATCCATAGGTTTTGAACAAACCCAGCAATTCGCTTCGGGCCGGGATGCCCGATGTCCTGTATTGGCACAGATACTCGTCCCGAGTGGTTTCATCGAACCAGGCACCAACACCTTTCAAGTACAGCGCCTGCCAGGGAAACATAGGCCCCGGGTCACTTTTGCGGCCGATCGAAACATCGGAGTGGCCCAAAACCTGCGTCGGCGTGATATCCGGGTAGCGCTTGAGGATGTTCAGCGCCAGTTGTTCAATTGCAGCAATCTGCTCGGGGTGGTACGGCGGGAAGGTGAATTCACCGTTGTTGTCAGTCGCCAGGTTGACGACTTCAATGCCGATGGACGTGTCATTCAGATTGCTGCGGTTACCCCACTGGCTGACGCCCGCGTGCCACGCGCGATAAGTTTCATCCACCAGACTGAATACTTCCTGCCCGGTATAACCGGCTCTCAGGTAACTGGGGTCGGTGATATCCGGAATCAGATAGTGCGCGCTGACATTCGGGCCGGTCAGGGCGCTGACAGAACTTGAAAAGTTAGCAGCCGTGTAGTGAAGGATCAGAAAGCGTACTCGACTGTTGACGCTTCTGGTCGAGCGATACTGGTTGTAGTTGATGGGTTTCATGGTTGCACTCGCAATAAGTAAGTTTGAAGTCGTTCGCCGACTTGCTGTTCAACTTAATGGCGTGAGTGCTGTTGGTGGTTACCTGTGCTTGTAGCCGTTTTCTGAAAGAAATGTAGGCGTGCGAAATTTTGTCTGGATGGTCAGGGTTACCGACTGGCAACCGTTACTCATCAAAAATCATTGCCCATAAAAAAGGCCGCTGCAAACGCAGCGGCCAAGGTAAGACGTTGGATCAGGAGCTACAAATCAACGTCAGTGAACATGGGGCGATAAACCGAATCTTCGATTCATCTGAAATCTTTCATCACGGCGCGAGCCGGCACATCGTGCCTTACGACGGTTTACTGTAGCAGCCAGATAAGAATAAGCCCTTGGTGTTGTAGGAAAAATACCAATTCCGGACATGCACTGTTGCAGTCCGGGCAACAGTCAGGAATCGGGCGCTCTTCGCCTGGATGATGCCCCGGTGCCAGTCATCCTTTAGAGGTACACCACGAATACCTCCTTGGTGCGCTTATCGACCCCGGTGCCCGGCAGTAGGGTGAGGCCTTCTGTCACTCACCGGGGAAGACGCATGACAAAAACAACAATGCGCGCCATCTTCACACCGCAGGCGCTGGCGGCTGCGGTCGCATTAGGCTGTTGCGCCCAGGCGCAGGCCCTTTCATTCAACATCGGGGAAATCGAGGGGACGTTCGACTCCTCGTTGTCGGTCGGCGCGAGCTGGGGCATGCGTGACGCAGATAAATCCCTGGTGGGCATTGTCAACGGCGGTTCCGGCCAGTCTTCGACCGGCGACGACGGGCGATTGAACTTCAAGAAGGGCGAAACCTACTCGAAGATCTTCAAAGGTATTCACGACCTCGAGTTGAAGTACGGCGACACCGGTGCGTTTGTGCGTGGCAAGTACTGGTACGACTTCGAACTGAAGGATGAGAGCCGCCCGTTCAAGGACATCAGCGATCACAATCGCAAAGAAGGCGCCAAGTCTTCTGGCGGACAAATCCTCGACGCTTTCGTCTACCACAACTACTCCCTCGCCGATTTGCCGGGCACGGTGCGCGCCGGCAAGCAGGTGGTCAGTTGGGGAGAGAGCACTTTCATCGGCAACTCCATCAACAGCATCAACCCGGTCGACGTGTCTGCGTTCCGTCGTCCTGGTGCCGAGATCAAGGAGGGCCTGATCCCGGTCAACATGCTGTTCGCCTCCCAGGGCCTGACGGAGAAGTTGACTGTCGAAGGCTTCTACCAACTGGAATGGGACCAGACGGTCGTCGACAACTGTGGCACCTTCTTTGGTGTCGATGTGGTGGCGGACGGCTGCAACAAGGGCTACACCGTCGCCAGCCCGGCCATTGCACCGTTGCAGCCGATTGCGGCTGCCTTTGGCCAGGGCTTCGAGGTCAGCAAGGAGGGCGTGATCGTTCCCCGTGGCGGCGACCGCGATGCCCGGGATTCCGGGCAGTGGGGTACGGCGTTGCGCTGGCTGGGGGATGACACCGAATACGGCCTGTATTTCTTGAACTACCACAGCCGCGGCCCGAGCGTCGGGACCACCACCGCCGGCCTCAGTACGCTGGCGAGCATTCCGGGGATCGTCGCTACCGCCAACCGCATCGCGCCTGGCACCGGTTCAGGCCTGGCCCAAAGTGTGATGCTCGGTCGCGGCCAGTATTACCTCGAATACCCGGAGGACATCCGCCTCTACGGCGCCAGCTTCGCCACCACGTTACCCACCGGCACCGCATGGAGCGGGGAAATCAGCTACCGCCCCAACGCCCCGGTGCAGGTCAACACCAATGACCTGACCCTGGCGTTGCTCAACCCTATCGCGGGTGGAGCAGCATCGCCCATTGCCACGTCACCGGGGGCCGACAACAAAGGCTATCGCCGCAAGGAGGTGACGCAGATCCAGAGCACCCTGACGCACTTCTTCGATCAGGTCGCGGGTGCGGATCGCCTGACGCTGGTGGGCGAGGCGGCGGTGGTTCGGGTCGGTGGTCTGGAAGCACGTACCAAACTGCGCTACGGCCGCGACTCGGTGTATGGCCAGTATGGATTCGGCGGTGATACCGACGGCTTCGTGACCTCGACTTCATGGGGTTATCGCGCCCGGGCCATCCTCGACTACAACAACCTCATCGCCGGGATCAATTTCAGGCCCAACCTCTCGTGGTCCCACGACGTCTCAGGCTTTGGCCCCAACGGTCTGTTCAACGAAGGCGCCAAGGCCATCAGCCTCGGTGTCGATGCGGACTATCGCAATACCTATACCGCGAGCCTCAGTTACACCGATTTTTTCGGCGGGGACTACAACGTCCTCACCGACCGTGACTTCGTGGCGTTGAGCTTTGGCGTGAACTTCTGATCTGGCTGATAAGGATGATTTCGATGCGCAAGACAATGTTGCAACTGGGCGCGCTGACCCTCGGGTTGCTGGCCGCCAACGTGATGGCCGCAGTGGCGCCGGAAGAAGCCAACAAGCTCGGCACCAGCCTTACGCCGCTCGGTGCGGAGAAGGCCGGCAATGCCGATGGCTCGATTCCGGCCTGGACCGGCGGCATCCCGAAAAACGCGGGCGCGGTGGACAGCAAGGGTTTCCTGGCTGACCCTTTCGCCGGCGAAAAACCGTTGTTCGTGATCACCGCGGCGACCGTCGACAAGTACAAGGACAAGCTCTCCGACGGCCAGATAGCGATGTTCAAGCGCTACCCCGAGACCTACCGGATTCCGGTCTACCCAAGCCACCGTACCGTGGCATTGCCGACGGAGATTTATGAGTCGGCCAAGCGCAGTGCGCTGAACGTAACACCGATCAACGACGGTAACGGTCTGGCCAATTTCACCGGCAATCGCTACTACGCATTCCCGATTCCGAAGAACGGCGTGGAAGTGATCTGGAACCACGTGACCCGTTACCACGGCGGCAATCTGCGGCGCACCATCACCCAGGCAACACCGCAGTCCAATGGCGATTTCACGGTGATCCGCTTCAAGGACGAGGTCGCCGTGCCGTCGTTGCTCAGCGATCTGAAACCGGGCAGCGACGATAACGTCCTCAACTACTTCAAGCAGGAAGTGACCGCACCGGCGCGGCTGGCGGGCAACGTGTTGCTGGTTCACGAAACCCTCGACCAGGTCAAGGAACCGCGCAAGGCCTGGATCTACAACGCAGGCCAGCGGCGGGTGCGGCGTGCGCCACAGGTAGCCTATGACGGTGTCGGCACCTCATCCGACGGACTGCGCACCACCGACAACTTCGACATGTTTTCCGGCGCGCCGGATCGCTACGACTGGAAACTGGTCGGCAAGAAGGAGATGTACATCCCCTACAACAGCTACAAGCTCGACTCGCCAGACCTCAAGTACACCGACGTGATCAAGGCCGGGCACATCAATCAGGACCTGACTCGCTATGAGTTGCACCGGGTCTGGGAAATCGTCGCCACGGTCAAGCCGAGTGAGCGGCACGTGTACGCCAAGCGCCACATGTACATCGATGAAGACAGCTGGCAAGTGGCGCTGGCCGACCACTACGACGGGCGTGGCCAGCTCTGGCGCGTTGCCGAAGGTCATGCCCAGTTCTACTACGATCACCAGGTGCCGGCCTACACCGTCGAAGCGCTGTATGACCTGATTGCCGGTCGCTATATCGCCCTGGGAATGAAGAACGAAGAGAAGCGCAGTTTCGAATTCAACATCGATGCAAAGGCGGGGGACTACACACCAGCGGCCTTGCGTAGCACGGGGGTAAGGTAGGTTTCCTACAGCCTCCTACATAAAAGGGTGACTTCATGGTCACCTTTTTTATAGGGGGCGATCAGTGTGTTGAATACTTCTTCAACAAGCGCTCGGGAGGGGGCTAGGGTGGCGCCAGAATTATAAAAAAAGGCGCACCACAATGACTGCAATGACGCACTGTCTGGACCGCCCTGGCTTCCTGCCCCGACTGTCGTCCCATCATCTGTCCCGCGAGCGGCTGATTGAGCCCATGCTGGTCTCGACTGCGCGGGTGAAGTTGCTTTGTGCACCGGCCGGTAGTGGCAAGAGCGCGTTGCTCACCGAATGCCTGTTGCGAGCGCCGGAGCACTGTCGGGTCTGTTGGCTGCCGCTGGCGGGGCAGCCGTTGAGTGCGGCGGATTTTCTGTTGCGCCTGACGCAAGCGCTGGATCTGCCCTCGGCGGACGAGCCGGGGCTGCTGGCGCATTTGGCCCGATTACAGGCGCCGACCTGGCTGTTTCTCGACGATTTCTGTCGCGCACCCAACCCGGAACTCGACCGGATGCTCGATCGCCTGTTGGCCGTCGCCAGCCCGACGGTTACCTGGTGGCTGAGCTCCCGTCGACGACCAGCCTGCAACTGGCCGCGGCTGCTGCTGGATGATGAGTTGTACGAGTGCGAAGGTCGGGCGCTGGCGTTTACCGAGGCCGAGGTCGGGCAGTTGCTCAGTCATGTCGAGCCGACCCTGGCAGCACAAACCGCCAAAAGGGTGGTTGAGCGCAGCGGAGGCTGGTGCGCTGGCGTGCGGATCGCGTTACTCAATGGTTGCCCGTGGGCGGGTGAGCAGGGGCGTTCGGCAACATTGCTCGATTATCTGCAACACGAGTTGTTCAACACCTTGCCATCGGAGTTGATTGAGGTCTGGCTGGTATTGGTTCATCTGCCACGCTTCAACGCCAGCTTGTGCGAGCATCTTTTCGGTATGGGGGAGGGCGCGCAGTGGCTGCACGCGTTGCAGGAAATGGGCTGCTTCATCGAGCCCTGGGAAGACTCCGTCGAGTGGTTGCGGATCTTCGAGCCACTGGCCCGGGCGATGCGTGAAGAGCCGACTCCGGCGGGGCGATCCTGGCACCGCCGCGCATGCCAATGGTTCAGCGCCGAAGAAGACTGGCAAGGCGCATTCGAGCAGGCGCTGCTGGCTCAAGAGTACGAAGTCGCTGTCAGCCTGTTGCAGCACTTCAGTTTCGAGCATTTGTTCCAGCGCGAAAATGTCTGTCTGTTGTTGAAACTCCACGAGCGTCAGCATGCTGAGCTGACCCTGGTCACGCCGCAATTGGTGGGGCTGGTTACCGCTGCGTTGTTGTTTGCCGGGCGCTTCGATCATGCCGCCGAGTGCATCGAGCAACTGGCACGATTTACCCCGCAGCCTACGGAGGCGCTGCAGCGGCAACTGCTGGCGCGCTGGCAGGCGCAACAGGGCTGGTTGCTGCATTTGCAAGGCCGCATGGAGGCGGCCCGCGCGCACTTTCTCGATGCGCTGGGCGAGTTGAGCGTCGATGCCTGGCCGGCGCGATTGTTGTGCCTGTCGGGCCTGACCCAGCAGGCGTTGCTCAACGCCGAACTCGATGCGGCACAGGCGTTCAATCGCGAGGCGTTGTGTCTGGCGCGCGCCCAGGGTTCGCTGTTGTTCGAAGGGCTGCTTGAACTCGATCACGCACAGTTGCTGGAGCTGCGCGGAGCGTCCCGGCGCGCCGAGAGCTTGTTGGCTGATGTTTTTGCACTGTTGTCCCGACAGGCTGATCGACCGACGCCGTTGTTGGGGCAAATTGCCCTGCGGCGAGGACGGCTGGCCCTCTGTCAGGGACAAGATGAGTTGGCCGCCGGTTTCTTCCAGTCCGGCCTCGAGGATTGCCTGCAAAGCCAGGACAAGCACGCGCTGTATGGCTTTCTTGGGCAAGCGCAGATAGCCGCGAATCAGCGCGATTACGCCCACGCGTTTGATCGCCTGCGCGAAGCCGAGCGCGTGATGCAGCAGCGGCAGATTCCCGATACCGTTTATCGTAGTGTGCTGCTGCAGATCAGCAGCCATTTCTGGCTGCAACAAGGGCGACCGGAGTTGGCCTGTGAGGCGCTGACCCGTGTTTTGCGTCACTATCGCGGGCCTCGTGCGCGCCAGGCGCCACCGGCCACGCTTCAGCTGATTGCCCGGGTGGAATACCAATTGGTGTTGGCACAACCCCATCTGGACCAGGCGCCAGACCCACTGGGTCGGCTCAGGGAATTGCTCGATCACGCACAACAGCACGCCATGTTGGCGCTGGAAACAGAGCTGCAACTGGCGCTATGCGAAGTGGCGGACCGGACGGGCGACACTGCGTCGGCCAAGGCTGCACTCGATGCGGGACTGGCGCTGGTGAGCCGCTGCAACGGGCAGCAGGCATTACGCGAATTGGCTTTGCGCCAGCCTGGTTTGCTCAGCCGATTACAGGGGGTGGCACCAACGGCGGACATGACCACCGACGCCAGCCTGTTGAGTGGACGAGAGCTTGAAGTGCTTGGCCTGATTGCTCAAGGCAACTCCAATCAGCAAATCGCCGAGCAACTGTTCATTTCATTGCATACGGTTAAAACCCATGCCCGGCGAATTCATAGCAAGTTGGGTGTTGAACGTCGTACTCAAGCCGTGGCCATGGCGAAGAAGATGGGGTTGATATTGCACGCGTAGCCGGCACAACCGCTGCGTTCAGAGGGGCGACGTGGCGGGATCGAACCCCATGCGCCAACTCACCGCTCGGGTGGCCGCCAACAAGCGCTGCGCAGCCGGACCGTTTTCATCGGCGTGAAACAGCGAGGTCGGCCCGACCACGGTCAGTACTGCCGCAATCTTGCCCATCGCGTTGAACACAGGTGCCGACAAGGCATCCACGCCGGGCATCAACAACCCATGCACATGATGCAGGCCCCTTTGACGGATCTGCTCGCACATCGTCGTGTACACCTGCGGATCGGCCAAGGCGTGGGCGCTGCTGTTGTGCAACTCCTGATCGCGCAGGTCCACGGTTTCACGTGCGGGCAGGTAAGCGCCAAATACCAGCCCTGTCGAAGAACTGAGCAATGGCAACACCGAGCCCAGTTGTGTCACCACCGTCACCGCGCGCACCGCCGGTTCGATATGCACCACGGTCGCGCCCTGATTGCCCCACACCGCCAGAAAGCAGGTTTCGTTCAAGTCATCGCGCAACTCGGCGAGCGGCAGGGCGGCGACTTTCAGCACGTCCATACTATTGAGTGCCGCCAACCCCACGCGCAGGGCTTCACGGCCCAGGCCGTAATGGTTGGTGGCAGCGTTCTGCTCGGCAAAGCCGCTGGCGATCAGGGCCTGCAAATAGCGGTGAACCTTGCTCGCCGGCATCTGCACATGTTCGGCCAGGCGCGACAGAGAAGTCGAGGGCGACAACTCGGCCAGAGCCTTGAGGATGTCGGTGCCAACCTCGGCCGAGCGGACTTTCTGTTTACCGTTGTTGTCGCTGGTTTTTTCCATGGTGGCGCTGTGATCCGGAAACAAATTGGCGTCTTTATAGCTTGACGGTGGATGTCGATCAAATTACGTTATGCGTAATCAAATTACGATAAAAACAACTCGGGCGTGCCTCGACCTCTGCATCAGAGCGAGCGGCCACGGCCGACTCCCTGTTCAGGAGGCTCCATGAACCCCGATTCAACGACGCCAGCGTTGGCTTACCTGTCAGGCTTCGGCAACGAATTCAGCAGCGAAGCGTTGCCCGGCGCACTGCCCGTCGGCCAGAACTCCCCGCAAAAAGCCCCGTACGGCCTCTACACCGAACTGTTCTCCGGCACGGCGTTCACCATGCCGCGCAGCGAGGCGCGTCGAACCTGGATGTACCGCATTCAGCCGTCGGCCAACCATCCGGCGTTCGTCAAGCTTGATCGGCAACTGGCCGGCGGCCCACTGGGTGACGTGACCCCCAATCGCCTGCGCTGGAACCCGCTGGACATTCCCGCCGAGCCGACCGATTTCATCGACGGCCTGGTGAGCATGGCCGCCAACTCGGGCGCGGAAAAACCGGCCGGTATCAGCATCTACAACTACCGT
>Ga0163161_10004157_pt1 | contig 10122 bp, 7 predicted proteins | sample S45metaG_FD_129847 | JGI IMG/M metagenome (GOLD analysis project Ga0163161, IMG submission 129847) | Switchgrass rhizosphere microbial communities from Kellogg Biological Station, Michigan, USA - S4-5 metaG | ecosystem: Host-associated > Plants > Roots > Rhizosphere > Soil | place: USA: Michigan... | reverse complement strand
TTCTGATCGGTGCGGGGGCTATTATTGGTTCTTTCCTGCCTTATGTACTGGCAGAATACTGCGGTATCCAGAAAACAGCAATGCCTGGAAAAGTGCCTGATAATGTGGTTTATTCTTTTTATGCTGGTGCGCTGGTATTGGTTGGTTCTTTATTGTGGACGGTATTTACGACTAAAGAATACTCGCCAGAGGAACATCGTCAGTTTAATGCCAAAGACCATGAGCATGGGCATAACAAGGGACTGATGACAATTTTTACCGATTTTACCCGCATGCCTAAAATGATGATTAAATTAGGAATTGTGCAGTTTTTTTCCTGGTTTGCTTTATTTTCAATGTGGGTGTTTACCACACCGGCAATTGCCCAGCACATTTATCAGCTGGCACCGACGGATACTTCTTCAGATCATTATGCAGATGCGGGAAACTGGACAGGAATTCTATTTGGCATTTATAATCTGGTATCGGCATTGTATGCGATGGTGTTGCCTTATTTGTTCCGGCTTATGGGGAAAAGAAATACTCATATTTTCTCTTTATCCATAGCTGGAATCGGCCTTCTTTCCATCTACTTCATTCACGATGTACATTTTTTGATTTATCCGATGATTGCTGTGGGCTTGGCGTGGGGAAGTATATTAACTACTCCATATGCGCTTTTATCTAATGCTATTCCCAGCCATAAAATGGGGGTTTATATGGGGATTTTCAATTTTTTTATCACTTTGCCTCAATTGGTAAATGGCTTTATTGGAGGCTATACAGTTAAGCATCTCTTTAATGGGTATGCTATTTATGCACTGATTTCCGCTGGTTTATTTATGTTGCTTGCCGCTGCATCTATGCTGATCATTAAGGAGAGAAAACCCTGCACTTCTTTTCTCACTGGACCTTCCGCGAAGAGCTTCAGGCCCTGAGGTGTGAAAAGAGGTGCAGGTTTTTTTGGGGTGTGTGTCCGGGGAAGGGTGACTAAATTGCTGCTTTGTTTTATTTGTTTTGTATTGTACCTATGGCTGCGGCAATAATGAGTTGAGCTACTTCTTTCGCATGCGAGATGTAAACGGAATGGCTGGCACCTTCTATTTCTACAAGATGGCTTTTTGCACGTTTGGCATACATCCTGTCCAAATCCGGACTAATGATCCTGTCTGACCTAGCTACGATATACCAGCTTGGTTTTGTTTTCCAGGCGGGATTGCGGATAATGGCATGAAATACAGAATCTGTTGTGGGCGTTTGAGAATGGGCCATAAAATTAGCCTTTAATAAAGGCAGATCCGCTGAAAAATCTGCTGGGAAAAAATTCGGATCGATATAATCAAAGCCATCCTTGCCCTTAATAAGAGACTTGTAAGCCGATGGGTGCATCTTGCCATTATCTGCTTCAGACTCGCCATCATCAGGTGCATGCGCGGCGATATATACCAGACCGGCCACTTTTGGATCATTGCCAGCTACTGTGATAATCGCTCCTCCGTAACTATGGCCAACCAGTATGCAAGGACCGTCCTGCTGATCAATTATCCGCTTTACCGCTGCTACATCCCCCTCAAAAGAAGTAAGCGTATGCTGTGTCACACTTACCTTATAGCCTTTTTTGGTCAGAATTTCGTAAACAGGCTGCCAGCCTGACCCGTCTACAAAAGCACCATGAACCAGTACCACATTGCGGATATGTGATGTGTCCTGTGCTTTTACCGAAATGGAAAACAGGTGTGATAGGAGGAGTGTTAACAGGCAAATTGCTTTTGCCTGATAAAGAATATTTAGTGTTTTCATAACTTTTGTTTTATGGCCGTTTTGTGTTCCTCAATTCAGGTTCCTGAATTCTTTTGGAGACTGACCGACCTTGTTTTTAAAAATCTTAGTGAAATGGGAGGGGTGTTCAAAGCCAAGTTCATAAGCGATCTCGCTGATCGACCTTTCTGTACTCCAAAGTAAGTGCTTTGCTTTATCTATTAATTTCAAATGGATTTGCTCCTGTGTTGACTTGCCGGTGTATTTACTTAACAGGTCGGCTAGATAATTGGCTGATAAATTTAAGTGCGAAGCGAAATACTTTACATCCGGAATCCCAGTGTCGATCAGGGAATCCTGGGCAAAGTAGTCATTTAAAAGTCTTTCAAATTTTTCAACAATATCATTTCCGGCTGTTGCTCTTGTTAAAAACTGCCGGTCGTAAAACCTTGAACAGTAAGATAAAAGCAATTCAAGATTTGTCAGGATCAGATTATGCGAATGTTTGTCGAGGTTATTGCTGATCTCCTTACCGACGTTGCGCAAACATTCTTCCAAAACATGCTTTTCAGCGTCTGAAATATGCAGGCACTCATGGGCGTCATAACCGAAAAAAGAATATTCCGATAGCTTACGACCTCTGCTGGTCGCGTTTAAAAAATCAGGGTATATATAGATAGCCCAGCCCTCTACCTTATTTTCGATCCCGGGGGTTAGCACCTGGTTAGGGGCGGTAAACATTAACGAACCCTCTGCAAAATCGTAACTGGTGCGACCGTATTTAAAGACTCCTTCGATCTTTTTACAGGCTATGGAATACAAGTTAAGCCGGTAGGACGCTGCTGGCTTCCTGTGAGAACGGTCAACCCTGGCCAGGTCTATAATGGAGATAAGCGGGTGCAACGGTTTATCGTAATGAAAAAACTCGTGCAGTTCGGCAATTGATTTGATATCTACATATTCCATGCGAGCTAAGTCTAACCCTGAATCTAATTTAGTAAACATAATGGTATTTTTCTGTTAAAGTGATTATATCATTATACCACCGGCTACCTCAATACGCTGGGCATTGACATACCTGTTGTCATCAGACAAAAGCGATGCAACAAAAAGACCCACATCATCAGCTTCGTCAAGACGGCCCAGGGCTATTGCTGATGCAAGCTGTTGCTTGTGGTCCTCATCACCCTTTCCGCCACCAAATTCGGTATCTATTGCACCTGGTGCAACACTGTTTACACGTATTTTCCGGTCAGCAAATTCCTTGGCGAAGTATCGGGTTAAACCCTCGGTTGCAGCTTTCAGCGCACCGTAAACGGCAACGCCGGGAAATGCAAACCGTGCCAGGCCAGATGAAATATTGATGATCTGGCCGCCGTCGACGATGAAGGGCAGCAGCTTTTGCGTCAGGAAGAATACGCCTTTGAAGTTAACGTTCACTAGTTGGTCGAACAGTTCTTCGGTTGTATCTTTAATTAATGTTCGCTGGGCAATACCCGCATTATTAACGAGATAGTCGAAGCTTTCCCGTCCCCATTCTGTATTAAGCACTTGCAAGACCTGGTCACAGAAATTACTAAACGATTGCGTATCCGCTGAATTGAGCTGCAATGCGACTGCCTTTCCACCGTGGTTGTTGATCTCATCAGCCACGGCTTGTCCCTGCTGGGGTTGACTGTTATAAGTAAGGATAACGCCAAGGCCGCGTTTTGCCGCATTCAAGGCAATGCTTTTTCCTATTCCCCGGCTACCACCGGTTACCAGGACGATTTTCGATTGTTGATCTGTTGTGTTCATAATTTTAATTTTTGATAACACAAAGTTCTATCTTCCGATCGCCGCGCGCTTATACATTTAAGGGCAAGAGTTATACATTTCTCTAATAAGGGCTTAAATCGGCTGGTGTCATCTTCAGGTTAAAAGGAGTGGTTTTGCTGGATAACATAGTGTAATTAGTTACGAAATCCTCATTACCCCCCCCTGAGGTGTGAAAGGAGGTGCAGGTTTTTTTGGGGGGGAGTGTCCGGGGAGGGTGGAGATTTCTTTTGATAATTACACATTTGCCCATGAATTCCTTGTGGCAGTTTATAGGTATATTATGGACAATGCTTATCTTTCGGGACGATAACAAATTGACAGGTTCGGCCGTTTAGAACATTTATGATTCTCCTATGAATACACCCTATACCCGGCAGCTTAATTGCGGCAATATTTGTTTTTTATTACTCTCCTGCTTGTTGCTATCCACCCGGACCGCGCAGGCTCAAACCCCTGATGCAAAAGTGACTGCCTTGCTCAAGGCGGAAATGCAGGCCCGTCATATTCCGGGTTTGCAATTGGTCGTGCTCCGGCACCGCCAGATCATTTTGACGCGGGAGTTGGGGGTAGCCAGCCTGGAATTTAACGTGCCTGTCAGTTCCGGCACGCTTTTCTCGATCAACTCCATTGCCAAGGTATTCACCGGTACGGCGGTTATGCAACTGGTGGAGCAGGGTAAGATCAAACTCGACGATTCTGTTTCTCGTTACCTGGATGACTTGCCCACCGCCTGGCGTCCGGTTACCGTACGGCAACTGTTAAGCCATACTTCAGGCTTGCCGGATATTGAGGACGATTCCACCGACGGGCTGGTTGGTGGTAAAGGGGAAACGACCGCCTGGCGCGTAGTAAAAAAACTGCCGCTGATCTCCAGGCCGGGCGAAAAGTTCAATTACATCGCGACCAATTACCTGCTGGCGCAGCGGATCATTGAGCGGTTAACCGGACTGCCTTTTGAAAACTATATCCGCAGGAGACAATGGAACCCGGCCGGACTGCACAAAACGGTCTATGGCAATTCGGACGAAGTAGTACCACAGAAATCGCCGACCTATTCTTATTACCGGCTGGACAGGGATAAAGGTGAGCGGGTGCTGACCAAAACGCTGCACCAGGTCAATGAGATCTTTCCTTTAAGCAACCGCGCCGATGCGGGCGTATTCAGCACGGCGACCGAAATGGCGCACTGGCTGCTGGCGCTGGAAAATGGGAAATTACTGAAACGGCAAAGCATCAAAACCATGTGGACGCCGGTAAAGCTCAACAACGGAACATACGACGGCTTTGACCCGCCCTACAACGCCTATGCTTTAGGCTGGCCGATAGCCGTCCGTAAAAAACACCCCGCGGTTGCATCAATGGGTGGCGGACGGGCATTCATACTGAACTACCCGGACGAGGATCTGTCAGTGATCCTGTTCACCAACCTTACAGGCTGTTCACCAGAGGTAATCGCTGAAAAAATCGCGGCTATATATTTAAACAGTCAATAATCATCTCATGGCATCCGGGAGTAATCAACTAACTAATGATACATTCAGATTTATTTACGCGCCATCTCGACCATTTGCACCACTTCTTCTGCTGCGGCTTCATTTTTGCCTTCAAAACCAGAAAGTTTAAAGCGAATCTTACCCTGTCCGTCAATGATAAATTTAGCCGGTATGCCGTCAATCCCAAACGCATCAGCGGCTGGACTACGCTTGGTAACTGGATCTCTTGGATCCATATAGAGATCAAACTTGTAATCGCGCTTACTCAGGAAGTTTTTTGCATCTGCCAGAGGGTTTGGCTCATTTTCCCAGGTATGGATGAATAGGAATTTAACATTAGGGTCATTGGCATATCTATTTACCGCCATTTGCATCGCGGGAAATGAAGCCACACAAGGCCCGCACCAGGTAGCCCAAAAATCCAGTACAATGGTTTTACCTTTAAAATCTGCCAAGGAGATGACTTTTCCATTTGCATCTGTTACTGTAAAATTTGGTGAAGCTTCATTAATCATCAATTTTGAAACGTCGCTTTTGATTTTGTCAATAAAAATTTTTTTCAATTCGGCTATATAAGAATCAACATCCTTACCGGGGTTTAATTTTGTATAACCATTTTTTACCTGTTCAATATACCTTTGATCGAACTTACCCTCTTTCACTGCTTTTTCCAAAACAGGTAATGCTTCCTCATATTTGCCATTTAAGCTAGATAAAAACGCATAATTTTCAATCAGTTCGCTATCTCTGTTTTTTATGCTGTTATAGGCTTCCGAGGTATATTTATATGCCTCATCATTTTTACCGGCATTGAAAAGTAACTTACCATAGAGGTTAATGTAATCGTCATAGGCTGCTTTCGGATCAATCTTTAGAGGTTCTATTAAGGCTGTCTTACCTTTCATCTTTTTTGCTTCTTCTAATTCTTCAGTCGCAAGTTCTAATGCTTTAGTGTTATCAATTGCGGCCATAAGTTCAATTGCCATTACTAAGGCCCTCACCTTAAATACAGGATCCTTCATCGAATTAATGTGTTGAAGAACTTTGGTTGCATCTGGAACTTCAGCATATGCGCTGGACAACAAACTCTTCTCCATATCAAGGTTGAGGTTTGGATAGGCTTTTATCAACGATTGGAGATGTATTTCCATGTCTGGTATTCTTTTTAATTTTAAAAATGACACCATCCTCATCATTCTCGCATGCTGACTTTGAGGAAATTTTTTTTGCAGCGTTTTAATTAAGGCTTCTTTTTTAGCTGCATTCTTATCATAGTATTGGATTAATAACATCAGATCTTCATCTGTACCATTTTCTAAGGCTTTTATCTTTTTCTGGCGAAGCGTTACATTTTTTTCACTCTTTAATGCCTTTAACTTTGAATCATCCCCCGCATCTTCTCTTTGTTGCGCCATCATGCTTAAGGAACTAAGCATCAAAATAGCTAGAATTATTTTTTTCATGTTATTTCTGTTATTTAATATTTTCCTTTAAAAATTTTCCAAGTACAGCTACAGGCATAACGATACTTGAAGTTCTGCTTCGCCTGGCGATGTTTAATCCGTAAAACTGTCCGTCGATGTCGAACACAGGACTACCGCATTCATTTGCCTGAATAGCCGCGTCATGGACCAGCACATTTTTAAAACCATCAGAACGAGCGCTTCGTCCTCCGGGGTATTCAAATGAAACGTGTCTCACCGTAGGTTGTGCTTCAAGATATAAGCTAAATTGCATTGGACGGCCGGCTCTGATAATATCCAGCGAAATGGAGTCACCCGCTATATATCTGCCAAATTCATTGTCGTAATCCGACGCCGTATTCACAGTTACCCCGTTAATTTTGATCACCTGATCTTTTTCCTTCAGCAAAGAAGCAACTGGGCTATTTTTGTCAATTCTGCTAATTGTTATTTTACCATCCTGATAAGCTGCGCCTGCCCCCAGATATCCTATACTGGTATTCAGCGGCATATTGGTATAAGCAGCACTCAGTACACCAACTTTAGTTGAATCTTTCCCCAATGCAGAAACCAGGATCTTACCCAGATCCTTTTGCCTGAGATCAGGATTTTCAGTATTGGACTCTAGCCTGATACCACCGTCAACTTTCTCGGCAACTTTTAACAAAACCAGATCATTATCCATTTCTCTCTTCAGAATTTTAGCAGGGAAAGTACCGTCACTCATTTTAAGTACCGGATTGCTGCCAACCATTGAACTTTTACTGATGATATACGTAGCACCGCCAAAATCGATCAAAGTACCGAGGATAGAAAGCTGTTGTACTCCACGGTTACTTTTAAGCTCAACCACGCTCTTTTTATATTCATCTGAAATCCCAGCAATCTTTTCAAGCTCTGGAACAATCTCCATCGATATGGGAGTTGCCAAAGCCGGCAGGTGATCAGCTATAGGTAATTCTTTGTAATCCTTCGCGATGTTAAGTGCAGTCCAGTATTTTAAAAAATGATCAGCCGGAACATCATAATTCTGGGCTTCATTTTCTTTGATCCAGCTGTGTATACCGACCACGCGACCAAGTACATCAAATAAAGGGCCTCCGGAATCTCCAGGTTCCATTTTCGCCGATGATTCTATAAAGCCATCAGATAAATCTATATCTGAGATTCTCCCAAAACGCACATTTGGCATTTGTTTATAGAATGCTCCCGGATAAGAAATGCTGATCACCGGTTGATTCAATTTTAATTCCTTGCTCGGGGCCATTTTAGCGAAAGGCCATTTCCCAGGCTTCAGAATTTTAATCATTGCCATATCATAATCTTTTGTCTTGTCCTGCAATCCGATCCGACCCAGACCAACTGCGACACGCTTACTTCCGTCTGGAAAAGAAACCATATACACCTGATCAGGCATCGCCGCATGTGATACCGTAAGAATATGGCCTTCAGCGGAAACGATTACTCCGGTGAAGCCGCCTGCTTCATCTATGCCTTCCTGAACTTTATTCTTCAAAGTATCCCATTCAATAATGTACACACTGGTGGCCATTGCCTTATCCACGCAATTGGCCATTAGCTTTTCAATATGTTTTGCTGCTGGTTTATTCTGACTGCAACAATTTAAATAGGCAAAGCAAAGCACACAGAGTACACTCAGTTTTAAATTCTTCATTTTAATTTTGGTTAGTCAGTCAGTACTACTTGCCTGATGAACGTGCTTTAGTAAGCTCTACCATCGCTTTTAATTTATAAAACTCTTTATCGTCTGACCCCGCGTAGCCTATCCCTGTTTGATTGATATTTCCTTTGGCATCAATGATAAATTTCTGAGGCGTACCCAAAGCACCCAAAGCTTTGAAAATGGCTTCATCGTTATCAAATAACACATTGAGTTTATAGGCTTTCTTATTCATATATGGCTTTACAACATCCTGGGTCTCACCCTCATTAATAACAAATAGCTGGAAGGGTTCATCTTTGTAAAAATCAGTAGCCCGTTCGAATGCAGGAAATGCCGCGATACAAGGTTTACAAACTGTACTCCAAAAATCAATCACGACTATTTTTCCCTTGTAATCAGACAACTTAACGGCCTTACCATTCATGTCTGTCAAAGTAACATCAGGTGCAGGTTTCGTGTCTGCAATCCATGCTTTCTCTACCTCCTTTGCAATTTTCTGGTAAGCTTCGTCTTGCAGTGCAGCGATATATTTTTCCACTCCCGAATCATTACCCTTGGCTTTCTGATAAACTGCTTTTAAGGTGACTAGCGTCTTAGGTGTTGAGATGGCACTACGCACTGCATTAGATAAGGTATCTAATGCACGCTGGTGCTCACCGGCTGCAGATAAGATTGCACCAAGACGATTGAGGTAATTGGCCTTACTATTTCTGAAATAAGGAATGTCTCTGAACGTTTCACCATCACCAGACTTTTTAATATTCTTCATCGCTAGATCGATATTTCCGAGGCTGGCGTTAGCCATCGCGTTTACCTCAAGCAAAACGCTAGTCCGTCCAAACGTATCGTCGTGCATTTTCTTTTGTATCTCAGCTAAGATTTGTTTGGAAATCTGTTCCACTACAGCAATATTTTTATTGTCGTCCACCCAATACTCCAGCAGATTGCTCAGATCAAATAACTGGAGTGCGGTAAACTTAGGATTGGTGCTTTTATAGAATTTATATTTACCAATATTTCCTTTAATCAACCAATCTACTGCAAGCTGCGCACGGAAACTATTATATTGATCTGGCTTAGCAGGATCGGCAGGACGCTTCGCGATCAAGGCATTATAAAAACGCTCTTCATCTTCTACCTTCGCAATTGCACTGAATTCTTTAGCAAGCGGCTGTGGTGTCCGCTGGGCGTAGGCCGAGCCAGCACACAATAACAATACTAAAATTAGCTTTTTCATCTGTATAAATTTGTTTTTAATGGTGATGAAGCTATCATGATTCATTAAACGGTGTGATTTTGAAAATCATGATGGTTTCATAGGTGTTGTTTAACTGCGTGCTTTGATGATTTCAACCATGGCTTTTAACTTGTAGTATTCCCGATCGGTAGAACCCGCATAACCTGTAGCGAAGAACCTGATATTTCCTATTGGGTCGAAAACAACTTTAGAAGGCGTTGCCCTAACATCGTACATCTTGTTCTCTTCATCCTGCAACACATCAAGTTTAATTGGCTTTTGTGCTGCAAATGCTTTAACTGTCGAATTCTCCTCAAAAACATTCACGACGAACATCTGGAATTCATCCTTCTTATAATCGGCAACCACCTTCTCGAAACCGGCAAAAGCAGCTACACATGGTGTACAGCCAGTAGTCCAAAAATCTATCGCCAATATTTTTCCCTTATAGTCGCCAAGATTAACCATTTCCCCTGCCAGATTTTTCATACTTACTTCTTTAACAGATTTTGTTGCACGGAACGTGATTAGCAGTTTCTTTGCATCACTTGGATCAGGAAAAGTTCCGTCAAGTGTCTGTTTTGGAGAAGAAATGTACGATTTCTCAACTTCCTTATAATATTTCTGGTAAGCTTCGGCTTTCAGTGATTTGAGATAATCTTCAAATCCGTTATCCGTGCCTTTAACTTT
>Ga0163161_10004154_pt1 | contig 10128 bp, 8 predicted proteins | sample S45metaG_FD_129847 | JGI IMG/M metagenome (GOLD analysis project Ga0163161, IMG submission 129847) | Switchgrass rhizosphere microbial communities from Kellogg Biological Station, Michigan, USA - S4-5 metaG | ecosystem: Host-associated > Plants > Roots > Rhizosphere > Soil | place: USA: Michigan... | reverse complement strand
CCCCGGTGAATTGCTGGATGTGAAGGCCGCGCACAAGATCAGCACCAGCGATCCGATCGCCAGCGGTGTGCCGTTATGGCTGGTGGGGGTGAAGGGTGAGCGGCGGTTTACCAAGCTGGAGCAACTGTCCGGACGTACCCTCGCGCTGACCACCGGCAGCGCGGCGGCGGATGCCATCAGCCAGGTCAATCAGAAGCTGGCCTTGCACAAACAGCCGCCGGTCAAGGTGGAATGGGTTGACCCGACCCTGGCGGTGGAGGATGTGCTGGAGATGGTCCAAGCGGGTATTTTTCATCTGACTATTGTCGAGAAACCGATTGCTGAGCGCTGGTCGAAGATCCTGCCCAAGTTGCGCTTCGACAAGCAGGTGGCAATCAGCGAACCGGGCGACGAGTACTGGTTTGTGCGCCAGGACGCCTCGATGCTGCGGGCCAGTATTGATCGATTTCTCAAGACCTATCGCACGCCGTCCGACCAGGACGTGGCATTCCAGCGCATCTATCGACGCCTCTACCAGGTGCGCAACCCGCTGGCCCGAGCCGACCGCCAGCGCCTGGAAAAACTGCGCCCGGTATTACAAAAACACGCCCGTGAGCAGGGTATGGACTGGCTGAACCTCGCGGCGCTGGCGTTCAAGGAGTCGGCTTTCGAGCCGGGTGCGCGCAGCAGCGGTGGCCCTACCGGCCTGATGCAGATCACCCCCTCGGCGGCGCAGCGGGTGGGCGTCAACAACATAGAGAGTCTCGACAGTAATGTGCAGGCGGGCGCGCGTTACCTGGCGTTGATCCGTCGCAAATTCTTCGCCAGCCCCAAGCTCAATGAGCGCGAACGCATGGCCTTCGTATTGGCCGCGTACAACATGGGGCCGGAGCGGGTGCAGGGCATGCGCACCGAGGCCAAGCGCCGGGGCCTGAATCCCAACCAATGGTTCTTCCAGGTGGAGCGCATTGCCATGGAGCAGGTGGGAATGGGGGGTGTCAGCTATGTTAATAGCGTCAACAAGTACTACTTGGCGTTCGATCGGGAGCGAGAGTCCCTGGAACCGCCAGCGCCGAAAATCGCCTCACGGAAGTAATCGATTTGTTCGATGTTAATCAGGCATTTTTTCGGCTTTTATCATTGTTTAAACTGATTAATATAGCGGCCAACCAACCCCTACTTCGAAAAGGATTCACCCCATGAGCCCAATGATCAAAAGCCTACTGTCCACCCGTGCCGGCTACGGCCTGACCATCCTGCGCATTGTGGTCGGCATCATCTTCGCCGCCCATGGTTCGCAAAAACTCTTCGGCTGGTTTGGCGGTTATGGCCTGGCGGGTACAGCCCAGTGGATGGAAAGCATCGGCCTGGCGCCGGGTACCCTGATGGCGCTGCTGTCGGGTGGAACCGAGTTTTTTGCCGGCCTGGCGCTGATTATTGGTTTGCTGGTACGCCCGGCGGCATTGGGTCTGACCATTCTGTCGCTGGTGGCGATCTTCTCGGTGCATATCCACAACGGGCTGTTCATGGCCAACAACGGTTATGAGTTCGCACTGGCCCTGCTGGGCGGCTCCTTGGCGGTGTTGCTGGAAGGTGCTGGCAAGCTGTCGGCTGACCGCGCCATCGCCAACTGACGACTCTGCAAAACCCTGAAAAGGCCCGCCATGCGCGGGCCTTTTCGTTGCTCAGGATTCTTGACATGGGCCCTCCGGCTTCTCTAGGATGCTGCTCATGCGCCGATTTAAACAGCTAATTGCGGGGCGCCACGGGGTCTCAATGCGACCCGACAGAAGCCTGATCTCCCCTGAGGAGGTCACTTCGAAATACCGCTAAAGCGCTGGTTCGGTGTTGCCTCTCACCTGCCCGCAGACTTTTGAGGCAGAGACACGACCCAATGAATGCACTACGCCCCCTGATACGCCTGGCTCCGATCACTGCGGACCTCACTCAGCGCAATCCAAAAATCCTCCTTGGCGGCAAGCATCAGCCGACGCTCCTGCGTTATCTGGACGGCTGGCCACGTCGCAGCGGGCGGCCCTCGGCATTCTTGATTCAGTTTGTTGAAGACGGCGATTCTCTCGCTCGTTTTGCGAATAACAGCTTCGATCTGGCAGTTATCCAGGCCCCCAGCGCTGATAACGCGCAGGAAGTCATTCGACAATTGACCCGCATTGCCAGGCAGGGATTGATTGCCCGGCGTTGAACGCTCAGTGGAGCACGACGTCCGCTTGCAATCGACGCCGGCGATTACCCAGGAAAACCAACCACGCAACCAGGCATAGCATCAGCGGAATCGCCAAGGTCACGACCATTTTTATAGTGAACTCCAGGCGATCTACCTGCGCGTACGCCTCGGCCTTCAGTGCATGTAATTCCATTGGCAAGCGCAGGCGTTCCTTGTTGAGAGCCACCAGTTGGGTCGAAGTGTCCACTGCCTGGGAGCCAAGGGAGACCGCTGTCGGGCTCAACATTTGCCATTCCTGCTCCGTTCGCAGCAGGCGCTTTTCCAATTCAATCGCCTTCTGACCGTAGGCCTGTAAGGCGCTATTGCGCATCCGGTCCAGTACATTCGGCGGTCTGTCCGCCGGCGCGCGTGGGCGAATATTGGTCAGTGCGTCGTCGGCGGACAAGTTATCCAGTGTATTCAAGATAAACAACGTGTTGCTGTCGGCCGCTGAGCTGTTGACTTGATCCGTGAGTAAATCAGTGTCGGCAACCACCACCACATGGATCTGCGCCTCGTTTTGCAAACCTGCTGGCTTCCCTTCAACGCCGTCGGGGAATATCGAATAGGCCGGCCCTTCTATACGGGCTGCAATCACCTGGCTTTGCGCTTGATTGGAGGCATCATTGCTCATGGAGTCGAACTCGGTTGCTGAGACCAACTGGTTGGTTTCCAGCAACTCGGATTGCCCAGAGCTTTGCAGAAGAGGGGTGAACGTCGTGCGACCTTTTGGGCGGCGAATGAGCACGCCGCTGCTCGACACCGTCACGGTATTCAGTTTCCAGGTGCTGATATCGTGTGTGCTCATTGCCTGCCGAGGCAGGTTCAACCTACCCGGATACGGCGCTTTGAGATTCCCAGGCTCTGGTACCTGCGACGCCGCGTAGCGGTGGTCGATCAGAAACTTGTCCGTTGGCATCTGTATACCCCACGCTGCAAGCAGCTCAGGCAGTCGGGTATTGCTGTCGGTGGAGGTATTGGTTTTGGCTTTGGTGGAGGTGAGGTTCGATTTTTGCTCGCTTACCGGGTCGATAAATACCATTAATCTACCGCCCCTCAGTACAAATTGTTCAATCTCATACAGTGATTGCTCAGGCAGCGCCTGAGGTTGCACGACCATGAGCGTTTTGACCTGTTCAGGAACACGCTGGGTGGCCGCTCCCAGATCGACCAGGTTGAAATGTCGCTGCAGTTCCTTCAGCAACCGGCTGGCAGACTCTCCCATGGCCAGCCCCGAAAGCAGTCCGACAACAGGGCGCTCCGGACGCTGCAATTTATAGATCAGATGGCCGATTTCATATTCGAGCAAGGTCTCCCGGTCCAGGCTGAATGATTCGATGCGTTGTGCTCTGTGGCCGGCTCGGGTGCCGACCAGACCCAGGAACCCCTCATGGTCGTCGAGACCGAAAAGCCTGGCTTTGTAGGCGTCTTCTGAAAAAGGTAAGGGATCGACAAGGTGCAGGTTGATCATGCCCTTCGCGGCCTTTTCGTACTCCAGCAACCGGTCTTCGATGCGTTTGCCATAGCGTTTCAAGGCGTAGCTTCGTTTTGGATCGTTGTTGGCATTGAAGTAATACAAGTCCAGAGGGTGTTGCAGTGACACGAGTAGCTGACGTACTTGAGGAGATAGGGAATTGGTTTTCTCTGGTGAAAAGTCCCATCGGATATCAGGAAGTTTGCCTACCCAAACTAAATTGAACGCCAGGAATAGTAACCAGATGACAGTGAGTGTCATACCGGTGCGCAGAGCAGGTCGCATGGATGGCTTTCCTTCTCAGCTGTATTTGTAGTTGAGAGTAACTGTCGTCGCGGCGAGAAAGGCTAAGATCATGCTAATGAAGTAGAGCGTGTCACGAAGCGTGAACTTTCCATTGTCGATGGCGCTGTACCTCGAAAAAGGGCTGAGGGACACAAGGCTGTCTACTGCCCAGAGGGGAACCTGATGCTCAAGTGCGTCGAGCAAGTAAGACAGTCCGCTGATGATGAGCATCAAGCCCACTGTCAGTATGAAAAGGGCATTACGCTGACGCACCAACGTGAAAATAAAAAAGCCGACAGATAAATAACTGCCTGCCAGCAGCCAGCTCGACATGAATTGTGAAGCAATGACGCCGTTTTCCGCCCCACCCAAGTAGTTCGCAGTAATGACCAGCGGGAAGGTCAACAACAGGCCGATGCCCGCCACGACCCAGGCTGCTAAGAATTTGCCAAAAACCCATTCAAACGTCGTGATGGGTAATGTTTTCATCAGTTCGAGAAAGCCGGCGTTGGACTCGTCCGACCAGAGTTGTGCCGCCAATACAGAGATCAATAACAAATAGAGCCAGGGATGTAACTGGAAGAAAATCTGCATGTTGCTGCTGTCTTCTTCCGGCCAAGGACTCATGTGCAACCCCAATGCCACAGACAGTACTGAAAAAATCGCAATGCTCAGGTAGGTGCCGGGCGTACGGGCATAGTGGTTGAGCTGACGCTTGAAAATGACGGGCAGCAGTTTCAAAGGGGGGCCTCTCGGCTCAGATAGTGAACTACGTCGCTCAACCGACCGGGCTCCACGTTCAACGAGTTGATTTTCCAGCGACGATTGGCAATGAGCGTATTGATGTGGGGGTAGATGGTGTGCCCCGGCATGGCCAGAACGGTCACCGTACCGGGTGCATGCAGATGCTCTTCAATGCCCGCCACCCCAGGCAGCACGGCGAGAGCCAGCAGATCCAAGGGGGCATCGGCACGGAGGGTGACTGCCTGGAAGTGTCGGGAGTCGCGTTGTAGATCAGCCATTGGGGTATCGGCCACCAGGCGATCGCCTGCGATAACCAGTGCGCGCGTACAGAGTTCGGACAATTCATCGCAGTGGCGGGAAGCCACGATCACTGTCATTTCTTGTGTCAGCGACTGGATGAGCGTCCTGAGCTTTTGTTTTTGATCAGGTGCGAGCCCCTCGGTCGGTTCATCCAGTAATAGCAAGGCCGGGGTATGCAAAATGGCCTGGGCGATGGCGACTTTGCGCTTCAAGCCGATGGAGAGCGCGTCGAGGGGAGTGTTGAGGACTGGCAGCAGTTCCAGGCGTGTGGTGGCCTGTTCCACCTGAGTGCGTATTGCCGTGCCGCAGAGTCCGCGAATGGTTGCGATGTAGGCGAGGAACTCTTTAACCAACATCGTCGGATGACTGACACCGCTCTGAAGTTGGTAGCCGATGAGTTTTTTTGCTTTAAGTGGGTGGGTTCTAGTGTTGATACCCTGGATCTTGATAAGCCCCTCGGAAGGAACGGTCGAGCCCGCTATTACATCGAGAAGTGCTGTTTTAACTGTAGGATTTTCTCCGAATAGCCCCAGGCATTCCTGTTTGTTTGCACTAAATGAAAAATCACTGATTATTTTTTTCTTATCCAAGTGTTTTGTCAGGTTGATTACTTCGATCATTTAGTTTTATGTGGTGTAGGGGGTGAGGTTAAAAAGGGTACGAGTAATAGCTGTTTTTGGGAACGCCGATCAGCGTTAATAGGAAAAGTCCTACGTGCGTGCCAGGTATATCGCTGAAACAATTGTTTCGTGTTTTAAACCTTTAAATATTGAGTGTTTGTCTGAAGGTTATAGAGACTTTTCGAATTTTAATAAGGCCCGATTATCATGATGCTTCTACGTACTCTTGTTCTTGAACGCGATGGTCAGGATGCTCCGGTCAACGGCGCATTGCTCTGTGGCTTTGCTGTTGGTCAGATCGCTTCCAACTTCCTGGTTTATAGCCTGGATGAAGAGGTTGAACCGGCGAGTTCCAGGGTTTATGTCGCAGTCTTGCGCAAAAAACTCGATCGGTATTTTCTCGGGGGGGTTGAGTCCCAGGAAGACCTGCAAGTGGCGATGCATGTCTTCAAGCAAATTCTCACCTCGGCGGCGGCGGGCACTAAGACGGGCGGCGTTACCGAAACTCAGGTTTCCTACCACTTCATCGATTTGAAGGGCTGCAAGCTGCCGCCTGCGAGGCCTGAGGAACATCACTCGGTGATCATCAAGAAGGCGCTGGTGATGAAAGTGATCACCCTGGGAATGTCTGCTCCGGTGATGCCGGCAATCGAAAGTGCTTCATTGATTGTGCCGTCCATTCGTTTCTCGTCGAAAATGAGTTCGTCTGCCAGGGAGGCTAATCCACCCGAGCCTCCTCGACTTCCCGTGCATGAATCTGTTGTAGAGGAGCCCCGGCCGATGCCAGTCGAAGCGCCTGTGGCCATTGCGCGGGCGGTTCCGGTTGCGCTGAATGAGCCAAGCGCCCCGGCGCAGCCGAAGCCTCAGGCATCCATGGACGACAGCACCCTGTTCGAAGTGGACAGTACGCTGACCAACCTCGCTCGTGTCGCTCAGGAGTTGACCCAGCAGAAACTCGCTGCCATGGAGCGGGAAGCGGCGCTTGATCAATGGCAGGCTCGATTGCAGCAGGAGCAAACGCAGTTGGATGAAAAGAACCGGGATCTGGAGCACCGCACCGCTCAGCTTCATGACCAGTCGCTGGCAGTCAGTCAGCGGACCGAAGCCCTAAGGGGGATGGCCGCGCAAGTCTCAGGCTTGCGACAGAGCTTGCGCGGTGTGCTGCTTGAACTGGATCAGGCTTTGGACGGTTAGACAGACCTGGCTACTTTCTCGGGTTCATTTATCATCCATGCCAGCGAACCGACGCCAGGATGTGATTTCCTGCCCTATCGGTACCTATGACATTGCCTGGGGATGCATGCGTTTGAGTACCAAGCTGATAACCAAAGAAGGTCATGAAGCGCTGAAGAAAGAGCTGGATTACCTGTGGCGCGAAAAGCGTCCGGATACCACGCGCAAGGTGACGTGGGCGGCCTCCTTGGGGGATCGCAGCGAGAACGCCGACTACCAGTACAACAAGAAGCTGCTGCGCGAAATCGACCGGCGGGTGCGTTACTTGCGCAAGCGTCTGGAAGACATGCGTGTGGTGGAGTACATGCCCGAGCAGGAGGGGAAGGTATTTTTCGGCGCATGGGTCGATATTGAAAACGAGCAAGGCGAGACCAAGCGTTTTCGCATCGTCGGCTATGACGAGATTTATGATCGGATGGACTATATCTCCATCGACTCACCGATGGCCCGTGCACTGCTGCGCAAGGAAGTCGACGATGAGGCCATTGTGCAGACCCCGGGAGGCGAGGTGTGTTGGTGGATCACCGCTATTGAGTACGTGAAGTAAGCGCCGCTACCCGCCCCCGGCAAGGGAGGCGGGTCATTGGCCGCTCAGCCCTCGCGCAATACCGTCAGCGGGCTCGCATTCAGCGCACGGCGTGTGCCGAACACCCCGGCACCGCCGATCAATGCAGCGCCGATCACAGGCAGCAGCAATAGCCAGGGGTGCGGGTGCCAGGCCAGGTCGAAGGCGTAGCGGTACAGCACCCACGTCACCAACTCGGTACCCAATGCCGCCAGCAAGCCACTGACTGCGCCCAGCAAGCCAAACTCGATACGCCGCGCCTTGACCAGCAACTTGCGCTCTGCGCCCAGTGCTCGCAGCAGTGCGCCTTGGCGAATGCGCTCATCCAACGTGGCTTGTAGGCCGGAGAACAGCACGGCCATCCCTGCAGCCAGTACAAACAACAACACGTACTCCACTGCCAGGGTCACTTGGGCGAGGATGCTGCGCAGCTGCTCCAGCAGGGCCTCGACCTGCAGGATGGTCACCGCCGGAAAGGCGCGGGACAGATCAACGATCTGCTGATCATGCCCAGGTGCGAGGTAGAAGCTGGTCAGGTAGGTGGCCGGCAGGTCCGTCAAGGTACCCGGTTGGAAAATCATGAAGAAGTTCGGCTGGAAGTTATCCCAGTTGATGGTTCGCAGGCTGGCAACCCGCGCCTCACGATTTTCCCCGGCAATGGTGAACACCAGATGATCGTTCAGCTTGAGCTTGAGGCTTTGCGCGACCTTGGCTTCCACCGAGACTCCCGGAATTCCATCGGTGGGTTGTTGCGACCACCATGAGCCTTCGGTCAGGGTATTGCCCGGCGGCAGGTCGGCGGCCCAGGTCAGGCTCAAGTCGCGTTGTACCGCGCGGTCACCGCTGGAGTCCTTGCTGACAATTTCCTGTACTGGCTCGCCATTGATACTGATCAACCGTCCTGGCACGACCGGGTACAGCGGCGCTGATTGTGCCTGCACTTCCAGCAGTCGGGCACTAAAGGCGTCCTTATCGGCTGGCAGGATATTCAGGGCGAAATAGTTAGGTGCGTCCTTGGGCAATTGGTTTTGCCAGGTGTCCAGCAACTCGCCACGCAGCAGTGCGATCAAGCCCATGGACAACAGGATCAAGCCGAACGCCAGGGACTGGCCCGCCGCCGCCAGCGGGTGGCGCAGCAATTGGCCCAGGCCCAGGCGCCAGGGCAGGGACGCACGGGCCAGCAGGCGTCTTAGGCTCTGCAACAGCAGCAGGAGCAAGCCACCCAGCACCAGCGCGGCGACCACGCCGCCGCCCAGCAGGGCGAAGGTCAGCACGAGGTCGAGGCTCAGGCGCCACATGATCAGGCCCAGGGCGAACAGCGCAGCGCCGTAGACCATCCAGGTGCTGGACGGGATGGGCAGCAGGTCGCGCCTCAACACTCGCAGCGGTGGTACGCGACCAAGTGCGGCCAAGGGTGGCAGGGCGAAACCCGCGAGAGCGACCAGTCCGGTGCCGATCCCGGCAATGGCCGGCAACAGTCCGCCTGGCGGAACGTCCGCCGGCAGCAGGTCGTGCAGGAAATAGAACAAGCCAAACTGTGCCAGCCAGCCGAGCAGCGCACCGGCCAGGCTCGCCAGCAACCCCAGTACACTCAATTGCAGGCTGAACAGCAACATGGCCTCGCGTCGCGACAACCCAAGGCAACGTAGCAACGCACTGGCGTCGAAACGGCGGGTGGCAAAACGGTTGGCCGACAGGGCCACGGCCACACCGGCCAACAGCACGGCCACCAGGCTGGCCATGTTCAGGTAGCGTTCGGCTTTGCCAAGGGCGCCGCCAATCTGCTGGTTGCCGTCCCGTGAATCCTGAAGACGCTGGTTGGGTGCAAGCCCCGGTTTGATCAGGTCACGGTAGGTTTGCAGCGCGGTGCTGGCCTGCGGCCCGCGCCACAGTTCGCGGTAGCTGACACGACTGCCTGGCTGGACCACGCCGGTGGCGTCCAGGTCTGCAAGGTTGATCATTACCCTGGGCGTCAGGCTGTAGAAGTTGCCGGCGCGATCCGGTTCGTAGGTCAGTATGCGTGCCAGGCGCAGGGTCTTCATGCCCACATCGATACTGTCGCCGACTTTCAGGTCCAGTGCCGTCAGCAGGCGCGACTCGACCCAGGCTTCACCGGGTTTCGGCCCGCCGCCCGGGGTTTCGTCCCCAAAGGGCGCCCCTGCGCTCTTTAACTCACCTCGCAGCGGGTACTGCTCGTTGACCGCCTTGATGCTGGAGAGCTGGATACCATTGTCGGTGGCAATGACGCTGGAAAATTCAACCACGCGGGCGTGATCCAGGCCCAGTTCGGTCCCGGAGCGGATTTGTTCGGGGCGGGCCGGTGAGCTGCCTTCGAGCACCAGGTCGGCGCCGAGGAACTCGGTGGCGCGCAACAACATCGCGCCGTTAAGGCGGGCGCCGAAATAACCGATGGCGGTACTGGCGGCCACGGCCACCAGCAGGGCGAAGAACAACACACGCAACTCGCCGGCGCGGGCGTCGCGCAGTAATTGGCGCATGGCAAGGCTGAACAGGCGCAACAGCGGCAAGCGTGCCATCAAGGCTCCAGGGGGGCGACCATCAGGCCGGCTTCAAGGCGGATCAGGCGTCGGCAACGATGAGCCAGGCGCTCGTCATGGGTGACCAGCACCAGGGTCGTGCCGCTTTCTTTATTGAGCTCGAACAGCAGGTCGCTGATGCGCTCGCCGGTGTGGCTGTCGAGGTT
>Ga0163161_10004153_pt1 | contig 10128 bp, 4 predicted proteins | sample S45metaG_FD_129847 | JGI IMG/M metagenome (GOLD analysis project Ga0163161, IMG submission 129847) | Switchgrass rhizosphere microbial communities from Kellogg Biological Station, Michigan, USA - S4-5 metaG | ecosystem: Host-associated > Plants > Roots > Rhizosphere > Soil | place: USA: Michigan... | reverse complement strand
GTACGCCTGGACCTGGAGCAGAACCAAAGGGTCATGACCCAGGACATGATGGTAATCGAAGATGCGCTGCGGACGGCAAAACGGAAATACCGAATTGACAGTGCGCTCTTTGCCAAAAAGGTGATTACCAGAGAAGAGTTTAACACCTCGACTCAGGATTATGAGTATAACAAAGGCCGTAAAGAGATCATGAAACAGGCGGTAAAACAGGAGAACCAGAGCCGGATCATGCAGCTGAAACAAATTGATTTCTCTGTAGGCCGCATGAATGAAAGCCTGGAATCTATCCGCGAGAACATTGAAAACATGACGATCAAGGCTCCTGTTTCAGGGCGGTTGTCATCTTACGATCCGGTTGTAGGGAAATCGTATACGGCGAATGAGATGCTCGGCAAGATCGATGTATTGCAGGGGTATAAACTTCAGGCAGGGGTGGATGAATACTATGTAAACAGGGTGAAAGAGGGGCAGACTGCCAACTGTGAGTTCAATGGTAAGACCTATGAACTGCGGGTGAGCAAGGTGATTCCTGAAGTTACTGCAGGACAGTTTCAGGTAGAGATGGTTTTCCAGGGAAAATCTCCCGAAGAACTCCGCAGGGGCTTATCTTTACAGGTAAAGCTCACCCTGTCTGACAACAGCAAATCGCTGCTGCTCGCTCAGGGACAATTCTTTCAGAGTACCGGCGGCGCATGGGTATTTGTGCTGAAAGACGGTAAGGCACAGAAGAGAAATGTGAAGATCGGACGTAAAAACTACCAGTACTATGAAGTGATGGAAGGCTTGCAGAAAAACGAAGAAGTGATCACATCCTCTTATGACCAGTTCAATCAGTACGATGTAATCGAGGTCAGTAAATAGGCCTGACCGGTATAAAGAAGATATAACAAGATAAAAATCATAAATAAAGATCATCATGATAAAAATTGAGAACCTGGAGAAAGTATACAAGACGGAGGAAATTGAAACCACTGCATTGAACGGGATCAACATGCATGTGAAAGCCGGTGAGTTTGTTTCCATCATGGGACCTTCAGGCTGTGGCAAATCCACCCTGCTCAATGTAATGGGTTTACTGGATAAACCGGAGAGCGGCAGCTACAAGTTCCTGGAAACGGAACTGCTGAGCATGAACGATAAACAACGTTCAAATTTCCGTAAACAGCATATGGGTTTTGTGTTCCAGAACTTTAACCTGATTGATGAACTTACTGTGTTTGAAAATATAGAGTTACCGCTAATTTATAATAAGGTGCCGGCAACAGAACGTAAGCGCCTGGTGAATGAGATGATCGAAAGGATGAATATCGTTAACAGGAGCGGCCACTTTCCGCAGCAGTTATCCGGGGGACAGCAACAGCGTGTTGCCGTGGCGCGGGCACTGGTGACCAAGCCCAAGCTGGTACTGGCGGATGAGCCTACAGGTAATCTGGACAGTTCACATGGTAATGAGGTCATGGAATTGCTTTGTGAACTGAACGAGCAGGGCACAACGATCGTAATGGTAACCCACTCTTCGCATGATGCCAGTTTTTCCAATAGGATCATCAACCTGAAAGATGGTCATGTGATCTCCGAAAAGATCAATAAAAGCCGTACGGAAGAATTGATATAGATATAGCCATTCAGGATAGCTGGTTGCACTGTAGATTTCGTCTGGGGGTCTGTACTGCACCAGTAGTCCTGCTGGCATTAAAAAAATATTAAAAGTGTTGTTATGTTTAAACTCAACTTTAAAATAGCCTTAAGAAACATCTGGAAGAACAAAACTTCTTCCCTGATCAATATCAGCGGATTGGCTATTGGTTTGGCTGCCTGCCTGCTGCTGCTGCTGTATGTCTCCTATGAATGGAATTATGATAAACAGACAAAGGAAGATGCCAATACTTATCAGGTGATGATGAACTACCTGAATGCGAACGGGCAGGTTGCAGAAACAGGGCAGAGCACTTCAAATATTCTGGCGCCCCTGCTCAAACAGAAATACAGCTGGGTGAAAGCATCCGCAAGGCTAAGCTGGCCTGCTCAATTTTTGGTGTCCAGTGGGGCCAATAGTTTCAAAAAGCGGGTCGTCTTTGCTGACCCGGATGTCCTGCGTATTTTCAATTATACCTTCATTCAGGGTGCAGAACGTACAGCACTGCAGGCACCAAACAGCGTCATCATTACTGAAAGTACTGCACGACAATATTTTGGTACCACAAATGTACTGAACAGATCAATCCGTTTTCAGGACAAGCTGGACCTCAAAATTACAGGGGTGATTAAAGATCTTCCAAATAATATGTCCAGATCTTTTGACTATCTGATGCCCTGGTCAGCATATGAGTTGCAGTTTGCATGGGTAAAGGAACCCAACTGGGAAAACTTTAGCTTTACTACATTACTGAGAATAGATCCCGCAGCAAATGTTGATCAAATCAATAATTCTATTAAAGATTTGTATCACAAGAATCGCTTTGCTTTAAAGGTTCTGCCTTTTCTGTTTAATTATAGCAAACTACATCTGTATGGTGAGTTTGTGAACGGGATGAGTACCGGGGGAAGCATCGAACAACTTCGCCTCTTTATGGGCCTGGCCGTAGGTATTCTTCTGATTGCCTGTATTAATTTCATGAACATGGCAACAGCCAAATCTGAAAAGCGGGCTAAAGAGGTCGGGATCAGGAAAACTATCGGGGCTTCAAGAAGCAGCTTGGTGCATCAGTTTCTAATGGAGTCGCTGGTTTTAACCTTAGTTGCCGCAATAGTAGCCATGGTGCTGATCGAGATGTGGATTCCTTTCTTCAATAGTCTTTTAGAAATAAAACTTGGTATAGATTATTCCCAGTTATACATATGGCTGGGTTTATTTGCGGTAGTGCTCATCACAGGATTGATCGCCGGAAGTTATCCTGCATTCTATTTATCATCATTTAATCCTGTTCAGATTTTAAGAAAGAGAAATCAGGGCAGAGGTTTATTTTCGATAACACTTCGTCAGATACTTGTGGTTGGTCAATTTGCTTTTGCAGTGATATTGATCATAGCCACAACTGTGATCTATCAGCAAATTCAATATATCAAAAACAGGCCGGTTGGTTATCAGATAGATCACCTGGTGGAACTGGAACAGGACGGACAATTGAGCAACAAGTTTGATCTGCTCAAAGCAAGGCTGATAGCATCCGGTGCTGTGACCTCTGTTCTTCAATCATCTGCATCAATCACAAGAGAGATGTCCGGAGCAGCCGGCTGCCAGTGGCCTGGCTCCTCTGAAAGTGATAAGCTGATCAGTTTTAATACCATTGCCACTACCTATGGATTTGTCAAAACTACCGGTATAAAATTGCTGTACGGCAGGGATTTTTCTCCGAAACTTGCCTCCGATTCAAATGCGATCCTGATTAGTCATTCTGCCCTTAAAGTGATGAACCTGAAAAATCCCATTGGTCAGATTGTGAGCCATCATGGCGATAAAAATGTAATTGTAGGCGTTTTTGAAGACTTTATTCTGGGTTCTCCATTTAGCAGTGAAAAACCGTTGATTCTTCATTTCAATAAAGAGTGGAGCGGGATGGTAACTATGAGGCTAAATCCGGTACGGCCAGCTGCGGAAAATATAGCTGTTATAGAAAAAGTAGTGAAGCAGATTAATCCTGTCTATCCTGTCAATGTCAGGTTCGTAGATGAGTTATATGCGAAGAAATTAACAGAGCAAAAAAGACTGGGGATCTTATCCAATCTTTTCGGTGGACTCGCAATTTTCATCTCCTGCCTCGGATTATTCGGCCTTGCTTCCTATAGCGCGGAGCAACGTACCAAAGAGATAGGAGTGAGGAAAGTGCTCGGTGCATCAGTGAGCAGCCTGATGGGACTATTATCCTTCAGCTTCCTGAAAATGGTGGGTGTGGCAATTATCATTTCTATCCCCGTAGCAAATTATATCATGTCTAACTGGCTAAAGAATTTTGAGTTTCATACTTCGGTGAATTGGGTGGTCATCCTGCTGGCGGCGGCCGGTACGATAATGATTGCCTTGTTCACCGTTAGTTTTCAGGCTTACAAAGCTGCCAAAGCAAATCCGGTAGAGGCATTAAAATATGAATAAGTAATCCTAAACCCCTGTTATCATGTTTAAGCTTAATTTTAAAATCGCTCTAAGAAACATCTGGAAGAACAAGACTTCTTCGCTGATCAATATCAGCGGACTGGCTATCGGATTGGCAGCATGCCTTTTGCTACTGCTATATGTCGCTTACGAATGGAACTTTGACGGCCAGACTTTTGACCCCTCCAATACTTACAAGGTTTTGATTAACAATGTTGATGCAAACAAGAAAATCACCAGCACCTGGCAATCTTCTACAAATGCTGTTGCACCACTTTTAAAAACCGGATACCCTGAAGTAAAAGCTGCGGCAAGAATCGATGGCGCAGGAATGAAGTTGGTAGCCAATGGCAGGAATAGCCTAAAAAGATCAGCGTGTTATGCTGATCCTGATATCCTCCGCATATTTGATTATACTTTTACTGCAGGCGATGCGAAAAGCGCTATGGAAGAACCATATAGCGTTATCGTTAGTGAATCAACAGCGAAGGCTTTGTTTGGAACTGCTGATGTGCTTAACAGGTCTGTGCATTTCGACGACAAAGTAGATTTGAAAATAACGGGTGTAATTAAGGATTTGCCTAAAAATACCTCAGTTTTCTTTGATTATCTAATGCCCTGGTCATTAAATGAAGCCCTGACTCCCTGGATCAAAACTCCTTCCTGGGGAAATTTTAATTACAATACCATTGTAAGAATGGCACCGGGTACTGATGCTGGTCAGTTCAATCTCCATATCAAAGATTTTATGAACCGGCACAATCAATATGCAGATGGGCAACTTTTTATATTTCCGCTCAGCAAGCTCCACCTGTATGATACCTTTCTTAACGGCGTTAGCACAGGAGGCAAAATTGAGCAGCTTCGGTTGTTTATGGGATTGGCTATAGGAATTTTGCTAATAGCCTGTATCAATTTCATGAACATGGCCACAGCCAAATCGGAGAAACGCGCAAAAGAAGTTGGAATTAAAAAGACCATTGGGGCAACAAAGGGCAGTTTGATCGCCCAATTCTTAATGGAATCCCTTGTGCTGACTTTGCTAAGTTCAATAATGGCTATCGTACTGATCGAATTATGTATCCCGGTGTTCAATAACCTTCTTGATACTAGCTTGAAAATCAACTATTCAAACATATCAATCTGGCTCAGTCTCTTCACTGTGATTTTAATTACAGGCCTCATCTCCGGAAGTTATCCCGCTTTTTACCTGTCATCATTTAATCCTGTCCAGATACTGAGAAAACGTAATATCAGGACTGGCTTACTGTCTATCAATCTCCGCCAGATATTGGTAGTGGGGCAGTTCTGTTTTGCTATTATTCTGATGATCGCCACCATAGTGATCTATAAACAGATCCAGTATATCAAAAACCGGCCTATTGGTTACGATATCAATACACTTGTACAGATGCCGCAGGAGGGGGAGTTATATAGTAAATATAATTTATTAAAAGACCGCTTGATCAGATCGGGTGCGGTGAGTTCGCTTTATCAATCCTCCGGAACAATTGCCAATCGCACGTCAAGTTTCTATGGTATGGAATGGAAAGGCTCCACTGAAGCGGATAAAAATATTAATTTTTCACAGATTGCTACTACGTACGACTTTGTCAAAACGACAGGACTGAAACTAATTGCCGGCAGGGATTTTTCAGAAAAATTCGCTTCAGACTCTGCTGCTTTATTGTTAAACAGTACCGCGGCCAAACTAATGAACCTGGCAGACCCAATTGGGCAAACCGTACTATACCATGGAAATAAGTTTACTGTAGTAGGGGTATTCCAGGATTTTATACAGGATGCTCCGGGAGTTAAAGAGACACCGCTGGTAGTGGCTTTTACTAAGGGATGGGGCGGAGTGTTAACGATGCGTATGAATCCTGCACATTCACTTGCTGACAACCTGGCTACGATAGAGAAAGTAGTCAAAGATATCAATCCCGCCTATCCTGTTGAACTCAAATTTGTAAATCAGCTGTATGCGGAAAAATTAAAGGCGCAACAGATACTGGGTATCCTGTCTAATCTTTTTGGTGGTCTTGCCATCTTTATCTCCTGTCTGGGATTATTCGGACTTGCCGCATATAGTGCAGAACAGCGTACCAAAGAAATAGGGGTGAGAAAAATACTTGGTGCTTCTGTTTCCAGTCTGATGCAGCTCCTGTCCTTCAGCTTTCTCAAAATGGTAGGTTTTGCCATCCTTATTTCCATTCCTGTAGCAACTTATATGATGAACAAATGGCTGCTGGGTTTCGACTACCATACCAATGTAAGCTGGTGGATTATTCTGATAACTGCGTTGGGCACCCTGGGCATTGCGCTGCTCACGGTAAGCTATCAGGCTTACAAAGCTGCCAATGCAAATCCTGTTGATGCGCTAAAATATGAATAAGTTATCCTTAAAGCCCTGTAATCATGTTTAAACTGAATTTCAAAATCGCAATGCGGAACCTGTGGAAGAATAAAACTGCTTCTCTGATCAATATCAGCGGGCTGGCCATTGGCCTCGCTTCATGCCTGTTGCTATTGCTGTATGTTTCTTATGAATGGAACTTTGATAAACAGGCAAAGGACGAAAAAGATATTTATAAGGTGATGGTGAAGTTTGATGGTACCAATGGCGAAATCCGCGGTGTGGGATCAAGTACACCAAATACGATAGGCCCCGCATTGAAAGAAACCTACAGTAGTGTTAAAGCGATGAGCCGTCTGGATTACGAACAGTCAAGGCTCATCGCAAATGGAAGAAACAGCTTTAAAAAAACAGGCCGTTTTGCTGATGCTGATATTCTTAAAATATTCGATTATCATTTTATAGCAGGCGATCAGAAAACTGCGCTCGATGCACCAAATAATGTGATCGTTACAGCCACTACTGCTAAACTGCTGTTTGGAACTACAGATGTGCTCAACAAATCTGTCCGCTTTGAAGACAGGGTAAACCTGAAAATTACAGGTGTCATAGCAGATCTTCCGGATAATACTTCAGTCAAATTTGATTATCTGATGCCCTGGACTTTGTTTGAGGGTATGTATGAATGGGTAAAAAGACCGATGTGGACGAATAATAACTGGCAAACAATTGTTAGAATGGCGCCTTCGGCAGATATCAACCTGCTGAACAGCTCAATGAAGGGAATCATCAAGCAACATGTTCCGGATGCGACAACTTCTCCCTTTCTTTTTTCATTTAGCAGGATGCATCTCTATGGGAAATTTACCAAAGGAGAAAGCACTGGCGGTGCAATTGAACAACTGCGGCTGTTTATGGGATTGGCCATAGGTATTCTGCTGATCGCCTGTATCAACTTTATGAATATGGCGACAGCAAAATCTGAGAAACGAGCCAAAGAGGTGGGGATTAAAAAAACGATTGGTGCAACCCGTGGCAGCCTGATCAGTCAGTTTCTGATGGAATCACTGGTTTTAACTTTATGCAGTGCAGTGATGGCGATTGTTCTTGTGGAAGTCTTTCTTCCCCTGTTCAATCATCTGCTGGACATCAAAATGGGGATCAGCTATGCTAACCCTTACCTGTGGATCAGCCTGGTCGGAATTGTTCTTTTTACCGGTGTGGTTGCAGGAAGTTATCCGGCATTCTACCTCTCTTCTTTCAATCCGCTGCAGGTGCTGAAGAAAAGAAACCCGGGCCGCAGGACATGGTCTGTCAGCCTTCGCCAGGTGCTGGTGGTGGTACAGTTCAGTTTTGCAGTCATCCTGATTATTTCAACAGCAGTGATCTATAAACAGATACAATACCTGAAAAACAGACCAGCCGGTTTTCAGGTCAATGAGCTGGTAGAACTTGCCCAGGACGGGCAGCTGGAGGGTAAATTTGAACTGTTAAAAGAACGTTTGTTAAAATCCGGTGCTGTATCCGGCATCTGCCAGCTGTCTGGCACGATGTCTAACAATAATTCTAACTTCTGGGGCCTGGAATGGCCGGGTTCTGATGAAACGGACAGACATATGGTATTCAACCAGCTGGCCACTACTTATGATTTTGTAAAAACTACAGGGGTTAAAATGGTTGAAGGCAGAGATTTTTCCCGGCAGTATCCATCAGACTCGGCAGCAGTGATGCTGAGCACTTCTGCGGTTAAAGTGATGAATTTAGTGCATCCCCTGGGCACAATCGTGAAATATCAGGGGCAGAACTGTACTGTTGTCGGCGTATTTGAGGACTTTATCTGGGGTGCTCCCTATCAGAAAGAAGAACCATTGATCGTGGCATTCAACAAATACAATACCGGTTACATCACTCTCCGTTTAAACCCTTCAAACCCTGTATCTGCAAATCTTGCTTTGATGGAGCAGATTGTTAAAGAGGTCAATCCGGCCTATCCGGTAGAATTTAAATTTGTTGATCAGTTGTATGCTGAAAAACTAAAATCCCAGCGCATCCTGGGATTGCTTTCAAATGTTTTTGGTGGTCTGGCGATATTTATCTCCTGCATGGGACTGTTCGGCCTCGCTGCTTACAGTGCCGAGCAAAGGACAAAAGAAATTGGTGTCCGGAAAGTACTGGGCGCATCATTGTCCAGCCTCATGCAGTTGCTCTCGCTCAATTTTTTGAAGATGGTTGTTGTGGCAATAGTTATCGCAATCCCTGTGGCTAATTATGTGATGGATAACTGGTTGAAGACGTTCGAGTTCCATACCGGGGTCAGCTGGCTCCTGATCGTTACGGCTGCTGTGGGAACGATCGCTATCGCACTGCTAACCGTGAGTTATCAGGCCTATAAGGCAGCAAAAGCCAATCCTGTGGATGCTTTAAAATATGAATAAGTTATACCCATCATTCCATACAAAATAAGACCATGTTTAGATTAAACTTTAAAATAGCACTCAGGAACCTTTGGAAGAATAAAGGTTATACTTTGATCAATGTTGGCGGACTGGCAATTGGCCTGGCCAGCTGCATGGTCTTATTGCTGTATGTTGCCTACGAATGGGGGTATGACAAGGAATCAAAAAATTATGCAGATACCTATATCGTATATCAGCATCAGGAAGCCAGCACCGGCAAAATGAGCTGGGCGTGGACTCCGGGGGTGCTTGCACCAGAGGTAAAAGGCAAGGTAACAGGTGCTGTCAGGGCTTCACACTCCAGTTATCCGCAGGCAGGTGTGCTTTCATTTAATCAAAATACCTTCAGAAAACAGGCAGTTTATAGCGATCCGGAGTTTCTCAGGATCATGGATTATCATTTTCTTAAAGGTAATCCTGTGAAAGCATTACAGGAAATTAATTCCATCATCCTGACTGAAAGCATGGCGAAAAACCTCTTTGGCAATACCGATCCTATCAATAAAATAGTGAAGCTGGACAATAAGGAAGAACTGAAAGTAGATGCTGTAATTGCCGACTTGCCAAAAAACAGTTCTATTCTTTTTGATTATCTGTTGCCCTGGAGCCTGTGGGAAAAGCAGATGCCATTTGTAAAAACATCAGGATGGGGAAATAATTTCTGCCTCACCATGATACAACTGGAAAAAGGCCAGGATTATCACCGTGCTGAAGCATTGGTCAAACCTTTTTTAGCAAACCATATCAAAGGTGCGACAGGTTATTACTCCCTGCATCCTTTAGCAAAGTGGCATCTGTACAGTGAATACCAAAATGGTAAGTCAGTGGGTGGGAAGATCGATCAGATCAGGATTTTCTTCCTGCTCGCATTTTGCCTGCTGCTGATTGCCTGCGTCAACTTTATGAACCTGTCTACAGCACGCTCCGAGAAAAGGGCAAAGGAGGTTGGTGTACGCAAAGCTATTGGCTCTTCACGTCATTCGCTGATCGGTCAGTTTATGCTTGAATCCTTCGTGCTTTCCTTCCTTGGGATGATAGTGGCATTTGTGCTGATTGAACTGTGCCTGGGTTATTTTAACGGGCTGCTTCAAACAGATTTGGTCATTCATTATGCAGACTGGAAGTTTTGGTCGGTTTTTGCCACACTTACCTTGTTTACGGGATTTATCGCCGGAAGCTATCCTGCTTTTTATCTCTCTTCCTTTGATCCTTTGCAGGTATTAAAG
>Ga0163161_10004152_pt1 | contig 10131 bp, 10 predicted proteins | sample S45metaG_FD_129847 | JGI IMG/M metagenome (GOLD analysis project Ga0163161, IMG submission 129847) | Switchgrass rhizosphere microbial communities from Kellogg Biological Station, Michigan, USA - S4-5 metaG | ecosystem: Host-associated > Plants > Roots > Rhizosphere > Soil | place: USA... | reverse complement strand
TCCGCGCAATTCTTTCCCTGGGCCTGCTTGTCATCATCCGGACCTTCCTCAGCTGGTCGGTGGTCCTGGAAGTCGAGGGGTTCTGGCCATGGAAACGCCCCTTAGATCGCACGCCTGCGGGAGAGGAGAAGTAGTCATGGCGTGGGGCTAGCATGGGGATTGCTTGGAGCGATTGGCTGCAATGCGCGTTCCCTATGAACACAGCTTGCTTCTTACATAATATACATTATGCGAAATGCAGTACGAGTTGCCGATTGGGTCTTACCTTCCTGTTGGTCCCCCGACACCCGGTCGGCTGCCGAAATCGACTCGGGGCGCATCATCTCGAAAGGCCTCGCTCAGGGTATCGGTGTGTTTGAGGCGCCTCCGCTGGATAGCTACCCCACCACCAGGCCTGTAGATGTGCGTTACTCGAGAGTGCTCATGAAGAGCCTCAAGCCGTCTGGGGTGAGCGTAACGTACCTCTCGTCACGCCCTTCCTGATCAATACTGACGCGAGGGTCGGCATATCCCATGGCAGAAAGCTCGTCCGCGGCAAACCACGCGGCTTGGGCGCCAATGCTCAGCTTTGCGGACAAAACTCCCAGAGGCATGGGCCCGTCATACCGGCCGACGCTGTCAATAAGCTGCCATTGAACCTTGGACAATCCGCCTGGATACTTTGATGCATCCTCGCGCTTAGGCTGATCCGTCCCAGCAAGGTCTTCCCCCTGTGGTGGCCGTCCGGCTAGTTGCGCTTGCACTAAATTATATTCCTCCGTAAGCGCGTTCTTTTCCTCTATAGACAAGCGGAGCTGGTCTCGAAGGCTGTCAATGGTGTTGGCTAGCCTTAACGTCTCTGCAGTATTATGCAACTCGATGTCCGTGAACTTCTTGCGCAGGGCCTGCGATTCCTCGTGAGTAAGAACAGTCTGATTTTCGACTGTTCGCTTCAAGTCCAGTGCTTCCATCCGCCTTCGCAGGGAGTAGCTGTACACCCAGTTTGAGGGAAAAGGATAGAGGAAGATATAGATGAGTGCCGTGGCCAAAGGCCCCCAAACGAGATGCCCCCAAGCATAAAGCCCGTCCTGATAGATGAGGTTGATCAGATGGATCTTCCTGATGGCTGTATCACTCGAGAAAATTACCAGCAAGAATTTGTAGTTCCAAGCGCACCAAGATGCTGTCATTGACGCACCAAGCGGGCTCATGAATTTGTCCGAAATGTACTCCCTAACCCCCCTAACTACGTCTTCAAGCATGCTGGTTTACTCCCCTTTTCGCCAAAGTGTACCTCCACTTTGCAGTAGCGTGATTCGCCACAGCAATCACAAGGTAGTCTTTAAGGCCGCATCTCCAGACAGCGCCGACTGGGCGATGTCCCGGGCTTCCTCCAGACGACCAGATGTCGCGTGCCGCCGGGGCGCTCAGTACGGGTGTAGGCGGTGCCGTCGCGAAGCGGAAAGCACGCCGGTCAAGATATTGACCGGCGTGCCCTGCCCCATCACCCACGTGATGTCCTGCTCAGTAGCGCACGGTACAGTTCTCCGTTTCCTTAGTCAGTGACCCTGTTGCTAGCTCTCAACGAGCGTGACGAGTCAGGTAGTCTCGCTTCTTCCCACTCCACTCAAAGCTTAGACTTGTGGATATAGACGATCATCGGCGAATACGCTGAAGACGCTTCCCCCCCCGCGCCCAGCCCCCTTGCGCCCTCGATCAGGAGCGGAAATTAAACACCTGCGTTAAGGTGCGAAGGCGTCGTGTCGGCTTTGATGAAATGTTATGACCCGCAAGTCTGTCTCAGCGGAACCAGGGCCTCCAGCTTTGGCCTGGCGCTTGCGTCCAAGCGATCGTCGTCCGTGAAGGTGAAGCACGTCGGTGTGACTTGCGAGATCTGAAGCCGGTCTAGCGGCCGCCAATAAACGCCAGATTGAGCACTGATGTCGACGTAGATGAGGATGACAGGAATCTGAAGTTGACAGAGGTACTCAAGATGATCGTTAGGCAGGTAGTAGCGGCTGCCGCCTACGTTTGGATTGAACCCCGTGCTCTTTACTTGAGCCTTGATCAGCTTCCCGGTGGACTTCCCATCATAGTCGCACACCTCTATTTCAGCATCGACGCCAAGATCAGTTGACTCGTCACCGAGGCGAACCGGCCAATGAAACATACGAGTGACCAGCTCACCGAATTTGAAGGCCCCTGCGTTACCAATGGCTTTAGCCTTTGAGTATTGCTTTGCCATGATGGGTTCTATCTCCTGAAGCAGCATTACTGCAAGAGGCGTGCAACGCCTGAATAAAAGGTGCGGGTTAAGTGGATCGGCGCACCGGCATATCCATTGCGGTCACCCCGGTTCGTTATTGAGAGCCGCCCGGACGCAGGCTGACGGCTAAGTCTTGAGCCGATGATAGCGTGCCGGGGCTCCAGTCAATGGAAACGAACAGGTCAACTCGGGCACTCTAAGTGGGCCTCAGTCAGTCTTCGACCAACACTGGTGGATCTACGGCGTCAATTTTCATATCTTCGATCATGTCCTCGAAATCGTCTCCAGGCTGATAGTCATCAGAAATCTTGACGCGCAGCATGCCGTTGACCGCGAGCGCGGCTTGCTCACTCGCTTCCACGACATAGTCATTGTGATAGCTGTAGCTGCCTCCCCGCTTCTCGATCTCTTCTACGTCCCATTTCGGGACATAGTAAGTTATGTTGAAATCCCCCTGCCCTGAGAACGGTACAACGAAGATCAGATCGCCGTGATAGGTGGCACTGCCCCAATCAAATTCAATGCCTTCCAGGTCACCAAACATGTAAATGTAGGCTTCGCGGTCATCACCGGGGATGCTCGGCGAACTAAAGTGAGTGCCGGCCAAGTCCTCGCCACCATGATCCGATACATACTCGGTGAGTATGTTCGCGGGGTCGGCAGAAAACTCTTTCAGTCGCTGTAAAAGCTCAGCGGTGTCGGCAGCCTCTTGCTGGGAAATAATGGCTTGTACCTCCGGCGAGGCCACAAACGAATTCAGATCAATGTAGTGCGTTATGTTCGCGATATTGGCGACAGATTTGGCTAGATTCTTGTCCTTGCAGACCAAAACGATGGGGTCAACTTGAGAAAGATTGACCACTTCTTGATACAGCAGCGCATCTGGGATGTCGTCGCGCTTCTTCGCGGACTGGAAGGGTGGGCCCGCAGTGAAGTAGTTCTGCATCGCCACGACGGCATGGTCCCCGCTCAGGGCCAGCTCGTTAACGGCGTATGTGTGCCGCCAACCAGCGAAGTTTGCCGCATGGGAGGCAAGCACTTCTTCCTTTCGCTCGGTGAACCTTCGCCGTAAGTCATCAAGCGCTGCGCGAAGGTCGGCCGGAATCGGGCCGCCTGCCATCCGTTTGCTGGCCTTCTCAAAATCCACCATGATCTCGGATGCATTTGCGTCAAGCTGTGTCTCAAACTCGCGCTTGACGATGTATGGGAGCAAGACCTCGACATGCCCCTTCTGGCATAGAGCACCGAGGGTCTTGAAGCCCTGGCCAAGCCGGAACTTGTCGCTAGTGTAAGCGTTTGTATCGAGCACAACCTTCAGTGGCATGGGGCAAGGTCCTGATGTCGATTGGCAACAATGGTGGGGTGCATTACGCAGTTGGGCCTGGAGGTCCTCTACCACTTGGTCATGGGCTTCGCGGCCGCTTGTCTCGGTATGGTGTCCGCTTGGGACCAAGTAACGCGCTTGCGCCTCGATCATTGGCGAGCCATGTCGATTGCACCCGGTCTAATCGCGCTCTGACGTGGGCGATGCATCTGGGATCTCTTGGCCAAAGTTCTCCGCCAAGTATGGCACCAAAGGGGGGTTGTCCGGATCTCCACGCGTGATATGTCTTACGCCTATTTTCAATTCTATCCCGTGCGGGGGCAGAGTAAGCTCGTTATCGATGACGATGAACTGGGTTCTGATCAGCTCCGCTGCCGCGAGCTCGTACACCAATGCATAAAAAGCATTGATGACATCTGGATCTTCGACGGAACTGACATTCTTGGTTGGCGTATCGATCACGAGAACCCGGGGCAGCCTACTTTCCTCCATCTGTGCAGATAAGCGGTGCAAGGCAAGCGCAAAGCAAGTCCTAAACAGTGCCATCATCCCGCCACTGCCCGCATTGTCGAAGGTAAGAACGACCAGCCCCTCCCCACCCCCCAGAGGAATGCGCGGGTAGAAGCTAACCGGATCGATCTCGACACGGTCTGTGGGGACAACGTCAGGAAACTTGCTTCTAACTAAGCAGTCCAGGAACAGATCCGCCAGGGCCTTGATGTGCCTTCTATCCTGGAACGCGCGCTTCCGCGCCTCCGATAACTCATTCTGGATCGCGGCTTCGCGATTTAACAGCGCGCTCGCGCGGTCCATCTGCTTCTGCAGAAGGTTAGGAATCTTCCTATTGTGGGCCAGGTTGTCCAGCTTCTGACTCAGCGTAGCAATGGTTCTTTCATCGACGATAGCGCGGGACAAAAACTCCGAGTCATAGACTCTCAGTCGCTCCTCTAACTGGGCATCGGCACTGATCTTCTCCCTTTCAAGGCTTCGTGAGCGAATCAAGAGATCGTGACGTTGCTCTTTCAGCCGCGACAAAGCTTCACCAAGCTCGGACTGCCTTTCTTTCAAGTCGCGATTAACAACCTGTTCGTCCAGGGCCCCGCTGCCTGCAATCACCTCGTCGGGCTGGCCGCAGACACCGCAAAGGTCTGGTGACCTCGGAGGGAGATCCTGCGTACAGCGCGGGCAATGGGTGAACTGTACGCCCGATAGTACCGCCCGGGCCGAGGACGTGCGCTGGAACCTTAGAGAGAGCATCGTCAGCTCATTTGCATGGCGCTCCAGTTCCTCGTGGCGCAGATCCAAGTCATGCAACTGCTGTTTGGTGGTAAGTACCTCTAAGGTAATGTCTCGGCTGCGCTGGCGCAGCTCCTCGTCTACCCCTGCCAACTTCGGACGGTTCGCACGGGCTTCGCTTGCGTTTTGCTGAGCAAGAGCTAGTTCAGCCTCTGTTTCCCCGATCGCCCGCTCCAACGTGTCCGAGTCAGGAAAGCCGGCTTCATGAAGCGCCCGTTCCATTGCACGAGCTCCAATTTGAAGGCCGAGCCGCTCTTCTCGCTCGGCCTGCAACCGTGCCTCTAACTCGGCCACCTTCTCCGAGTGGTAGCCAAGAATGTATCTAATGGCATCGATGCTTTTCTGCTTTGTGGCGTGATTCTCCGAGTTCAATCGGAAGAAATCACTGTCCATCCCCTGCTGGTCCAGATAGCAGAAGCGATACAGATCTCTGAAGCTCAGCCGCTCAAGGCGCTCATCGTCCCTGCCCTGTCGACGCCGAACCTTGGGTGGCGCCTCGTTTGCCAGATAGAAGAGCAAATCTGAAAGAACTTCTACGCCACTATCTTTAACGACCTCGCCATCAGCGCGACGCGCAGGTACTGTAACCTGCAGGCTTTCATCGCCCTGTACCCATGTGGCAACTACGCTCGCCGCGTCCCGGTCGCGTCTGAGCGACACGTCTAGGTCATTGATCCGCAGGTTCACCGTGGCAGAGACAAATTCGTACTGCAGCGCGGGCGTCCATTCCGGCTTCGCGCCCAGGCAGTAATCGAGAATCCTGCCAATACTGGACTTGCCCGAGCCAATGCGGCCATAGAAGTACCGGAAGCCGGACAGTGGAATTTCTACGGTCTTCTTCTTCAACTCGAGAGTCAACGCCTCAAAGCTCGTCTTCATGGCGCGATCTCCTCGCCCCATTTCATGCTCACCAGCTCAGGGAATGTAGAATAGACAAACGTTTTCAGCCAAGTGCCCGATTTCGCTCCGAAATGCTTGTTGACGACACGCGCCCTGTTCGCGAGCTTCTCAAAGTCTGGCTGGGCACTGAATTCATGGGCGACATCGCGTCCTCGGGCGGTAAGTTGAAGGCAAACGGTCTTTCCTTTCAGATAAATCTGCGCAAGTCCTTTTGCAACCATGATCGCTGCCCACCGGCGGTAGCGATGATCCCAGGGACCATACTTAAAGCGGATCATCTTGGATTCAATTGTCGTGCGTTCATATGGCTCAATCTGCGCTTGCGCGCGATCCTTTCTCTCTTGTGCCAGCGCTCGCTCAAGGTTAGTCGGATATCGCAGTAAGAAGTCCAGCTTTGCGAGCTTGGTTAGTCCTTCCATGGGCTTGTTGTCCTTGTCCGAGCGCGTGGCAAGTAGCAACAGAAGTCGCCCCACATGTAGGTTGTCGTCCCTTTCGGCGGCGGCTGCCGCGCGGGCGATCTCAAGCGCCATCGTCACTGGCCTCCAAGGGGATGCCCCACGCGAACCTGCATTCGCCCGAGAGCATGCCCGCCACCCCCATCAAGGTGTCCAAAGGCTCGTCGTACACAAGATGTGGTTTAGACAACGCAAGGTGCTCGAGGTTTTGGAGGACCGTGTTGTAAACATGGGGCCCCTTCTCTGCGGCGCTAGCAATGTTGTGCGCCGAGGCTTCGGCATCCTTGCAGGTAGTTAGAACCGCTCCCTGCAACTGCGCGGAAAATCGATCGTAGTCCTCCGGGTACGTGTGGGCGCGTTCGATCAGTCGGCTTTCCGCGCCATGCATCCTGTACAACAGGGATTCGAGCTGCCCGCCCACGAAAGCCTTGGCCAGTTTTTTCCCCAGCGTTTCCGTGCGCTCGTTGCTGTTGATCATCGATTGGGTCAAGCCGCAGTCCACAAATCTGAAACTCGGTGACTTCGCCTCGCCAATGACGGCGCTGAAGGCAGCGACAGTAATGCATTTGTTTCGGAGGATTGCCTCAGGTTGACCGTTGGATTGAATGTAGCTCAACGCGCCATCGACCCCATCCTTCTTCAGCCGACACGCATCCTGGACTTTGGCAATTAGCTGATCACGCAGGAGTCTAGACTTCATTGCGCTAAGCCCTTGGCAATCGGGCAAGTCAGGAACTACGTTGGAGGCGAGAACGGCGTCATAGTCTCGTAACGTGGGGCCTAAGTGAAACTCCATCCGCTGCAGAACGCGAAACAGCAAATTATCTTTGGATTTTGCCGACGCAGCGAGTTTCTTGAACGATGAAAGATAGGGTTCAGGCAACTGTGTCTCGTCTGCTGCGCCTTTGCAGGCATCTATCAATAAGGCGGGACTGCTGGCCAGCGTTTCATCTTTGATGACGCTTGTGGCGGGGATGTAGCACTTTGTGTTGGAGGCGAACACGTAGGCAGAGATAGCCCCTCCATGCTTACTCTCCAGCTCGCAGAACCTTGCAACCGAGCCAATGAGTGCGTCCTGAGACAGGCGCCATTGAGCACCTTCGTTGCTATCGGTCTTGACCTGAACGGCCACAAATGAGCCGTCGATCTTCTGTAGAAGATAATCGTCGTGATGCTCACACCATATGGCTGTCAGATCTTGATGCTTGAGCGCTCGCGCAAGCAGCATCACCCCGATGGCTGCCTGGTAGCGAAACCGTTCCTGGGTGTCGTCACCCTTGTCTTGGGCGATGCTCGGCATCGTGCCTACTAAGCCAGCCGGCCCCAGTGGTATTTCGTTGCTCACCCCTGCCCCCCCCCCAGAAAGAATGCCGCTGTAAGTTATAGCGCACCAAAGGGGGCGGCGCCAAGATTGGCACGCATTCGCACAGGCTGCATAAGGCCGGCCTTCGGCAAACTCGAGTCGCCCGGTCCTACATACAGGGTTGTCGGCCATAGAGTCCGCTAACTAACGCCGGATGATCGCTTGCCGGCTACAGGTGACTAACTTCCGGAACCGCGCGTCATCGGTACGTACAGATTGACCGCATCGAGCTCATTGGCGTGGATGATTACCGTCAATTTGGCCTCGAGCGCTTTCAGCGGCATCGTCCTGCCTATGGCGCGCGAGGTAAGCGTTCGACCGCACTAGCGATAGTCCCCGCGCGCAGGTAGCGGCGCGCCGGCGAAGGAGGACGATCGACGCGATCCTCTAGTAACGGGTCCACAATAGCCCGGGAACCTGAGTGGTGCCGATACGACGTCCCGCGCTCTACGAAACAGGTGTCCGCTCTGGGTCCAGTTCTTCGCTTCCCGCGATAGATCTTCCTTATCCTCTGGCGCCAAAAGCCAATCATGAGGCCGGTATACTTCGGGGTGCTCCACGCCTGTCTGGGATAGCCACACGCCGTACGGATGGCATGGCTCTACGCTGCGCCGGCTGGCATCGCGCGCAGGATCGCCTCGGCCTTGCGGTCCAACACTTCGCGCTCGGCATCGGTCTGCAACCGTCTACGTGTGGCCTGCTCGAAAGTGCCCTCATAACACCAGCCCTGCGGCAGACACAGCCTGCTGGCAGGCGGGCTCTCTGGTCCGCATTCAAGGCCCATGCGGCATGCCGCGACCTGCCAGGCGCGCCCGGCGAGCTCGCCGTCGGCTAGAGCCGTGTAGGGCTCGGCAACTTGCATGCCGAGGAACTCACCCATGGCATCACCCAGGGCGAACATCGCCGCTGGATCGTTGGACGCCAGCACCTCTTCCAGCAGGGCAGCCGCTTGCACCTCACTCAGTGGTGGCTGTGGATTGAAGACGGTCTCCGTGACCCGTGCAGGCAGATCGCCGCCTTGTGCCGCCTGCGCATACAGTAGGCGCATGTCTTCCCATTCGATCGGTGCCCCGTCCTCCACGGCAGCGCACTCCTGCAGAGCGTGTTCCAGCAGGTACCCCAACACGGTCGCCTTTTCTTCGGTATCCGCGCTCCGGATGCTGCGCTGGATCCGCTCCTTGTACTGTTCGACGTTTGGATTGATGTACATGCACCTGTCGTAGGCCTGTGCCAGCAGACGCTGAGAGGCTGGGTCGCCCGCGTCAGCGCGCTGCTTCAGGGCCAGGAACCAGGCGCGCTGGGGGCTGGCAGTGATGAAGCCAGGCGTTTGAGGGATGCCGGCGGCAATTGGCGGTGCGGGCTTGTGGGCCGATGTCTCCGCTTGGGCGGTATGGGTGGGGAATGAGGTGGGCTTCCATGTCAGCCACACGACCAAGGCCAGGGATGTTGCCGCCAGTGCCAGGAATATGCGCTTTGCTGTCATGAACCCAGGTTCGTCCGTCGATCGTCCCTCATCTTAGCGTTTCACACGGAACGCCATTACGGCAGCCGGGGCGTCGCTGCCGGCGCCCCGCCTGTTGCCCTCTCACCCGGCCGGCCCCAGGTTCAATGCCCAGCCTGAGCATCCACAGCTAACCGCTTGGTGCCTACACTTGGCCCATGCCTCCATCCACGCACAACTCCACGCCCGTTATGAAGCTCGACTCGTCGCTGAGAAGGAAAAACGTCGCAGAGGCGACTTCGGCGGGCCTGGCCATTCGACCGAGAAGAATCGGGGCAACGATTGATCTACGCATCTCATCAGGGACTCGCTCCATCATCTCCGTATCTGTAGGCCCTGGAGCCACCACGTTGATGCGGATGCCGCGGGGGGCCAGTTCTGCCGCCCATGTGCGTGCATACGAGCGAAGGGCAGCCTTCGTTGCGGCGTAGGTTCCGTAGTTTGCGATGCCGAGTGAGCTTGCTACCGACCCCATCAGCACCACCGCTGCGCCCTCTTGAAGCAAGCCAAGGGCTTTCTGAAGGCCAAAGATCTGGGCGCGCACGTTCACCGAGAAGTGTCGATCAAAGTGTTCTTCGGTCACTTCGGCAAGTGATGCCGGCTCACTCAGGCCAGCATTTAGTACCAAGGCGTCGAGGCGAGTGAACTGGCTGCCAACCTCTCTCATTACCCGATCGATGTCTTCACGGACGCTTGCATCGGCGACGATGCCACGGCCACTTGGACCTATCGCTGCCACGCCCTCCTCCACCTGTTTGCGGTCACGCCCGGTGATGAACACCGTTGCGCCTTCCGCAGCGATCCGAGCAGCCACGGCCAAGCCAATGCCCCTTGCACCGCCAATGACCAGGGCAACCTTTCCTTCCATCTTCTTCATTCGTGAGCACCTGTAAAAACAAAGAGTGCTGCTAAGATATACGCTGGATATCAAGTATCAAGAACGCACCATGGCTAGCCTAGATATACCCGGTGATACCTGTTCGGCTGAGAGCTCTGCGAAAGTCCTCTCTGACATGGCGCAGGTTCGACCGATGCTGGAGAAGATCG
>Ga0163161_10004148_pt1 | contig 10133 bp, 5 predicted proteins | sample S45metaG_FD_129847 | JGI IMG/M metagenome (GOLD analysis project Ga0163161, IMG submission 129847) | Switchgrass rhizosphere microbial communities from Kellogg Biological Station, Michigan, USA - S4-5 metaG | ecosystem: Host-associated > Plants > Roots > Rhizosphere > Soil | place: USA: Michigan... | reverse complement strand
GGTGATAGCCAAACGTGTGCCGTTCAGTCGATGGCTTGCGCGCGATCCACACGCCATACCACGCAAAGAACAGCGCCAGCGCGTCGGCAAAGTTGTGCCCCGCGTCCGAGACCAGCGCCAGGGAATGCGAAAAGTAACCGGCAATTGCCTCAGCGACGACAAACGTCAACGTGATCGCGATTGACAAAGCCAATCGCCGGCCAGTCGCTTTCGTTCCGTGCTGATGAGTGTGCGCCATTGCGGTTCTTTGCGTCCCGCATGTTAACAAACGACCGGCTGCGAGCGTAGTGTCAGTACCGGGAGTGATAGCGACCGGATCAAGAAAATCGTTGGCGCACCTTGATCCCGTCGCTACCGCTCCGGGTACTGACACCTCTGGAAAGTGTTCAGGCCGCCACTTCCGGTGTTAGAATCCTGCGCTTCTCGACCGAGAATTTTCCAAGGCTCTTTTCAAACCCGTGAACTGGAGATTTCCTGCCATGCAAATCCGTCGTTGCCTGCTGCTCCTTTTGTTTGCGCTGCTGTTTTTCGGTCATGCCAACTTAGCCCGCGCGCAAAGCTTCACTCTTGAACAAGTGATGAGTTCGCCGTTTCCGTCGGACCTGATTACCTCAAAGCGCGGAGACAAACTCGCCTGGGCCTTCGACGCCGAGGGCAAGCGCAATATCTGGATTGCCGAAGCGCCTGCCTATGCCGCACGCCAGCTCACGCACTATGACAAGGACGACGGAGGTGAGTTGACTGATTTGGCGTTCGCCCCCGCCGGCAACTTGATTGCCTTTGCGCGCGGCAATGAACAGGGAAAGAACCAGGCCGGCGAATATGCAAACCCGACTTCAGATCCCGCGGGCACAAAAAAGGAAGTTTGGGTGGCGGACACGCGCACCGGACGTGTCACGTTAATCGGCGAAGGCGATTCGCCGATGTTCAATGCCGCCGGTGACCAGGTTATTTATTCGCGCGAAGGCAAGGTCTGGACGGCGCCATTTATCGGCGGCAAAGAGCGAAAGTTTTTCGAAATTCGCGGCACTGTCGGTGCACGCGAGTGGTCGCCTGACGGATCAGAGTTGGCGTTTGTCTCGAATCGCGGCGACCATAGCTTTATCGGTATTTTCAATCCCCAGTCGGGACAGATTCGTTTCTTATCGCCCAGCGTCGATCGCGACGCGCTGCCGCGCTGGTCGCCCGACGGCAAGCGCATCGCCTTCATTCGCCTGTTCAATATCTCTGACAGTTTTTCGATTGACCGCGAACGCCTGCAGCCTTGGGCCATCTTCGTTGCCGACGCACGTACGGGAGACGCAAAGCAGATCTGGCGTTCGGGCGATCAGGATAACGACTCGTACACGCAGGCAGCCGATTTTTGGCAATGGGTCGCGGGAAATCGCCTGCTGTTTCCATCGGAAAAAGACGGCTGGATGCACCTGTATTCCATCTCGACGGACGGTGGCGACGTGACCGCGTTGACGCCAGGCAATTTCGAAGTGGAGAACATCGCGCTGCCTCCGGATAAATCGTTTGTCGTCTTCTCAACCAACAAGAGCGACATCGATCGCCGCCATCTTTGGTGGGTCAATGTTGCCGGTGGCGCTCCGCGGCAAATCACCACCGGCGAGGGCGTTGAGATGTACCCGGTGCTGTTCGATAACGGCCGACGGGTCGCCTTCCTGCATTCAACCGCGCACGATCCGTTCATGCCCTTCACTGCAAACGTGGACGGTTCGAACAACAAGCCGCTCGCGCCGCAGGCATTGCCGCGCGACTTTCCTGCCGCGCAACTCGTGATACCTGAACAAGTGATTTTTAAAGCTGCCGACGGGTTGGACATCCACGGTCAGCTCTTTAAGCCGAAGAATGCGTCAGGCAAGATGCCGGCCCTGATCTTTACGCATGGCGGGCCGCCGCGCCAGATGCTGCTCGGTTGGCATTACATGTACTACTACCACAACTCTTACGCGATGAATCAGTATCTCGCCAGTCGTGGCTACATGGTCCTGTCGGTCAATTATCGCAGCGGCATCGGCTATGGCCGCGGCTTTCGTCTCGCTCAGCATCGCGGCGCGCGCGGCGCTTCCGAGTACCAGGACGTCGTCGCGGGCGCGAAATATCTGCGCAGCCGCGACGACGTGGACAGTAAACGCATCGGACTGTGGGGCGGATCGTATGGCGGCTATCTGACGGCTCTGGGTTTGGCGCGCAACTCAGACATCTTCGCAGCGGGTGTTGATTTTCACGGCGTGCATGACTGGAGTCAGCGAGTCGGCGGCCTGCCGCTACAGTTCAACAATCAGGAACAAACCCGAGTCGCGCGTGAGTCGTCGCCAATCACTTCGGTCGATAAATGGAAGTCACCGGTGCTGTTGATTCACGGCGACGACGATCGCAACGTCGAATTCTCGCAGACCACGAATCTGGTGCGATTGTTGAGAAAGAACGGCGTGTATTTCGAAGAAATAATTTACCCCGACGAGATTCACGATTTCCTGCGCCATCAAAATTGGGTGCGAGCTTACCGCGCGACCGCGGACTTTTTTGATAAGCGATTGAAGTAACGCTAAGCTGTCAGCTGCGTCTCAAACTGACAGTTTGCGTTATTAGATGACTTTTAACCCACGCAACATTCTCGTCATCGACTTCGGTCAACTCGGCGACGTGGTGATGAGCCTTCCCGCGTTGCGCGCGGTCCGCGAGAAATTTCCATTCGCGCGCATCACGGTCGCCGTCGGCAAGCCCGGCGCGGAGATCATCGACCTGTCCGGATATGCCGATGCCACCATCGAAGTCGATCGGGTGGCCCTCCGCGACGGTTTCAAGCCATTATCGATTCTCAAAATAATCGACATCGTCAAAGACTTACGCCGGCGGGAATTCGATTTTGTAATCGATCTCCATAGCTTCTCTGAGACCAATCTGCTCGGATACTTCTCTCGCGCTCAGCATCGGTTGTTCGCGCGCCGTCCGGGTCGGTCGTTGGACTTTCTTTCGAACTTCAACCCAAAGCCGCCCGTCGATCGAAATGATCCTCAGCAGCATCTCGTCGATCGTTATCTCGATGTGCTCAAGCCGCTGGGCATTGAGGATGTGGCGCGCATCCCGAGGCTGACGCCGCGCTCGCAGCATTACGCCGCGATAGACGCGAGGCTGCGAAAAGTAAAGGCTGATACCGGCTCGCCCCTGGTCGGTTTGTTTCCGGGAGCCGGTCATCCGGGACGGCGTTGGCCGATGGAAAAGTTCTCGCAGCTGGCCGATTTTCTCATTCGCAATGACAAGCTCCGTCCGCTCGTGTTCGTTGGGCCCGAAGAAGCCCAAATGCTTCCGCAGATGCGGGAAATGTTTCCCCCGCCGTCGGTAGTGCTCGATAAGCTGTCTATTCCGGAATTAGCCGCGGCTCAGTCTCGCCTCGCGGTCTTCGTCTCGAACGATACCGGGCCCGTGCATATTGCTGCTGCCGTCGGAACTCCGGTCGTCGTGCTGATCGATTTGCCGACGCCGCACGCCTACGTCCCCGTGAGCCATGCGCAGCGTTTGATGTTCAGCGAAAGCGTCGGCGCCATCGAAGTTGAAGACGTTTATGCGGCGACTCGTGAGCTGTTGACCGCCGGCAGGACCTCAACTTTATTCGCCAGCTAATTAGCGATATGCCGAAACGAGCAACCCACCAATACCTGCTGGCAGTCTTGATGACTTTGCTTGTCTTGATGTCGGTGCGTCTGCTCGGCGGGCAAACCTCGCGCAAAGAAGCGGCAACGTCAAAGCCGAGCAGCAACGCCTCCCCGAAACTGCCCGCCGGCGATGCAGAATTAACCGGTGCGATTGATCGTGTGCTCAATGAAGCCGAGATACAGCATGGGCGCTTTGGCGTCTCTGTTTTGTCCTTGAAAGATGGCCGCGTACTTTATTCGCGTAACGCCGACAAGCTATTCACGCCGGCCTCGAACATGAAGGTTTACACGACCGCCGTGGCGCTCGAGCTACTCGGCGCAGATTACCGTTGGCGCACTTCCGTGTACGCAAACAAGCGCCCGGACGCGAACGGCATCGTCGAAGGCGATCTGACTTTGTACGGCCGCGGCGCGCCTGATTTGATTTCGAAGCCCAGGGGCGATGCGCCGTCATTATCGAAATTGGCGGATCAACTCTACCAGTCCGGCGTGCGTGAAATCCGCGGCAATATCATCGGCGACAATAGTTACTTTCGCGGAGAATTGTTTGGCATTGGCTGGCAATGGAACGACATTCAATGGTACTTCGGCGCTGAACCGAGCGCACTCTCAATCGACGAAAACGCCGTCGAGGTAACCATCGCGCCTGGTGCGAAACAAGGCGCCGGCGCAAATGTCGTCGTCAATCCGAATTCGAGTCCCATCCACCTCGTGAACGAAACCATGACTGGCGAACGAAGCGACACCGCCTCAATTGGAATAATGCGCGAGCTTTCCGGAAACAATGTCCGGGTGTGGGGCGATTTCCCGGCAAACGGTCGCGCGTTCTCTGCGTTCCTTTCGGTGCACGATCCGGCGCTGTGGGCCGCGACGTCATTCAAGCAGGCGCTAACGGCTCGGGGAATCAAGGTCAGCGGCGAACCCCGTACTCGTGATTTCCGCAGCGCGGATATCGAAAAATTCGATATCCAAAAAACCGTCGAGCTCGCGCATGAAGACGGCGCCCCGCTAAACGCCATCGTTCGTCACACCAACAAAGAAAGCGACAACCTTTACGCTGAACTGATTCTGCGCACCTTGGGCAAAGAGCGAGGCACGTCAGCTCCCGATCCGGACCCGCGCAAGAATCGGGAACGCGGAGACGACGAAGCGGGAACAGCAGTCGTTCGTTCCTGGCTGGAATCGAAAGGCATCAGTACCAAAGGCCTTGCCATTCGCGACGGCTCCGGCTTATCACGTCTCGACCTGATCACCCCGGAGACCACCGCGCGTTTGCTTTTGGCGATGGCGAATGCAACTTCGGCCGCAGCCTTCCACGATTCTCTGCCGATTGCCGGCCGCGACGGCACGCTGAGCATGCGCCTCAAAAAACTGACGGGGCGAGTCTTTGCAAAGACAGGCACGCTCACCTATACGCACTCGCTTTCCGGGTATGCGACGACCCCGGCAAACGACACGCTGGTCTTCTCAATCATGTGCAATGACGCGACGGGCGGCCGTGGCGCGGTGCAAGTGATTGACGACATTGCCTCGCTAATCGGCGATTTCCGGCCTGCCTCGACGGGGAATTAGACAAACTTTTGCCATATTTCTCAGTAAAATAGCCTGTTTTTGCTCTAGACAAACGTCGTTCAACCTCGTAAGATTGATTCAACGGCGTGCCCCGCCTTCGCGATCGCAAGGTTTTTGCCGCGGTCCTCATCGTTCAGTTTCACAACAGGAGTCGATGATGTTGCAGCCACTGACCCGAGGTTTCTGCGTCTGTCTTATTGTCATTACCATTGCCCTGGGCGCAAACGCCCAGAGCACGCTCACGGCGAAAGCCAATCTTCAACCCACAGTTAACGCCGCAAACGACAGTACCGATCGGGCTCGTGACGGATTAGTTGGTCCGGTCCGCCGCGTCCGCACGGAAGTCGTCAAGGTCTCGAACGCGTCGGGCAAGATGATCGAAGACAACAGGCGCGTCCTGCTCGAAACAGCTGAGTACGATATGAAGGGCGCGAAAACTCAGAATCAGTATTTCCCGGTTGCGGGCAGCACGCTGACCGGACGCGAGGCCTATAAGTACGACGACAAAGGCAACATCAGTGAGATGACATTGCTCAACGCCGATGGCTCGTTGGTGAGTAAGGAAGTGTACAGTTACGAGTTCGATTCGATCGGCAACTGGGTGAAGATGACTACGTCGATTGCAGTGGTCGAAAATCGAAAGATCGGATTCGAGCCGACTGAGATTACTTATCGAACAATTTTTTATTATCTCGATGCTTCGATGGCGAAGATGATCCAACCCGGTCAGCCCGCGAACAGCGAACAACCGCGCGCAAATGCATCGTCAGTACAATTGCCGTCGGCATCAATGAACAAGCTTTCTTCGTTCACATCCATCCAACTACCCGGGGCGAATCTCTCAACTTCAAATGCGTCGAACTCGCAACCAGTCATCGTCGGAAATGACGGTGAGGCACCGGCGCCGCGGATACTCAAACCGATCTCAGGCGGAGTGCTTAACGGTAAGGCCTTGAGTTTACCCGTGCCGATCTATCCGCAAATCGCAATGCGTGCCCGGACCGCCGGCAAAGTTGAAGTCGAAGTGACTGTCGACGAAACCGGCAAAGTGATTTCGGCCCAGGCGACTGCTGGACCTACCGCGTTGCGCGATGCCGCGGTTGACGCCGCCAAGCGCGCGCGCTTCTCGCCGACCAAGCTGTCGGGCCTGCCAGTGAAGGTGGTCGGAATTATCAATTACAACTTTACCCTGCCCTAACGTAATCGCGGCGCTCGCCGCGATGTCCAACCCAGAGGAGATTCATCATGTCCCTGAAAGGCGAACTCACCGATCTTTCGCTCGCCGAATTGATCGAGTTTTTCTGTAATCAAAGAAAGACCGGCCGGCTGACGGTTTCGTATCCGCAAGCTCCGGCCTACTTCTATCTGCAGTCGGGAACGGTCGTGCATGCGAGCGTTGGCTCTCTGCGCGGCATTGAAGCGGTCTATTACGCGCTGACACAATCCAACGCGTCCTTCAATTTCAGCACTGCTTACGAAGCGCCCGCACAGACCATCAATCAACCATGGACCTCGGTGGTGTTGGAAGGATTGCGGCGCATGGACGAGGGAATCAACCCGCGCAATCCATTTCCCGAGAAGGCTGACGCCGTCAGCAAGCCAAGTGCGGTTGATAAACCTGAGGCGGTCGTACAGCCAAACGTGGTCGAGCCTGCCTCCGTCGCCGCGCCGAAAGCGCCGATGGTTCCGCCTCAACCCGAGAAAGCCGAGCCGCAAGTCACCGCATCGCCGATCGTCGCTCAGCCGCAGCCCGCGGCGCACGAGCAGGAGCCTTTGCAGGTAACGGCACACCATTCCGAGCCGCAGGTCAAACAGGAACCGGCGAAACTAAACGAAAAGGTCAAGGTTGACGAAGTCGATCGGCCAAAGGTGTTAAGACCGGCCGCGCCGAAGTTGGATGACGCATTCCTGTCGTCGGCGCAACAGGCTTCGAGATTTTCACACACACCATGGAAACTGGCGGCGATCTTCGCGTCCCTGGTTCTCCTGATTGCAGCCATCGCAGTTCCGTGGGGTTGGCATGCGCGCGGCAAGACAACCAAGGCCGCCGAGCAGCCGGCAGCAGCCAATGAATCTTCAGCTCAGGTTTCGCAGTCTGCGCCCGATTCTGAATCAGCGTCGGCGCCTGCGCCTGCGGAAAATGCGGAAATGCAGTCGGCCGATTCAAATGGATCCTCTGCGGAATCAGACGCCGCCCTGGCCGCGCGACGCGCGCGCGAGGCACGCGCACGCGAGGAAGCACGGCTGAAAGCCACCGCGGCTGAGAATGCGACGAGCGCGCCGGCGCAGTCGGCCCAGGCACCGCCAGCGTCATCAACGAGCGGACCTAAGAAGGTCGTAGTCCAGGTAACGTATGATGAAAACGGCAGGGTGACTCAGGCCAGCGGAAACGATCCGACCGCGCTACGGATCGCGCGTCAAAAACGATTTCCTCCGGGGAAAGCCGGCTCGACGACGATTACCATTCCGATCAATTGAATCGTGCCGGGTGCGCTCATGGCCCCGATTCAATGCCGCATCTAGCTCGTCCCGAATCTCCTTCGGTACTCACTCGAGCTGATAAAAGCTTTAATCATTTCAGCCGCGAAAAAGTCGCCGTTGAACGAGTTCAGCTTGGCCAACCAGAAATTGTAACCAGCGAAATTAGTGTCGGGTGCATCATTCGGGTTGCGTCGCAGGTATCCCAAGTACTGGACTAACACAAACGATCGGTTGAACTGAAGCTGGCGTAGCTTCGCATGTTCGGCAATCGCCCGCAGCACCTGGGCACGTGACTTCATCGCTGTGTTTAGATCAGCGATCAGCGCGTTGCGCTCAGACTGTGACAGGATCGCGCCCGCATTTTGGTCAAGCGTGTCGACGAACTGCGCGGCACTCATTGACTGCGGGTATCGATCTGTAAAGACACGCCGCGCAACGAATTCGTCGAAATAATCGCGCTTGTTCTGTTCCAGCTGCAGTTCCCAGTTACCGGATCCAACGACCACCCCGCGACCGATTCGTTGCGAGTCCAGCAGAAACGTATTGAATTGCAGCGTCTCGCCCGTCGCGAAAGCTGCGTGATGCGCGCCGTACGTCAGGAAGCCAGTCCCTTGAAATTCAATTGAAAGAAAGAAGGCGGCCGAGACGTGAATGCGCTTCACTTCCCGGCACCGAGCGTTCGCGCCGCAACTCTCGATTTGATTCACCCAAAATGCCAGGCCCGCGGCGTCAGGGCGGCGATGCAGAAAGTCGTGATAGTGCTGCCGTACAAACGCAGTCGAATCATCGATTATATTGGAGAAAGGCGAAGCGACGTTCGTGATCGTGACAGTCGCATTAGTCGGTTCAGCCAACACCGGTCCGCCGCTGACGGCCAATAGCGCGAGATTGAAAGTCTCAGAGCCTTCAGCATACGAATCGTGATTGATCAGCACCTCGAACGTTTTCAGAGATTCGCCGGCAGCGAATTTCAGCGTGCCGAACGTGGTCGTGAAATCGCATCGCGAAGATGCCGATCCTGCTGAGGTATCGCACGGGATGGAGTTGGGAGGAGTGCTGCCGTCGCTCGTCGAATAATCAACACTGATCGGAGTTGACTTGTCGCCGCTCCGCGTGACGGTAACGGTCACGAACTCTGCGTCTTCGGCGACGGAATAGTTTGGCGCACTGAATTGCACGGTGGCTGGACCTGGACTCGCCGGACTTATTATCAAGGTGATGTTGACCATCTGAGGACTGCTGGCCGCACCAGGCGCTGTAATCGTCACCGTACCATCGTGCTGACCCAGGGACAGACCAGTAGCATCAGCTCTGACCTCAAGATTGGACGGCAATGATCCGCTCGTCGCACTCAGGTGGATCCAGGACTGATTAGTCGTGGCAGACCAGCTCGAGTCTCCATCGCCGCTGTTGCGGATAGCGATGGTTTGCGCAGCGGTTTCTCCGGTGCCCAGGTTAGCCAGGAACGTTAACCGTGATGGATTCGCCGAAAGTGTGGCTGGCAGCGCGGGCCGCGTGCGGAAAATTTGTATAGTTATGCTTGCACTTCCAGTCTGCCCGGCGCTATCGGTGGCTCTCAGAGTGATAGTGTGCATCCCTTCCTGCAAGATCGAAGCATCGATGGCGAGCGACCGGCCGGTGCCGAGGGGCCCGTTGAGATTCGAACTCCACGCCAAATGTGACTCAGCCAACGATTCGTCTTCAATATCGATAGCCGCCCCCTCCAGAATAACCGTCTGCTCGCCCACATAGAACCGCTTATCTTCGGGCGCGGAGATAAAGGCTTTCGGAGCATGTGGCGGCACCGTAAAGGTGTCATCCGACTGATCAACCGCCGAGTTAAACCCATCGCTGGCCGTCACGCGAATCAAGGCCTGCGTGCTGCCTGGCAGCATGCTTAAGTCCACCGGGAAACTCGTCGCATTCAAATTGATCGTCAACGTGGTCCACGTGGCCCCATTGTCGGGGCTATGCTCCACGACGTAAGTTAATGTATCGCCATCCGGGTCATTAGCCGTCCAGGTGAAAGTGGCGGTGGCCCCGCTTAATGCTTCGCCGCCGTTTGGCGAGATTACTTTGACGGTCGGCGGATTGGCCGAGGCCTGACGCGAGGCCACCATCTGTCCATCCCGCAGCACAACGATTCGTCTGGCATCCGCATTCCAGGGAAGAAGCAAGGAAAAAGCTGCTTGTTGGCTTTCCGAGTTGTTTCGGGGCTGAAAAGAGTATGTCGCTAGTTCCCCGCCCTGGCTATTCTCAAATCGAACGGCGTACTGGCCCGGCTCGGGCAGGGTGATTGCGTTCGGCGCGGCGCTGACATAAATCGAGCCTAAAGTGACCGCGCCATTCGTCAGCGACACGCTGCCGTTTATCAATATAGCTTTCTCTGAAGTGACCTGCACAGTGTCGCTCGCGATC
>Ga0163161_10004144_pt1 | contig 10136 bp, 6 predicted proteins | sample S45metaG_FD_129847 | JGI IMG/M metagenome (GOLD analysis project Ga0163161, IMG submission 129847) | Switchgrass rhizosphere microbial communities from Kellogg Biological Station, Michigan, USA - S4-5 metaG | ecosystem: Host-associated > Plants > Roots > Rhizosphere > Soil | place: USA: Michigan... | reverse complement strand
CGGTCTGCAGGCGATCGTGTCGAACTTCATCTCCGGCCTGATCCTGCTGGCGGAGCGCCCGGTAAAGGTAGGCGACTGGGTGGTGCTCGACGATGCCGAGGGCGATATCCGCCGGATCAACGTTCGTGCCACGGAAATCCAGGTGTCCGACCGCTCGACCATCATCGTGCCGAACTCGTCGTTCATCACCAAGCCGGTGCGCAACATGACGATGGCGAACCCGCAGGGTCGCGTGCTGATCAAGTTGCCGATGCCACTGGATACCGATCCGATGGAAGCGCGTGAGCACATGCTCGAGGCGATGCACGCGCATAAGCAGGTACTGGAGACGCCGGCACCGTCGGTGACGCTGGACAACGTCGACCGTGCGGCGATGACATTCGCCGTAACCTGCTACGTGGGCGGGCCACGCGACGTGGGGAACGTGAAAAGCGATCTGCTGTTCGACATCATTGCGCGCTTGCGCAAGTCGGACATCCCGCTGCTGCGGCCGCAGGATCTGGTGTTGCGTGGCGGCGGAAGCATGTCGGATGTGGTCGGGCCGACGGCGGATGCGGCGCCTAAGGCGTCTACGGATGATCCGTCGAGCTGACACCTCGCCGTGTAGTTGACACAACGGCTAGCACCCGTTCGCCGATGAATCGGCTCCTACCGAGTTGGCACAACCTGCTTGGTAGGAGCCGATTCATCGGCGATGCTTTTCGTCCAGACAAGCGATGCCTTACTTGCCAGCCTCAACCGGCGCCAGCCTCAAATCCTGAAAATCGAAGCTGAAGTCCGTCAGCGGCGACACCGGCTCCATGCGCACTTCGCGCACCTTGCCATCCGGATCGAGATCGAAGTTCACGAACGCATCGCCGTTGAGCGAGCGATCGGTCCAATGGGCGATGAAGGTGTCGTGCTGCCAGGGATCGAGGGTGCCGGTGAGCTGCGCCGTCTTGGTGAAGCTCATCACCAGCTTGCCACCCTGCTTGCTTACCTTGACGTCGCCGTACCAGGGGTCGCGATACGTGCCCACGTAACCATCCAGCGGCAACGACGGCTTTGAACCCTTCGCGCGCGCAGCTTCGTGCTTCTTCATACTGTCGTCGGCATTGCCTTCGGACTTGCGCACACCGGCAGCGTAAGCCGCGATCCAGTCCGTCTTTGGCGCATCCGTGTACGCATCGAGGGCGCGCATCGTCACGGCCTGGAAGGCGGCACCGGACTCCTGGTTGGTCAGCACCACGATGCCGAGTTTCAGGTCGGGTACGAGGGTGACGCGCGAGACCATGCCCGGCCAGCCGCCGGTATGCCAGACCAGCTTGTGACCGCGATAGTCGGAGACGAACCAACCTTCGCCGTAGCCGGAGAAATTCGGTTTGGCGGCCTTGAGCTCGGGCACGCTGGGATCGGCGATGCGGATCGGCGTCAGCAGGGACCACATCTCCTTCTGGCGCGCCTCACTGAAGAGACGCTGCTCCTTGCCGGCGCTGTCCTTGTAGACGCCGCCATCGAGCTGCATCGTCATCCACTTGGAGAGGTCGTGCACGCTGGAGTAGATGCCGCCAGCCGCCTGGTTGTTGTTCCACGACATCGGCTCGACCGGCTTGAGCTCCTTGAAGTTGAACTTGGCGTGGCCCACGGCGATGTCGTCACCCGCGCCGATGTGCTCGGGTGCGTGCGTCTGCGATTCGGTCATGCCCAGCGGGGTGAAAATACGCTGGGTGATGAAGTCGGCCCAGGGCTTGCCCGAGACCTGCTCGATCACCAGGCCGGCCACGGCGAACAGGATGTTGTCGTAGTTGTACTCGGCGCGGAAGCTGTTGGTCAGCGGCACATAGCGAAGACGCTGCACCACTTCCTGCGTCGTATAGGTGGTCGCGGGCCAGTACAGCAGGTCGCCCGCGCCGAGGCTGAGACCGCTGCGATGCGCGAGCAGATCGCGAACGCGCATCTCGCGCGTGACATAGGGGTCGGACATCTGGAACCAGGGCAGCCGATCGATCACGCGATCGTTCATGTCGAGCTTTTTCTCGTCGGCGAGGATCGACAACGAGGCGGCGGTGAACGCCTTGGTGTTCGACGCGATGGCGAACTGCGTGTGCGCGTCCACCTTCACCGGATCGCCGAGCTTGCGCACGCCGGAACCCATCTCGAGCACGATCTTGCCGTCCTTGACGATGGCCACGGCGATGCCGGGCACGTCGAACTGCTTGCGCGTGGCGTCGACATACGCGTCGAAGTCGGCCAGGTCCATCGGCCGTGCCACCGTGCCAGGGGGAACGGACACGGATGTCGCGTCCTGAGCTTGCGCAGCGAGTGCGAAGGCGAAGCTGGTGACGCCGAAGGCGAGGAGATAACGAAGACGCGGCATGGAGAGTCTCGGCAGGAAAGAACGTGCCGGGACTATTCCATGCCGCGACGATCCGCGAAAGACCCTTTCAGGCCTTGCTCTTCTGGCTGAAGAGCACGCTGCCCAGGATGATCGCGCCGGCCAGTGCCATCGTCGGGGTGAGCGCCTCGCCGAGGAACATCCAGGCCCAGGCCACACCGAACAGCGGCACGAGGTAGGTCGACGTCGCCGCACGCGGTGCCCCGATGCGCTGGATCAGCCGGAAGTAGAAGGCGTACGCCAGGCCCGTCGAGAGGACGCCGAGGGCGACGACGGCGATCCACGATTTCGTCGGGATCGGCGCATCCGGCCAGGTCAGCGCGGCCAGCGGCGCCATCAGGATCGTGGCGCCGAGCAGGCATCCGGCCGCCACCGCCGTCGGCGGCAGATCGGAGAGGTAGCGTTTGATCAGGTTGGCGGCGAGGCCATAGCAGAACGATGCCGCCGCACCGGCGAGTGCCGCCGGGGCGACGTTTTCACCGGCGGTGCGGCCGCTGGCAAGGATAACCACGCCGACGAAGCCGGCGACGAGGGCGATGGCTTTGCGCGTGCCGATCTTCTCGCCGAAACCGATGAAGGCAACGAGTGCCGCGAACAGCACCGTCATGCTGTTGGCGATGGCGCCGATACCCGCCGGTGCGCGTTCGGCACCCCAGGCGAACAGGGTGAACGGCAGCGCCGCACTCAAGGCACCCAGGACCAGCATCTTCCACAGGTGCGAGAGGCGGACCGCCTTGCGCGCCCGCCACAGCAACGGCAACAGGATCACCGAGCCGAACAGCAGACGCGTGGCGACCATGGGAAACGGACCGAAGTCCTTTGCCGCGACTCGCATAAAGAGGAACGAGCCGCCCCAGATGGCACCCAGGGACACCAGCTCGACCGGCGTGCGCCAATCGCGTTCGGCGACCGGGCCCAGGGAGTCCGCGGGAGGGTTGATGGCGGTCGACATATGAACCTCGCTTGTGGCTGACCTCCATTTTCGCTGGAACGGCGCGCCGGACAAGCGCATTCTTTGCAAGCCAGCCTCTCATTTGATTCAGCACTCCCCATGCGATCTGCCCTCCTCCCTGCCCTCGCCGCCTTCGCCTCTGCCGCCCGCCACCAGAATTTCGCTCATGCGGCCGAGGAGTTACATCTCACCGCCAGTGCGGTGAGCCATCACGTGCGCAAGCTGGAGACCGCCCTGGGCGTGAGCCTGTTCCAGCGGCATGCCCGGGGTGTGGCGTTGACCCCGGAAGGACGCCTGCTCGCCGACGCGGCCGGTTCGGCGCTCGCCGAGGTCGAAGCCGTGCTCGACAGCCTGCGCCAGCACCGGCGTGACAATGGCCTGCGCCTGAGCGTCCTGCCCTCGTTGGCAGCGAACTGGCTGACCCCACGGTTGCGGCGCTTCGTCGAGGCGCACCCCACCGTGCGCCTGTCCGTCGACACCGATCGCTCCCTCGTCCGCTTCGACGAAGGCGGGCCCGACCTGGGCATCCGCTACGGCCTGGGCCAGTGGCCCGGCCTCACCGCGCGCTTCCTGATGGACGATTCGCTGCAACCGCTGGCCTCGCCGGAACTGGCGGCACACATCGCTTCACCCGAGGATGTCGCCACCCTGCCCCTGCTCACCGACATCGCACCGGAAGGCTGGCGCGAGTGGTTCAAGGCGGCCGGCGTGCGCTACCCGCGTGGCGGCACGATGCATACGCTCAGCGATTCGGCCGACGGCCTGAACGCCGCGGCGTCGGGCCTGGGTGCGGTACTAGCACGCACGCGGCTGGCATCGGCGCACCTTGCCGATGGCCGGCTCGTGCGCTTGCCGGGGCCGGAGCTGCCGACACGCTACGCGTACTACCTGGTGCATTCCGCCCATCGCCCGCCGACGGCGGCGGCCCTGGCGTTCATCGCCTGGGCAGAGCGTGAGACGCTGGAGCCTCGCGTTTAGGCAACGCCTCAAGCGACGCCGACGAAACCACCGGTCTGGTGTGCCCACAGGCGCGCATACAGGCCGCCGCGGGCAATCAGCTCCGCGTGCGTGCCGGTCTCGACGATGGCGCCGTGCTCCATGACCACGAGACGATCCATCCGCGCGATGGTGGAGAGGCGATGCGCGATGGCGATCACCGTCTTGCCCTGCATGAGGGCCTCGAGACTTTCCTGGATGGCCGCTTCGGCTTCCGAGTCCAGCGCCGAGGTCGCCTCGTCGAGCACCAGGATCGGAGCGTCCTTCAGCAAGACCCGCGCGATCGCGATGCGCTGGCGCTGGCCACCGGACAGCTTGACCCCGCGCTCGCCGGCGTGGGCGTCGTAACCGGTACGGCCCTCGCCGTCGGACAGCAAGGGCACGAATTCTTCGGCACGCGCCTTGCGCACGGCTTCGAACATCTCCGCGTCGGTCGCATCGGGACGCCCGTAAAGCAGGTTGTCGCGAATCGAACGGTGCAGCAGCGACGTGTCCTGGGTGACCACGCCGATGTTCGAACGCAGCGACTCCTGGGTGACCTTCGCAATGTCCTGACCGTCGATGAGGATATGCCCCTCTTCCAGGTCGTACAGGCGCAGCATCACGTTCATCAGCGTGGATTTACCCGCACCGGAAGGACCGACCAGGCCGATCTTCTCGCCGGCCCGAACGATGAGGTCGAGCCCGCCGATGACGCCACCGGCCTTCCCGTAATGGAAGTGGATATCGTCGAAACGCACCTCACCACGGGTCACTACGAGCGGCTTCGCGTCGTCGCGATCGACCACAGTACGCTCCTGCGCCAGCGTCGTGATGCCGTCCTGCACGGTGCCTACGTTGTCGAAAATGCCGTTCACGACCCACATGATCCAGCCGGACATGTTGCTGACCCGGATGACCAGGCCCACGGCGAGTGCGACCTGCCCGGTCGATACCGTGCCACGCGACCACAACCACAGGGCCAGCCCGCTCGTACCTGCGATCAGCAGGCCGTTGAGCGAGGTGATCGAGACGTCCATCGAGGTGATCATCCGATTGGACGAGCGCACCTTGTCGGTCTGCTCGAGCATGGCCTCACGCGCATAGGCTTCCTCGCGGTTGGTGTGCGCGAAGAGCTTTAGGGTCATGACATTGCTGTAGCCGTCGACAATGCGGCCCATGAGTTTGGATCGCGCTTCCGAAGCTTTCCAGGAACGCTCCTTCACGCGTGGCACGAAGAAGATCAGCATGCCTATATAACCCGCGATCCACAGCACCAGCGGCAAGGCCAGCAGTAGATCCGCCTTGGCGAAAAGGTAGATCGAGGTGCCGGCATAAACCGAGACATACCAGAGCGCGTCGACTACCTGCACGGCGGACTCACGCAGGGACGGCGCCGTCTGCATGATGCGATTGGCGATGCGGCCGGCGAAGTCGTTCTGGAAGAACGACAGGCTCTGCTTCAGGACGTAGCGATGGTGCTGCCAACGCACCATGTTGGTCATGCCGGGGTTGAGCGTCTGGTTCACCAAAAGGTCGTGCAGGCCGATGGACAACGGGCGCAGCACCACGATGACGAAAGCCATCCAGAGCAGCGTCGTGCCGTGGGTCTGGAAGAACACGGCCGCCGGGGTCTTCTGAGCCATATCGACAGCACGACCAAGGAAGTCGAACAGGGCGACTTCGATCAGGGCCACCGCCAGGCCGACGACCAGCGCAGCGGCAAACACCTTCCATACCTGGCGCAGGTAGTAGATGTAGAAACGAACGACACTCTTCGGCGGCGCCTTGTCCGGCGCTTCGTGGAAGATGTCGATAAGAGATTCGAACCAGCGAAATATCATGCCGTCATTCTAGCCCTGTTGGACGTCACCGGCATGCGCCGGGCCCGACGGTGCTCACGCCAGGGTTTCGCGGATCCAGTGGCGGCCACCGGCGATCGCCTGCACGAAGGCTGCGGCCATGGCCTCGCTGGCCTTGCCCGTAGTGGTCACCACGCCATGCACCGTCCGCCATTTGCCCGCAACGCCCTCCCCGCCCGGCAGGGTCGCGAGAAGCTCCACGCCGGCACCGCTGGCCGCGATGGCCTTGCAGTGACGCCAGCCGTCCCGAATGAAGTCGTCGACTTCCCCATGTCGTTTGAGGGCATCCACACTTTTTCGGCCCCCAGGGATGTAAATCGCGTCGAACAGGACGGAATCGCCTGTCCGGAAGCTGAAATCGGCCTCTACCGTATCGTGGTGCGAGAGGATCGCGCCAAGTTGTGGCGCGACGATTTTCACCCATGCCCCACCGGCTACCAGGGCCTCACGCACGATGGCAAGATCGGTGCGGTCGTACCCGTCGGCGAGAAGCACCGCGACCTTACGTGTAGCGATGCCGCGCTTGCGGTCGCTGACCATGCTCAGTGCCGGCGAGACGGGTACGTCGCGAGCAGGCATCCGCCGATGAAGAGGCACGGTGCCTTTCCGCGGCACAGGCAACCCCAGCCCCTTGCCGACGCTGGCCGCCATATCCTCATCCACCTGGGCGAGCATGTACAACATGCGCTCCCGCACCGCGGGCGCAGCCACCTTGCCCAGCTCGAACTCGAGCGCATGGCAGATATGGTTGTACTCGGGTTCGGACTGGCTATGCAGGAACATCCGCGCCTGGGTGAAGTGGTCGAGAAAGGTCTCGCTACGCGCATCGTGGCTGTTGCCGCGATGGCTTCGACGTTCGGATGGCGAGCTCTTGTCGCGGTTGATCGGCAACCGATGTGCATCGTCCCGTCCCAGGCGCAGCGTCTGGGCCCGCGCGTACGCCTCGACACGGCCTTGCAGGAGGGGGTCATCGGACAGGTCGATCCCCGGCACGACGCGTCCCGGGTGGAAAGCCACCTGTTCGGTCTCGGCAAAATAGTTCTGCGGGTTCCTGTCCAGTACCAGTCTGCCGATGCGGCGAACGGGCACCTGTTCCTCGGGAATGAGTTTGGTAGGGTCGAGCAGGTCGAAGTCGAAGGCATGCCGGTCCTTTTCGTCCACTACCTGCACACCGAACTCCCACTCGGGAAAGTCCCCCGCTTCGATCGCATCGAAAAGATCACGACGATGGAAGTCCGGGTCATTGCCGGAGATCTTTATCGCCTCGTCCCAGGTCACAGCATGCAGGCCGAGGACGGGCTTCCAGTGAAACTTGACGAAACGACGTTCGCCCGCGGCGTTGATCAGTTGGAAGGTGTGGACGCCAAAGCCCTCCATCATGCGATAGCTGCGCGGAATCGCGCGATCCGACATCGCCCACATGATCATGTGCATCGACTCGGGCATGCGCGAGATGAATTCCCAATACGCATCTTGCGCCGTGGCGGCCTGGGGCATCTCGTTGTTCACGTCGGGCTTGGCGGCCTGGATCAGGTCGGGAAAGGTCATCGCGTCCTGGATGAAGAAGACGGGCATGTTGTTGCCGACGAGATCGTAGTTTCCCTCTTCCGTATAGAACCTCACGGCAAAGCCGCGCACGTCGCGCGCAAGGTCACTGGACCCGCGAAATCCGGAGACCGTGGAGAAACGGACGAAGACGGGCGTACGCCGGCCTTGTTCGCGAAGAAAGTCGGCTCGCGTCAGCGACGCCATCGATTCGTAGGCTTCAAAATAGCCGTGGGCGCCGGCACCGCGTGCGTTGACGACGCGCTCGGGTAGACGTGCGTGATCGAGCCGGTCGAACTTTTCGTGCAACGCTAGTGCGTCGAACGGCGCTTTGCTCATGACTGACCCCATGCATTGGCAGCAGGTCGGTTATGGCAGCGCCCTCGTGAATCGAGGGTCAATACAATGCAAGAAGAACGCTAGGTGCGGCCGTACCGGGCCATCGCCCGATCGATGGCGATAAGGCCCAGGCCGAGCACGACGAACACCGCGCCAACCATCAACGCATTGAGCGCGACGACGGCGTAGCCTAGCTGCCCTGCATCCACGAACGGATACGGGTACTCGTGCACGACAGCGCCACGCAACAGGGTCCAGAGCAGAAACACCAGCGGGAACAGCAACCAGCGAAGCGCGTCACGCCAGACCAGCGCGCCATGCGGCAGCAGCGCCACCCACCAGAACAGGTACAGGAACGGCACGAGGTAATGGACGACGCGATCCGCAATCAGCTGCGGGCCTTGGGGATGCCAGTGGCCGGCGAGGATCGTCGTGTAGATCAGGCAGGTCACCGCGATGCATAGCGCCGCGAGACCGCGCACGCGGGGTTGCCGCCAGAAGCGCAGCGGCGCCCAGTTGCCACCGGTCACCACCGACGTCGCTACCACCGCGACGAGCAGATTGGACAAGATGGTGAAGAAACTGAAATAGCGGACCGTGGCGTACGCGATCGGCCCGGACCACAGGATCAACCAGTACTGCAGCATCAATCCCGACCACGCGACCGCCGCGACGACGATCGCGTAGACATTCGATATCGCAGCGGTGCGTGGCGAGAGAGGCATCAGCCACCCTTCTTCGCGACAGGTGCGGCCGCCAAGGGCCAGCTGTTGTTCGAGCGGTCCCGGTCGGGAATGACATGGTCCGGGTCGATGGTGGCGGCGACGATCCTGCGCCCGCCGGGCACGGTCAGATCGAAGCTCTTGTGCTGCTGCCAGGTTTCCACCGGCACGCGGATATCGCTCGTGCTCTTGTCGTCGAAGGTCACGCGTAGCGTCGCCGGCATCACCAGCTGGTCGCGATTCTCGATGGTCACGACGGACCCGTCGACCTTCGTGACGGCCATGTCCAGCTGCCAGTTGTTGGCATACCAACCGCGCCAGAACCACGAGAGATCCTCACCCGCCTCGCTTTCCATCAGGCGGAAGAAGTCGGACGGCGAGGGATGGTGGTAAGCCCAGGTGGCGATGTACTTGCGGAACGCGGGATCGAAGCGCTCGGGACCGATGATCTGCTCACGCAACAACACCAGGCCGAGGGCCGCCTTGAAGTACGTCGCGGGATGGCGGTACTTCTCCTTGACCATGTCTGCGCCGATCAGCAGGTTGGGTGCGTCCGGATCGGCGAGCAACGGCAGGATCTCGTCGACCGGATTGCCGCCCTTGGGCGAGTACTCGCTGTCGCGCTTGGGAGCGAATTCACCGTGGTGGAAGGCATCGGCCTCATACACGTCGATGAAGGTGTTGAAACCTTCGTCCATCCACGCGTTACGGCGCTCGTCGGTGCCGACGATCATCGGGAACCAGGTGTGGCCGATCTCGTGCGCGGTGACCATGTGCAGGGGTTTCGCCGGTGCCTTCATCGGATCGAAGACGATGCCCGGGTACTCCATGCCACTGGCCGCGGAGCCGGCCTCATTGACCGCGACCGGATAGGGGTACGGATACCACTTGGTCGAGAAATGCTCGACCGACGCCTTCAGGTATTCCGTCGAGCGGCCCCAGGAGTCGTTACCCACGCTCTCCACCGGGTAGACGGACATCGCCAGCGCCTTCTTGCCCTCGGGCAAATTGATCCGCGCGGCATCCCACACATAGGCCGTGGACGCCCCGAAGGCGACGTCGCGGCTGTTCTTCATGCGGAACTTCCAGGTCAGCGTGCCCGTCTTGCTGGGCCGGCTGGCGGGATCGGTCACTTCGGCGGGCGTGCGGATCATGACCGTGGCGTCGCTTTCGCGGGCCTTGGCCAAGCGCTCGCGCTGCGTCGCGGTAAGCACGTCGTCCGGGTTCACCAGTTCACCCGAACCCGCGACGATCATGTTCGCCGGTACGGTGATCGCGTAATCGAAGTCGCCGTATTCGAGATAGAACTCGCTGTTGAGGAAGGGAGCGGTATCCCACCCGCGCAGGTCGTCGTAGACGCACATGCG
>Ga0163161_10004141_pt1 | contig 10138 bp, 10 predicted proteins | sample S45metaG_FD_129847 | JGI IMG/M metagenome (GOLD analysis project Ga0163161, IMG submission 129847) | Switchgrass rhizosphere microbial communities from Kellogg Biological Station, Michigan, USA - S4-5 metaG | ecosystem: Host-associated > Plants > Roots > Rhizosphere > Soil | place: USA... | reverse complement strand
GCGATGACCCTGTTCGGATTGCGCCGGTCCATGGCCCAACCTACCGCAATCGCGCCGACCGTACCGCCAATCTGGAACAGGCCGGTGATGGTCGCCGCCCGCTCGATGGACAGGCCACCTTCGCGCAACAGGGTCGGCATCCAGCCCATGGTCAGGTAGATCACCAGCAGGCCCATGAAGTAGGTCATCCACAGTGCGACAGTGCCGAACCGAAAGCCCTCGGTGAACAGCATGCGCACCGGCGCTTTATGCTGTGCCTGAGGCTCGGTCATGGTGAATTTCGTGGTGGCCGAAAAGGTGCCACCCAACTTGTTCAGCACTTTGGCGATCTGTGCAGCAGGTGCATTGCGGGCCGCCAGGAAACGTGCGGATTCCGGCAACAGCAACCAGAGGAAAGGCAGCAACACCAGTGGCAGGATGCCGCCGACCAGCAACACCGATTGCCAGCCGTGCAATGGAATCAACCAGGCGGCGACCAAACCGCCCATTCCCGAGCCCATGTTGAAACCGGTGAACATGATGGTGATGAACAGCGAGCGGTTGCGCTCTGGCAGGTATTCGGCAAGCAGCGTGGTGGTGTTCGGCATCGCGGCGCCCAGGGCCACGCCGGTCAACAGCCGCAAGGCCGCAAGTTCGTAGGGGTTGCGGGCGAATGCACAGGCAAGACTCAGCACGCTGAATCCGGTCACCGCAAACAGCAGCACCTTCTTGCGTCCCAAGCGATCAGCGTAAGGGCCGGCCGTCAACGCACCAATGGCGAGCCCGACCATGCCCGCGCTCATGACCGGGCCGAATGCGGCTTTTGACAACCCCCATTCCTGAATCAGTGAAGGCGCGATAAACCCCATGACCGCCACATCGAGGCCATCGAATAGAACAATGAAGAAACACAGGCTCATGATGAGCCACTGGTACCTGGCAACCGGACGGTTATCGATCCACGCTTTGATGTCGACCGTTTCGTGACTCATGTTTTCACCTTGTTGTTTTTATAGAAATGCCGAACGGCTTGGGGATTGGCGCAGGCCAGAGGCCGCCCGACAGCCGAACGTTGAGCGTGACTTTAAAGCCGCAGGTGCCTGCCGCGCCTCTGGGAAATCCTTAAACGGGTATCTGTTTTGTTTATCGGATATTTGAGGCGTGCCGCGCGGCCATACAGGAATGCCGATAAAAAAAACCGATAACTGCTTAATGACTTCACAGGCGACGATCGGGAAACGCTTGCCTTAAGGTCGACGCTACTGCCTTGACGGCGGTAGCGGTGATTGACGCTCTGTAGCCGCACATACCAATAAAACAGGGGTTTGAACATGACCACGCGTCTCGATGACGGCGGTTTTTCCCGCCGCTCGCTGCTCAAGAAAAGCTCCATTGTGCTGACAGCCAGCACCGCGCTCGGCATGCCGATCCTGAGCCAGGCCACCTCACTCAACAACAAGGAAGACCCCCATCAATTGCCAGGCACCGTCATGGATTCCCAACTACTGAGCCTGTTGTCGCAACCCAAGATCGATTGCCACCATCATGTGATCGACCCTGCCCAATACCCCTACCCCACTGACTCCACCTACCAACCGGCAGGGCCTGAGGTCGGACCCGCGGCGTATTACGAACAGGTCATGCAGGCCTATGGCATTCGCCATTCAGTGATCGTGCAGCCGACCTCCGCCTATGGCTACGACAACCGTTGTCTGCTGGACACGCTGGCGCGCAACAAGGGCCGCCATAAAGGTGTCGTCGTGGTGCCGAACGATGTCTCCAGCGAGACGCTCGCGCAGTACAAGGCACAAGGTGTAGTCGGCGTGGCGCTCAATGCGGCACTGCTGGGTCCCGAGCGTTTCCTGAAGGTCGACACCCTGATGGGACGCCTGGCCGAGCTGGACCTGTTCGCCCAGATCCAGGTGAAAGACGATCAACTGCTTGCACTGTTGCCCTTGCTGCAGCGCACACGCCCCCGCGTGCTGATCGACCACTCCGGCCGGCCCGATGCCAGCGTCGGCTTGCAACAGCCGGCCTTCCAGGCACTGCTGGCTCTTGCCGGCAACGGACGCACCTTCGTCAAACTCTCCGGGCTGTCGCAATACTCCAGGCAGAGCTACCCGTATGCCGATGCCCAGCCATACCAGCTTGCACTTTTGCGGGCGTTCACTGCCGAAAACTGCATGTGGGGCACGGACTGGCCGTTCTTGCGCGCGCACCAACACATGGAGTTAGGTACCGTTCTGACAAACTTCGGCGAGATGTTCCCGAATGCCAGTGACCGCCAGCAGATTCTTTGGGAAACCCCAAAACGCCTGTTCGGCTTTACCGCCTGACCCGGAACATCACGGAAAACTCAGCCTGACTTGACCCGGCAGGCTGTCCGGCCGCCCTTTTGACTCAAACCCGAAAGTGGACAACTGGAGGGCTTGATCTTGCAGGGTGCCATAGGAGAAAAGCATTACCGGTTGCTCGGTTGGATGGAACATGGAAGCTCCGAAGTTGTTCAGATCAGCAAGTCTTCATGGAACGCGCCAAACGGACGCTCGGGATGGGTGATCTGAATTTCCAGAATCCACAGGCCGGTGTTCGGGTAATGATCCAGATCCCCGAGGTCGCCGCCCCGGTAAATCGCGTGGGGAAAATCGCTGACTCTGTGGCCTTTGATGTCGAGGTGGAGCTTCCATCCCATGGCCTGTGCCTGAGCGTCCGCAAAGTCATAAAGCGCCACCCCGGAAACACGCTCGCTGCGCCAGAAACTTTCGACCCGGTTGAACAGCTCCTTGGCCGCTGCGGCACAGGCGAGCATTTCTGGATCGGTGCCGGTGGTGAAGGTCGCGCCGGCATCGCCTTCGTGCCCTTGCCACACCACCCCCATGTCGATGAAGAAAATGTCGTCGGCCCCCAGCTCGGGGTCGCCATCGGAGCGTTGCTTGAAAGTCTTGAGCGTGTTGGCGCCAAAGCGAACCAGCAACGGGTGCCAGATCCGGTCCATGCCCAGTTCCGCCAGAATCTCTTTGCCTCGCAACTGCGCCTCGGATTCACGCATACCGGGTGTGATGACACGGGCGATCCGGTCGATAGCCTTCCAGGTCATCTGCTGCGCATGACGCATCGTTTCCAGTTCGTAACGCTCACCTACCGCTTCTTTGCCGCTCAAAAACGTACTCATCATTCATTCCCTTGGTAAGAAAGTGCAGGCCATGCGCTATATAGTTTTGTATATTGCGATACTTGATTTCAAAGATAAAGCCATGACCCAGGCTTCGACCCAACCTTATGACAATCGCCAACACCGCAACCGGTGACCAATGCAGCGCGCTGGATCACTCTCTCAAGCCCGCAGTGACTCGCATCCGCCAGCGCAATCAGCACCTGATCCTGAAGGCCGCCAGCGAAGAGTTTTCAGCGACTGGCTTCGACGCAACCCAGACCCGTGATATCGCAGCCCGTGCCGGGGTTCCCAAGGCCAATCTCTATTACTACTTTCAAAGCAAAGAGAATCTATACGCTCAAGTACTGCTGAGTTTTGTCGAGCCACTGCTCAAAGCTTCAGCGGCATTAAGAGAAAGCGACGACCCGGTGGCTGGCTTGCAGGCCTACATACACACCCGGATTCGCATCATTCAAGAAAACCCTCTCAGTTCAAAAGTCTTTAGCCACGAACTGTTGTTTGGTGGAAAACATTTACCTGAGGAGTGCAAGAACTTGCTGCAAGTGGAGGCCCAGCGCAACGTCGATTGCCTGCGCAGCTGGATTGATCGTGGTCTGCTCGCGCCGGCTGATCCCGAACATTTGATGCTCTTCATTTGGTCGGCAACCCGAACCTATACCAATCTGGGATGGCAGATGTCACTCATTACCGGCACACAAAAACCGAACGACGCAGACTACAAGTGCGCAGCGGCGACCATTACCCGGATGGTGCTGAGCGGCGTTGTTCCAAAAATCGGGAACGGATTTAAAGCCGCAGCATTTATAACTTGAACGACAGCCTGCCAACACCGGGGATCAGGAATGGCTGGCCAACCAGGCCCGGGTGATCGAGAAAGCCTGAGCCAGCCGCTCAGGTGCGAATGTCGCGGGGCATGGGATTTCCACGCTCCAGTGCAGCCGGGGTGGCAGGACATCGAGCAACTCGGCCAAGGGCAACTGTCCCTGACCGGGCGGCAGGCGACCCTCGCGGGCTTCGCGGATGATCCCCTCCCCCGTGGGCGCCAGCGCCGGCGCATCGCACCACTGCACACCGTGGATGTAACGCCGATCCAGTTGAGCCACGGCAGCGGCGTTGCCGCCGGAGCGGAACAGGTGCAACGCATCCAGCAGCACGCCGCCGTTGGCCTGCCCCGCCGCCGCGATCAAAGCGACGGCCTGTTGCAGGTTGCCAATGTGACGCCAGCGCATGAATTCCAGATCCACACGCAGGCCATGAGCGGCAGCCAACTCGCACACGGCAGCGAAATTGTCCGTGAGCCGGCATTGCTCCGGATCGTCGCCCGACACAGTGAGGCAACGCGCCCCCAGTTGTGCCCCGGACTCGAGCAGCGACGCAAACCCGGCGACGTCCACTTGCGGCGTCAGCTCGACGAATTCGATCTCGTTGACCACCACGCCTTCGCTATCCAGCATCGTCTTCAACTGCTGCAGCGCCTGACTGCCCGGCGCCAGCGGGTAAGCGACACCACCCGCCATGGCCGGGTGCAGGCGCAGGCCGACCGAACTGAAACCGGCGCGCGCCGCCTCTCGTACCAGGGCATCGGGCGCCAGCTCCAGCGCGGTGAGGTGCGCGACACCCAGGCCACTCAATAGGTGGCCCTGCCGCCACTGAGGTCGAACACAAAGCCTGTGGTGAAGCTGCACTCGGGCCCGGCGATCCAGGTCACCATGTTGGCGATCTCCTCGATTTGCAGGAAACGCCCCATGGGAATCTTGGCCTTGCTCGCGGCAATGTGTTCCGGGGTCATTTCCGCCATCAGCCCGGTTTCCACCATGGCCGGAGCAATGCAATTGAGCAGCACGCCGTCCTGGGCCAACTCCTTGGCCGCTGCCTTGGTAAATGCGATGACACCGGCCTTTGCCGCCGAATAACCGGAGATGTATTGCACGCCGTCCTTGCCGGCCATTGAGGCGACATTGACGATGCGCCCGTAGCCGCGCTTGCGCATGTGCGGGATGACCGTGCGGCAGCAATGGAACACGCCCGTCAGGTCGATGGCGATGACCTGGTCCCAGGCCGCTGTCGGGTACTCCCAGCAAGGGGCTACCGGTCCATTGATACCGGCATTGTTGACCAGGATTTTGACGCCGCCCTGCTGGGCAACGACCTCGCCGAAAGCCGCCTCGACGGACGCCAGTGAGGCGACATTGACGGCTTGCCGCATCACCGGTTCAAAGCCGTTGGCGACGCTGTCCCAGCCATCGACCGCCAGGTCCCAGATGACGATCTGCGCGCCAGCCGTGTGCAAGCGACGGGCAATGCCCAGGCCAATGCCACGCATGCCGCCGGTAACGATGGCCGTCTGGCCTTCAAGGTATCGGGTCATCAAAGTGCTCCTTGTTGAACGGATTGGATTTCGGGCAGGCGGCGCAGATCGCGCACCATGAACAGGTAACACAGCGCCCCCAGTACAGTGATCGAGGAGACGAAAGCCAGGGCCCAGACGAACGAGCCCGTGGTTGTGACAATGACGCCGATGGTCAACGGGGTGACGATGCCGGCGGCATTGGCGAACAGGTTGAACACACCACCGCTCAAGCCGAGCAAGCCTTTGGGGGCGATATCGGAGACGATCATCCAGGCCAGCGCCGACATGCCCTGGGCGAAATAGGCCACGCACAGAATGGCGATCACCAGTGCGTCGGAGTCCACGTAATTGGCCAGCACGATCACCGATGCGGTCAAAAGACCTGCGATCACCGGCAACTTGCGCGCGACATTCAACGAGTAACCGCGGCGCAGCAGTGCGTCCGACAGCCAGCCTCCGGCCAGGGTACCCAGGGAAGCCGCGATGAACGGCAGCACCGCCACCCAGCCTACCTTGAGCCAGGGCATGTGCCGCTCGGTGACCAGATACGTGGGGAACCAGGTCAGGAAGAACACGTTCGTCGAGTTACAGGCAAACTGCCCCAGGCAGATCCCCAGCATGTTGCGATGCTTGAGCAATGCAGGAATCTGCGACCAGGAGAACCGCGTGGCCTTCTGGCCCCCATCGACCACCCCGCCGCCTTCGGCGATGTAGTCAAGCTCAGCCTGATTGGCGGTGGTCGACTCATGGGGCTCGTGGTACTTGCGCCACCACACCAGGCCATAAAGAACACCCAGGATGCCCACCGCCATCAGCAGTACGCGCCAGCCATGGGCGTGCAGCACCCAGAACAGCAACGGCGTGAGAAACGCCAGCCCGACGTATTCGGCAAAGGTATAGATGCCGGTCGCCCGAGCGCGCTCGCTCTGCGGGAACCAGGTCGCGACCACCCGACTATTGGTGGGAAAGCACGGTGCTTCGCTGGCGCCCACCAACAGGCGAAACCCCAGCAACGAGAGAAATCCCTGGGCGAGACCTTGCAGGCCGGTGAACAACGACCATAACGTCAGCGCCAGCCAATAGGTGAACTTCGTGCCCAACCGGTCGATCAGGATGCCGCCGGGAATCTGCGCGGCGGCATAGGTCCAGGAAAATGCCGAGAAGATGAGCCCCATCATGACGGCATTCAGGCCCAGGTCGGCACTGATGCTGGGGGCGGCGATACCCATGACGCTGCGATCCAGGTAGTTGATCATGGTGCCACCGGAAATCAGCGCCAGGATCATGAATCGGGTGCGGGTTCTGGCGGTTTGCGCCGTCGGACAGGCGAGCGTTGCCGCCGCAAATCTATTGTCGGTCGTCATCGTTTTGTTCCTTGTTGTTATCGGGGGTATTACAGGTAGCGCTGTTGCCCTGGGTCGGCTCAATGCTCGCCAAAACCGAACAGTCGCCGTGGCGTGTCCCACATCACCTTTCGCCTTACACTGCAATCGGGCATCAGTCGCTCGGCCAGTTTGAGCAGCGGCCCGTAGTCCACGCGCGATTGCTCGCGAATGAACGGCCAATCCGAACCCCACACGCACGCATCCGGGCCAAAGGCCTGGAGCAGCGCCCGCACGTAGGCACCGGCTTGCTCATCGAGATGATCGTGAGCGGCGAACTTCTGCATGCCGGAGATTTTCACCCAGGCCCGGCCGCTCGCGGCCAGACCCAGTAGCGCCTGGAACCCTGGCTGACCGAGGCCTGCGCGGACGTCGGGACGGCCACAGTGGTCGATGAGCAGCCGCGGCGCAGTCGATTCAATCAAGCCCAGCAACTCGACCAGTTGGTTGCCATGGACCTGGATCTGGGCGAACAGGTCCAGTTCGGCGAGCCGCCCGAAAAGCCCGGCCGCATCACTCATGACGTCCACGCCTTCCAGCGCGGGATTGAACGCAATGCCCACCACGCCCTGTTCCTTGAGCGCGGCCAGTTCATCCAGGCCGGTGTCATGGTCGACAACGGCAATCCCCTTGAAGCGGCCCTCGCTTTGCCCCAGCGCATGCAGCAGGCAACGATTGTCCGTGCGGTAGCCACTGCTCGGCCCCACCAGCAAAGCGTGTTGCACACCATAGGCGCCCATGACCCGGCCGAACTGCTCCAGGGTCGCGACCTCCTGCCCGGCGGGTGCGTAAATCGTGTCGGCGCGATAGGCAAAGCGCGCGGGGTCAAACAGATGGTTATGGCAATCGATCTTGGGTTCGTCGTAGATGCTCAAGGCTGCTCCCGCCAAGCGTCACTGCGCCTGCTCACTGATCTTTGTTATTGTTCGCCGCGTGGGCGATGCCGTGGCAGTGAAGATACGACCAGGCGATCAATAGCGCTCATACAGAGATCGCACGAACAATAACCAAAGGTTAATGACCCATGCCCTACGGCGAAGGCCCCGACGCCAACACGATGGTGTTCAAGCTGCGGCACATGGAAGTGTTCCGGGCGGTGATGCTGACCGGCTCGATCAGCGGTGCGGCAAAAATGCTCTACGTGTCGCAGCCGGCAGTCAGCAAGCTGATCACCTATATCGAGAGTCGGCTGGTCTACCGCCTGTTCCAGCGCATCAACAATCGCCTGGTGCCCACCGCCGAAGCCGTGACCCTTTACCGGGAAGTCGAGCGTGTCTACCAGGCTGCGCTGGCCGTCAATGAGTGTGCGTTGGCCCTGGCCAACGGCCCCCACCGTCAGCTGCGCATCTGCTGCAGTGCTTCACTGTCGACGGTGGTCATCCCGTTCGCCCTGGCCCGACTCAAGCGGGAATTGCCATCGCTCAACATTGAATGGCAAACCACGCTGATGGGCGACATGCCCAACCAGATCCTCTCGAAGAAAGTCGACCTGGCTGTTTCGGCGCTGCCGCTGATCCATGACCACCTGCACTCGCTGGCCTTCATGCGCGCACGCATGGTCTGTGTAATGCCGGCTGATCACCCCTTTGCCCACCGATCTTCATTGTCACTGCACGAACTGGTCGACCAGCCGTTGTTGCTGTTTCGCCCCGACATGCCTTTTGGCCGGCTGCTGGCCGACGAGATCGAACGCCAGGGCCTGAACCTGTGCTCCATGCTGAATTTCACCAATGCCAACGAAGCGGTCGCCCTGGTCAAGCAAGGCATGGGACTGACCATCATTGATGAGTTCGTGGCCCAGGACAGTGGCCTGATCGTCGTACCGCTGGTTGAGGCGATTCATTTCGATATCAGCTTTGTCTACTCGCGGTTTGAGCCGCTTGGCGAATCCGCCATGCAGCTCATGCAGGTGCTTTATCGCCAGGCGGTCAAACTGGGACGAGTGATCCCCGGCTGCGAACTGCCGAATGTCGACCGATAACCACGAAGGCAGCGCACAGATTGAACATCGATACCCGAATCAAATTCCGTCATCTTGTCTGCTTTCTCGAGGTCGCGCGCCAGGGCAGCCTGGCACGAGCTTGCGACAAGTTGGCAATCAGCCAGCCAGCGCTCTCCAAAACGCTGAAGGAACTGGAAACCCTGCTGGCTGCCACGTTGTTTGAGCGGGGAAAAAAGGGCTCGACACTGACCGAGGCCGGAGTGGCCTTTTTGCACTATGCGGGACCGAGCGTGCAATCGCTACGTGAAGGGGTCAACAGCCTGCGCTCCGGTGTACATGAGCCGATTACCGTACGACTGGGCGTGCTATCCACCGTCGAAAGCCTGTTGGTTCCTGAAGTTGTCTGCCGTCTGCACGACCGACAACCCGCGTTGACGGTCAGTGTCGTGACCGGGCCAAGCGCTTACCTATTGTCCCAACTGCGTGTCGGTGAGCTGGATCTGGTGATTGGCAGAATGACCGATAGCCCATCGATTCTCGGCTTGTCGTTCGAGCACCTTTACAGCGAATCCATGACCCTGGTGGTACGTTGCGGCCATCCGCTGCTGACCGATCCACTGGGGCATAAAAACCTCGAAGACTATCCAGTGGTATTGCCATTGGCGGGAACGACGATCCGGAAATTCGCCGACGGCCTGTTTGTGCAGCACGGAATTACCCCGTCACGCCAACGCCTGGAAACCCTGTCGGTAGCCCTGAGCCGGCGCTACGTGCAATGCAGTCAGGCAATCTGGATCGCGCCTCTCGACGCAGTCCGACAGGACTTGCGGCAAGGTGAGTTGGTGGAGTTGGATCTGAGGATGCGTGAGCCAGGCGGTTCTGTAGGGTTATGTACAAACCCTGCGATGCCTGTGACACCGGCAGCGCAGTGGTGCGTGGAGGCTCTGCGGGAGGTCGGGCAAGAATATCGTGAGGGGAAATATCCATAACCTTTTGGATATGGATAAAGTCGGTTTTTTCAATTTCGGGTTGGGGCGCAACGAGGGAGACTGAGCCACAGGTAGCCGCCAATGTAGCGCTTGCCTCTGACTAACCCTGACAACAGGAAGACCGACATGTCTGATGCGCATGACAGCCGCTTCGTCATTCGTGACCGTAACTGGCACCCCAAAGCCCTGACGCCTGACTACAAGACTTCGATCCCGCGATCCCCCCGCCAGGCACTGGTGAGCATCCCTCAATCGTTATCGGAAACCAGCGGCCCGGATTTTTCCCATCTGAAGATGGGCCGGCACGATAACGATCTGCTG
>Ga0163161_10004139_pt1 | contig 10141 bp, 7 predicted proteins | sample S45metaG_FD_129847 | JGI IMG/M metagenome (GOLD analysis project Ga0163161, IMG submission 129847) | Switchgrass rhizosphere microbial communities from Kellogg Biological Station, Michigan, USA - S4-5 metaG | ecosystem: Host-associated > Plants > Roots > Rhizosphere > Soil | place: USA: Michigan... | reverse complement strand
GCGAAGAACTTCGTCGAAGTGAACTGGGCCACCGGCTTCGACACCAACGGCCGCCCCATCGAGATCGCCGCCGCGCGGCAGAACGAGAAGCCCGGCGACAGCATCCCCGGGCCCTTCGGCGCGCACAACTGGCACCCGATGTCGTTCAACCCGCAGACCGGACTGGCCTACCTGCCCGCGCAGAACGTGCCGATCAACCTGATGGACGACAAGGACTGGAAGTTCGACCAGAACGTGCCCGGCCGTCCCCATTCCGGGATGGGCTGGAACACCGGCATGTTCGCCAATGCCGAGCCGCCCAAGAGCAAGCCCTTCGGCCGGCTGATCGCCTGGGACCCGGTCGCGCAGAAAGAGGCCTGGGGCGTGGACTACGCATCGCCATGGAACGGCGGCACGCTCACGACCGCGGGCAACCTGGTGTTCCAGGGCACGGCCGACGGGCGCCTGCTGGCCTACAACGCCAGGTCGGGCGAGAAGCTCTGGGAGACGCCCACCGGCACCGGCGTGGTCGCGGCGCCGTCCACCTACATGGTCGACGGCAAGCAGTACGTGTCGGTCGCGGTCGGCTGGGGCGGCGTCTACGGCCTGGCGCAGCGCGCCACCGAGCGGCAGGGCCCGGGCACGGTCTACACCTTTGCGGTCGGCGGCAGCGCCAAGATGCCCGACTTCGTGCAGTACCGCATGAGCAAGCTGGTGGAGGGCGTGAAGTACGACCCGGCCAAGGTGCAGGCCGGCACCATGCTCTATGTGAGCAACTGCGTGTTCTGCCACGGCGTGCCGGGCGTGGACCGCGGCGGCAACATCCCGAACCTCGGCTACATGGACGCGGCCTACATCGAGAACCTCGACAAGTTCGTGCTCAACGGCCCGGCCATGGCGCGCGGCATGCCCGACTTCACGGGCAAGCTCACGGGCGAGGACATCGAGAGCATCAAGGCCTTCATCCAGGGCACGGCGGACGCGATCCGGCCGAAGTGAAGCGGCGGAGTGCGGAGGGCGAGCCGTTCGTTCAGCTCGCCAGCCGCAGTTCGTGGATCAGGCCCGCCACGTTGTTGACCTGCAGCTTGTCGTAGATCGACTGGATGTGATTGCGCACGGTGGCGGGCGAGCGGCTCAGGATGGCCGCGATGTCCTTGTGGGTGTCGCCCCCCGCGAGCAGCTTGGCGATCGTGTGCTCGCGCGGCGTGAGGTCGTCGGCGCGGCAGCGCTGGCGCGCACCGAGGAACAGCAGGCGCTGTTCGAGCCGGTACGACACCGCCACATGCCTTCCCAGGTAGACGGACTGCACCGTCATGAAATGTTCCAGCAGCGACTGCGGCAACGCCTGCCGCGGCCAGCCGGCAAACTCTTCCTGCATCAGCGCGACGAAGCTCACGTCGCAGTGATAGATCGCGCCCTTCAGGTCGGCGATGGCCGAGCCGCGGGGCTGTGCGCCCGAGGCGGGCGAGAGCGTGCGGTCCAGGTGCATCACGCGGTTGAGCGCCAGTGCCTGCATGAAGTGCGGCGACACGCTGGCCAGGAAGCTCACCTCCTCGGGCCTGCAATGCGCATCGGGGTCGGCCCGGAACAGCGAGAACCAATGCATGAAGTTGGTCCGCGGATCGCTGTCCATCGTGATGAAGATGTTGTTCTGGTCGTAGCGCTGCACGTAGTCCAGGAACGGCGCGTACCGGGGTCCGCTCCACCAGCTCGCCGAGTTGAAGCCCCGGGTGCCGTGTCCCTTGCCGAAGAAGCTCGCGGCCGCGGAGTCGAGGTGCTTGAAGCTGTCGTACTCCATCATCATCTCGGGCGTCTTCTGGTGCAGGTGCAGCGTGTGCACCTCGATGCCCTCGTCGGCCGTGGAGGCCGTGCCCCACATCGACGAATCGAAGGGCAGCACGGGCTTGATGAGCTCGAGCGCGGCATCCTGGAAGGCGCTGATCGGCAGCTCGTGCGAGAAGCGGTAGAGCCGCAGCAGCAGTTCGCTGAGGTCGTTCAGGGCAGCCGGTCTGGTCATCGCGGCGAGTCTTCACTGCCCCTGCGGCGCACGCATCCCATATTCCCGTGAGTCCTTCCGCCGCTCGTCGGGCGCACTGAAGAATGGTGCATTTGCATCATTCGATTCCCGAAAAGCCAAAGCTATGGTTCGTGCACCTCGGGAGGTCCGGGGCCCAACCTTTTCGAAGAACCACCGATGCTCGCTCTCACCCGGAAAATTCCTTGCGCCTTGTCCGTCGTCACCCTGGCGCTTCTCGGCGCCTGCGGTGGAGGGGGAGGAGGCGGCGGCGGTGGTGGCTTCGGCTTCCTGCCGCCGGCCTCGACACCGGCAGCGGGCGGCGGCGGCAACGAGACCCCGGCCGCCACCACGCTCAGCGGCACGGTCGCCACCGGTGCGGCCTTCGCGGGTGCGGCGCTCACGGTGTTCGACCAGACCGGCACCAAGGTCTGCGAAGTGACCACCACGGCCGAAGGCACCTACAGCTGCTCGCTGCCGGCCGGAACCAAGGCACCGCTGGTCGTCCGGGCCGTGCGCGACGACCTCACGCTCTACAGCACCACCGCGAGCACCGCCACCGGCACCACCAACGTGACGCCGCTGACCACCATCGTGGTGGCGCAGCTGTCGCCCAACGGCGACCCCTCGCAGCTGGCCGCTGCGATCCAGGCCGATGCAGGCGCCGTCACGGCCGGATCGATCGGCGACCAGGTCGCCAAGCTGGTCGCCGCGCTGCAGCCCCTCTTGTCCGCGCTCAACCTGAGCATCGATCCGATGAGCGGTGCGTTCACGGCCGACGGCACGGGACAGGACCGCCTGCTCGACGCCATCAACGTGTCGGTTCGTCCGGACGGCAGCGCCGCGAACATCGAGATCACCGTGAAAGCGCTGCCCGACGGGGAAGGCAGCCCGCCGGTGTCCATCGTCTTTCGCAGCGGCGATGCGGTCATCGGGACCCTGCCTGCCGTGGATGCCGCAGCCCTGGCCTCGCCGCCCACGCCGGCCATGGTGCAGTCCCTCTTCGATCGCATCAACGCCTGCTATGCGCTGCCGCTCGCACAACGCGTGGACAGTGCGATCGAGGCGGACGGCAACGCCTACGGCACCGCGGCCAATGTCGTGGCGCCTGCATGCCGCACCTTGTTCGTGGGCGACGACCCCGCCAGCTTCGTGTCGTCGGGCGCTCCCGTCGGCCGCGTGAGCAGCGGCGCGCGCCGTGCCTTCGAAAGCCTTTTCCGCACCGGCCCGACCAACCTGAAGCACGACCGCGGCAACTTCGAATACTTCCATCCCAACGGCGACGTCGCGCTCACCTATCGCTGGACGGATGTCGTGGGCAACACCGACAACGACACCTTCAACGCGAAGATCGTGGACGGCGCCCTGAAGCTCACCGGCAACAGCCACGCCTACCGTGCGTTCGTGCGTCCGCAGCTCGAGAAGAAAGACTACCTGAAGCACCAGAACCTGGTCTTCCATTCGGTCGGCTACGCCATATCGATCGACAACGTGCGCGACGGCAACGGCGACCCGGTCCTGTCGAAAGTGGTGGCGACCACCGCGTCGCTGCCGGGCAAGGAGCTGGTCCTGGTGCCCAAGGCCGGCCTGAACACGCTGGTGCTCACGCCGGACGGCACCGCGGGCTCGGCCCTCAACTCGGCGCTCTGGCGCATGTCCGCGCGCTACCTGGATCCGGCGCAGGCGGGCAGCCCGGGCGATTTCGAGAACGCCAACCTCTTCGCCTCCCCGCCGTACACCGACGAGCAACTCGGCAAGATTGCAGACCAGACCGTGTGGAGGCTGGAGTTCTTCCGCGCGGACGGCGCGCTGCCGAACGCCGTGCAGTACGTGCGCACCTTCTCCCGCGTGCCGACCATCGCGGAAGCCGTGCAGACGCCCATGGTGGAGCTCACGCCGGCCCTGCGCGCCGAGTTGCTCGCCGAAAGCCTGGGTTCCGCGCGCGGCATCGTGTTCACGGCACCGAACCCGTCGGAGCCCAACAACGTCGACTTCAGCGCCGACGGCAACACGGACGGCTGGATGGTCCCGGCCGGTGTGCTCGCGCCCACGTCCCTCGGCGTCTTCGGCCGGGCGCCCGGCCCGGGCGGTGCCCGCTTCAGCGAAACCACCACGGTGCGCAGCACGGCCCGCAAGGCGATCGTCTATTGCCAGCCGGTGGGCGGCAGCGACGCGCACTGCGTGCCGGCAGGCAGCACCGGCTGGCAGTACGCGGAAGGCGCCTCCCTGAGCACGTTCACCTTCACGGCGCGCACGGCCCGCCAGGTCGACGTGCGCAAGAACTTCGAGGTGTGGACCGTCACGCTGCCCTGATCCCCCGCCCCGCGCTCGGAATGAAAAAAGCCGCCGGACCTGCAGGTCCGGCGGCTTTTTCTTTCGGGGAAGCGAAACGGTCAGTCGGCGTACACGCCCGCGGCCTTGATGATCGGGCCCCACTTGGCGATCTCGGCCGAGACGAACTTCTTGTGTTCTGCCGGCTCGGTGCGCTTGTCGGTGACGATCACGGCGCCCAGCGCTTCTTCGCGCTTGATGAAGCCCGGGTCCTTCATTGCGGCCTTGACGGCCTCGTTGAGCTTCTTGAGCACCGGCGCCGGCGTGCCCTTGGGCGCATACACGCCGTGCCAGATCGAGACCTCGAAGTCCTTCAGGCCCGATTCGGCCAGCGTCGGCAGGTCCTTCAGGGCCGGCGTGGTCAGGCGCTTGCTGGTGGTCACGGCATAGGCCTTGACCTTTTTGGCCTCGATCTGCGACGTGGTGTTGGTGGTCTGGTCGCACAGCAGGTCGATCTGGCCGCCCAGCAGGTCGGCGATGGCGGGTGCGGTGCCCTTGTAGGGAACCGGCGTCATCTCGACCTTGAGCGCGCTCTGGAACAACAGGCCGCACAGGTGCGACGCAGCGCCCAGGCCGGCGTTGCCGAGGTTGATCTTGCCCTTGTTGGCCGCGATCCAGGCGGTCAGTTCCTTGTAGTTGTTGGCCGGAAGCCCCGGCTTGCCGATCAGCGTCATCGGCACTTCATTGACCATGCCGAGGTATTCGAAGTCGTTCTCGACGTTGAACGGCAGCTTGCGGTAGAGCGCCGGCATCGTCGACATGCCGATGTGGTTCACGAGGATCGTGTAGCCGTCCGGTGCGGCGCGGGCCACCTTGGCGGTGCCGATGGAGCTGCCGGCGCCCGCGGTGTTGTCCACCACGATCGTGGTGCCGAGCGTCTTCTGCATGGCTTCGGCCAGGTCGCGCGCCACCCGGTCCGTCGGGCCGCCCGCCGCAAAGGGCACGACCAGCGTGACGGTCTTGCCTGCGGGAAAGTCCTGGGCGTGGACGCCGGCGGCAGCGGCGGCGATCGCCGTAAATGCAAGCAGTTTCTTCATGGTGTGTCTCCCGACGATTGGATTGAAAACGGCCGCGATCATAAATGCTGACCGGGGCCTGACCCATAGCGAATAGCCCTATGAACGCGTGAATAAGTGGCACTTCTGCCGCCTCGTGCGCGCCCATGTGTCGCGCTCGTGCGGGCAAGGTAAAGACCACGAACGCCGCGTAAGTGAAGTTTGCCGCCCGTCGAACTGTCCGACAGCCGGACCCGGCGGGTGCCGATCCACGCCGCCCGCATGGCTTCTAGGGTGAAGTCTTTGTTGCATCGACAAGGAGAACTTCAGCCATGCCCATCACCTCATCCTCGCTGGACGGAATGAAGGTCGCGATCCTGGTCTCGGATGGCTTCGAACAGGCCGAGATGACCGAGCCGCGCAAGGCCCTGGAGAGTGCAGGCGCGCAGACGCAGATCGTCTCGCCGCTCGACGGCAGCGTGCGCGGCTGGAAACACCTCGAACCTGCCGACCCCTTCGAAGTCGACGTGCCGCTGCAGCGCGCCAATGCCGACGACTTCGACGCGCTGCTCCTGCCCGGCGGTGTCGTCAACCCCGATGCGCTGCGCATCGACCCGAAGGCCGTGGCCTTCGTGCGCGCCTTCGTCCAGGCGGACAAGCCCATCGCCGCGATCTGCCACGGTCCCTGGACCCTCATCGACGCCGGTGGCGTCAAGGGGCGCAAGATGACCTCGTGGCCGTCGCTGCGCACCGACCTCCAGAATGCCGGCGCCAAGTGGGTCGACCAGGACGTGGTGGTCGACCAGAACATGGTGACGAGCCGAAAGCCCGACGACCTGCCCGCCTTCAACCGCGAGATGACGAAGCTGTTCGAGCTCGCACACGAAGACGCCCTCCAGCACTGACGCGAAACCGGCCCTGGCCGGCGTTCAGCGCGCGAGTTCCGGACCCGTGTAGCGCGCACGCGGGCGGATCAGCTGCCCCGTGGCCTGCTGCTCGAGCGCATGGGCTGTCCAGCCGACCGAGCGCGCCAGGGCGAACAGCGTCAGCGGCGCGTCCGCGGGCAGCTTGTGCACCGCGGCCATCGCCGCGAGCGCGAAGTCGACATTGGGTGCTTCGCCCACCAGCGTTTCGCCGGCCGCGCGCAGTGCCGCGAGCACGGGTGGCAGCGCCATGTGCGGGAGCAGGGCGGCAGAGCGCGCATCCCCTTGCGGATAGAGCGGATGCCCGAAGGCCGCCAGCGGGCGATCGTGCGCGAGCCACTCGCGCACCGCGGCCTCGCTGCCCATGGCCGCGGCACTGCGCACCAGCGCCTGCACGGTCGCTGCGGCGCCGCCATGCAGCGGACCTGTGAGCGTCGACAGGCCGGTGAGCAGGCAAGCCGCGAGCGATGCGCCGGTCGATGCCGTGACGCGCGCCGCAAAGGTCGATGCATTGAGTTCGTGATCGGCCAGCAGCACCAGCGCGCGGCGCAGCACGTCGGCCGCACGCGGACGGCGCCATGCCGCGGCCATGCGCATGTGCAGCGGCGCGGCGCGCGAAGCCGAGGGCCCGAGCAATGCGTCGGCCAGCGTGCCGATCACTTCGGCCGCCTCGGACTTCAACACCGCGGGAGCGCGCCCGCGCAAGGGCGGGTCGGTCGCGGCGCGCGACGCGAGCGCCAGCAGGCCGGCCTGCAGCGGCGTTGCGCGGCCTGCAGGCATCGGCAGCGCGCCGCCGGCGGCAAAGCGCGGCGGTGCGCTTTCCCACAGCAGTCCCGCAACGTCTTCGAGCCCGGCGTGCTCTGCCAGCAGGCAGGCGTCCTGTCCGCGATACCAGAGCCGCCCTTCGGCCACGGTGGACACGGCCGACGGCAGCACCGGCTCGCCCCATCGGATCGCCTCGCTCGCCACCGCCTCGCTGCTGCGGCGGCCGTGCGTGCGCGACGCGATGCGCTGCACGTCGTCGCGGTGATAGAGGCTGCGCCGCGGGTCCGCCGCATCGGGCTTGGCGCGCACGCGCCCGCGGCTCACGCTGGCGTAGAGCGTCTGCGGACGGACCTGCATCAGCGCGAGGGCTTCGGCGGCCGGTAGCCAGAGCGGCGTCTTCGTTGTCATGTTGATGGAATGAATCAAGATTGACGTCAATATTAGCGCCGCCAGAATCGATGTCATGCGAACAAAGGAGTACAGGCACATGAACGACGATGACGACGGCCTCGAAGGCGTGGTGGCCGCGCACACGGTGCTGTCCGAGGTGGACGGCGCCGCGGGCCGGCTGGTGATCCGGGGTCACGCGCTCGACGACATCGCGCCGCACTGGCGCCATGAAGACGCGATGAGGCTGCTGTTCCAGGGTTTCTTCGACACGCTGCCGGATGCGGCCGGCCTGCGCGCGCTGCTGGGCCGCGCGCGGTGCGAGGTGTTCGAGCGCCTGCAGCCGGGCGATGCAGCCACGTTGCGCCAGCTGCCGCCGATCGAAGCCGTGCGCGCCTTGCTCGCGCGCCTGCCCGACGGCGACGACCTGGCGACCGCGCTGCGGCTGGTGGCCGCGCCCGCGGTCTACACCGCGGCGGTGATGCGCTGGCGGCTGGGCGTGCAGGCGCTCGCGCCCGACGCCAGCCTGCCGCATGCGGCCGACATGCTGCGCATGCGGCACGGCCGCGCGCCCACCGCATCGCAGGTGGGCGCGCTGGACACCTACCTCGTCACGGTGTGCGACCACGGCCTCAACGCATCGACCTTTGCGGCGCGCGTGGTGGCCTCGACGGGTGCCGGGCTCGCATCGGCCGTGCTGGCCGGCCTCAGCGCGCTCAAGGGCCCGCTGCATGGCGGCGCGCCGGGCCCGGTGCTCGATGCGCTCGATGCCATCGGCACCGCGGCCCATGCGCGCGCGTGGCTCGAGGAGGCGGTGGCGGGTGGCCAGCGGCTGATGGGTTTCGGCCACCGCATCTACCGCGTGCGCGATCCGCGCGCCGATGCGCTCAAGGGCGCGCTGCAACGCCTGAGCGCGCAAGGCAAGGTCAGTGCCGCGCGCTTCGAACTCGCCGAGGCCACGGAGCAGGCCGCGCTCGCGATCCTGCGCGAGAAAAAGCCCGGCCGCGCGCTCGAGACCAACGTCGAGTTCTACACCGCGCTGCTGCTCGAAGCGCTGGGCTTCGGCCGCGAGAGCTTCACCTGCGTGTTCGCGGCCGGCCGCGTGAGCGGATGGGTGGCGCATGCGCGCGAGCAGGTGAAGAAGGGGCGGCTGATCCGGCCGCAGTCGGTGTACGTGGGGCCCGCCGCACAAGACGCCGAGGCCGTGCTCGCGCACTGAGCGGCTGCCTCGCGCTGCTGATGGTCCTGGCGCGCAAGGCCGCGCGCAGGTTCTGCCGCCGCTACTTGTAGCTGCGCGCGTCCTCGATCACCTTGCCGTCGTTCGGCAAGGTGCCTGGCGGCACCAGCTCGATGGTGCCGCGCAGCTTGGTCACTTCGCGCACCGCGTCGGCAATGCGCGCATCGAGCCCGGCCGGTGCACCCGCGCATTCGAGCCGGAAGGTCATGCGGTCGTCGCCCATCTCGCCCGACACCACGAGGCGCGCGCGCTGGATCTCCGGAAAGCGCCGCACGATCTCCGCCACCTGCGAAGGATGGACGAACATGCCGCGCACCTTGGTGGTCTGGTCGGCGCGGCCGAGCCATCCCTTGATGCGCTTGTTGGTGCGGCCGGTGGGGCAGGTGCCCGCGAGCACGGCCGAGAGATCGCCGGTGCCGAAGCGCACCAGCGGATAGTCGGGGTTGAAGGTGGTCACCACGATCTCGCCCACCTCGCCGTCGGGCACCGGGTCGCCGGTGCCGGGCCGCACGATCTCGACCAGCACGCCTTCATCGATCACCAGGCCCTCGCGTGCGCTGGTTTCGTAGGCGATGAGGCCGAGGTCGGCGGTGGCGTAGCACTGGATTCCCTTCACGCCGTGCGCGGCGATCCAGTCGTGCAGGCTGGGCGGAAAGGCCTCGCCGGAAACCAGCGCCTTGGTGAGCGAAGGCAGCTGCAGGCCTTTCTCCTCGGCTTTTTCCAGCAGGATCTTCAGGAAGCTCGGCGTGCCCGCATAGCCCTCGGGCTTCAGGTCGGCCATGGCCTCGAGCTGCTGCTCGGTCTGGCCGGTGCCGCCCGCGAACACGGTGCAGCCCATGGCCCGCGCACCGGTCTCCATGATGGAGCCGGCCGGTGTCATGTGGTAGCTGAAGCTGTTGTGAATGAGTTCGCCAGCGCGAAAGCCCGCCGCGTGCAACGCGCGTGCGGTGCGCCAGTAGTCGCGCGCTTCGCCCTCGGGCTCGTAGATGGTGCCGGGGCTTGCGAACACGCGTGGCATGCGACTGCCGCGGCCGATGGCAGAAAAGCCGCCGAAGGGATCGTCGGCGCGCCGCTGCTTCTGCAGTTCGAGCAGTTCGGTCTTGCGTGTGACGGGCAGCCTGGCGAGCGCCTCGCGTGTCGTGATGTCCGCCGGCTTCACGCCGTCGAGGATCTTCGCAAACGCGGGCGCGGCGGTCTGGGCTTGGGCAATCTGCTTCGGCAGCGCAGCCAGCAGGTCGCGCTCGCGTTCGGCGGGATCGCGGATTTCGAGGGCGTCGTAGTGGTCGGTCATGTCCGTACCCTTTGTCTTTCTGTTCGGTCTTGCTCCCTCTCCCCTTGGGGAGAGGGCTGGGGTGAGGGCCACAGCCTCGAAGCCGCGACGGTCGTGTGCATGTGCCGCTGCACCCTCACCCCGGCCCTCTCCCGGAGGGAGAGGGAACAACACGAAATGAACGCCATCAAGCCAACCACCTCTTGCGCCGCTTGTAGCTCTTCACGTCGCGGAAACTCT
>Ga0163161_10004138_pt1 | contig 10144 bp, 14 predicted proteins | sample S45metaG_FD_129847 | JGI IMG/M metagenome (GOLD analysis project Ga0163161, IMG submission 129847) | Switchgrass rhizosphere microbial communities from Kellogg Biological Station, Michigan, USA - S4-5 metaG | ecosystem: Host-associated > Plants > Roots > Rhizosphere > Soil | place: USA... | reverse complement strand
CATCATTGTCGCTGTCCATGCGGCAAGTTCGGAAAATGCTGATCGCGTAGCGGAAGAAGTCTGAAACCCATCTGATCATGGCGGCTTGTTCCCATTTCGAGAAGCGACGATGCCTTGCTCAAGGCAGATCGCCGCTCCCCCTCTCCTCCCGCCGACAAACTCGCCCCCTGCCAAGAGGATTTGGACACCTCGGACTTTGCGACCCAATGGGCGCTGGCGGCTGTTGCTCAAATACAACCCGTCTGAACAGAGCTTCCCGCGGTGATTGATTTTGCGTGTCAATTTCCTGACACTCGTTGCCTATCGCAACGGACTGGTCGCCCTGCTTGTCAAAGATGCTCCGGCGGCCGGCATGGCAGAAGGTCGCAGCTCTCGTGCCCGAACAGCAACTCCCGCCCGAACTGGAACCCTATCGGACAAAGCTTCCGCTTATTTCGGAGCGGCAGCGCGAATGCATGAAGCTGGTAGCCGAAAATTTCACGTCCAAGAAGATCGGTAAGCTGCTCGGGATATCCGCCTGGAGCGTGGACAAGCACATCATCAAGGCACGCAGGCACCTGGGAGACATGGACAGGTACGATGCGGCACGGATCATCCGCGCGTATGAAGCCGTGCTTGCCGGGGCCCCTCCTCCCCCCCAGGATTTGGGTACCCAGTCGTTGGGTCTGTTGCCCTCGACGAAAATTGTGCCCTCTGATCCGATCGATAACGATGCGGAACAGCTAGCCAAGCCGGATCGGGAGATGGCGCTATCGCAGGGTGAGACAACCCTGATGAACGTGATCCACACCCTGCTTGGACTTGTGCCCCTCCGCTCCAGCCGGAGACAGAGCAATGACCTGACCATCTACTATATCCTGATCGCCGTTGCGGTGGTGAGTTCCTTGGCCTTGTTCTCGGCCGGCTCAGCCGCATCGTTCCTGTCGGCGCTCGACAGTCTCGCCCGCCGCTAGACGACCTTCCTCAACCCCACTTTCAACAGACGCGCATTCCGCAGGATTGCGCGGAGGAGACCTTATGCCCAAACAACGCCATGTCATTGCCCATTCGGTTGCGCAGCGCCTCTTTGCCGCCGAAGAGGCCCTGGACATCGCCGCCGCCCGGATCGCGGAACTCAACGCCGCACTTCCTCTCGCCCGGCTCGAAGGCAAGCTTGCCGCATCAATTGGTCAGGATGCCTTTCGATCCTCGGCGGCGGCGGTGGTCCTCGTGGCCCAGACCCGCGAAGAGATCGTTGCCACCCACGCCCGGCTCAAGCAGGCAAGCGATGACATAGGGCTGGGCGAACAGGCCTATGGCGACGTGTTCAAGGTAGCCGGGCAAGCGCGGCCGGTGGCGGACCGACCTTTGCGGGCGGCGTAATCGGCCAGCGCCAGGTCATTGACTATCCGCAACATTTTTCGTCTCATTGGATGATGACCAGGCAAATGATCTTTGTATGCCTTCTGATCGTCAGTTCGCTTTATGCCTTTGCACGGGGTGGTCGCCCCGAACAGATCGCGGCGGCCACCCTTGCGCTCGGGGTTCTTGCGAGCATCGCCTTCGTCCAGCCGGGAAGCGTTCGGTTCCATTATCTTGAGGCCGGAATATTGGGCGTGGACTTAGCGATGCTGGGAATATTTCTCGCCCTATCGCTCCGAAGCACGCGGTTTTGGCCGCTCTGGATCTCGGGAATGTTGCTTGCAGAAGTGATCATTCATCTGACGCGCGCGCTCGTTCCTGACATTGTCCCGGCGGCTTACGCCGAAGCTGCCGGCTTCTGGAGTTGGGTAGCGCAATCGATGTTGATCGCCGCCACCTGGCGCCACCAGGAAAGGTTGCGCCAACGCGGCTACGACGCTTCCTGGCGATCAAATTGACCGCGTCGGAATTCACCATTCTGCCGTAAACACGCCAGCGCGTCAGAGGTGACGTTCGTAATCAAAGGCCGGCGCGAAGTTCCGATCAGGACGATGTGACGGCACGCGCCCACAGTTGGCGGACAAGGCCTCCAGGTCTTCCGGATGGCGGCCCCGAACCCTGCGCCGCGTCAGGATCGCAGTGCGTGTCGTCACCAACAGGCCAAATGCGGAATTCGATCCCGGGAGGCTCCGGCGAAACCCGAGAATTCGCAAGCAAGCCTTATCCACCGGCGCAGAACTGACCTGGCAACAAAATCGCCGGGTCAACCGCCGCCCATTTTGTTTCATCAAAAACGGAGTGAGCCCGATGCAGGAAATGCCGCTTTTACGCGTCGACATATGCAGAAAGCTGATAGCGTCACGGAAGGTAGTGGGCGACTGCCTCGGCTACGCTCTGTGTCCAAACCCGATCTGGGACATGATGCTTGAGCTTTTTCTCGCCGCGCAGGAAGGGCGCCCCTCCTATCTCCTGTCGCTCTGCATGTTCGCCAATGTCCCCCTGTCGACAGCGCTGCGGAAAGTGGAAACAATGGAAATGAGCGGGATCATCGTGAGGGAAGCGGCGATGCGCAATCGGCGACGGGTCGAGGTTCGGTTTACGCCCCATGGGCTGGAAACTATAGAACGGGCACTCGACCGGCTTGCGCCCATCTACACGGCCGCCCCCGATTCGGCGCTGTTCGCCATGAGGGCGCTTCCCTTTTCCGCCAGCATCGCGCGGCGCAACTGAGTTTCACCGATCAGTCGAAGTTCACCGGAAGCCGCCATGATCTTCCGGGCGACATCGCGCTCGACCCGGCAAAGGGTCACGGGCAATGTTCGCGGGCCGCCATAAATCAGCCTGACCAACGCATCGCGTTCACCCGGTGTCAGTTGCTCGATGCCGGAAATGACGACCAGTCTCGCTTTGTCCTGCATAAGAAGACGATGCTGGTTGGCGTCACGACTTGCTGCAAATGCAGGCGAATATATTGAATACCATCGTCATCGGCGACCTCCTGGAGTTCGAGACCATGGTCTGTGCCGGGCAACGCCAGAATTATGACTGGCCGCGGCCTGTCAGTCTGCATTTCCCGGTTCCTTGCCAGACGCGATTTGAGGTCAGATCGCGGATCGATCTCGAGCATGGGGCTCCTTGGAATGGATTGGGCCGCGTCCATGGAGGCCGCGGCGAGATGCGTCAAGCGCGGCCACTGCAGCCAAAGGGCCCGATCCAGATCAGAGATTGAAGAAGCCTGACTGACTGCCGCACAATCCTATGTCGACTATCACGCACGACCATCAGGCAATATTTACATTTGATGCTTTAGCGCGCAGGACAGCATCAATATTGACTTGCTATGGGATCGCGCAATGGCCGAAGAGAAACAGACTGACATCACCGCCCTCACCGTTCAGCTCTTGAGCGCCTATGTTTCGCGCAATATGGTCCCAAGCGAAGGCCTGGCAGATCTGATCAAGACGACCCGCGCCGCGCTTGTCGAAATTCCTGCTGTGGTGGTCGATGAAACCGCAAGTGCGACGTTCACGCCGGCGGTGTCCGTTCGCAAGAGCCTGTCATCGCCCGACCATATATTGAGCCTCATTGACGGCAAGCCTTACAAGACGCTGAAGCGCCATCTTGCGTCTCACGATCTGACGCCCGAACAATATCGTGAACGCTACAAATTGCCCAAGGATTATCCGCTGGTGGCGGCAAGCTATTCCGATGCGCGGCGAGCCGTTGCCCAAAAACTGGGTCTGGGCAAGAAAGCCGGTATGACGGCGATTCCCGAGAAAAAGGCTGCGGTGGCAAGCCCCGATGTCGCGAAAGCCAGCAGCTCCCCGCCGCTTGCTGTTCCGACCAAGGCTGACCCAGCCCCGACGAAAAGGACGGCCGGCAAGATAAAGGGTGTCCCGGCAGTATCCGTTGAAGCAACGCCCCAGCCGGCGGTCAAGCCTTCCGCACCTAAGAAGGATAAGCGGGCTCGCCTGTCGATTGCCGGCCCCAAGGAATCGCAGGTCGTATCAGAAGCAAAATCCGCGGCCGCAGCCGCCAAAGCCACACCGGCCAGGAAGAAGCCTGCGGCTTCGCCCAAGGCCAAGCCGACATCGAAGCCAAAATCCTTGAAGGCAGCCATTGCCGCGGCCGGCACTCACCTCGGCGGTGAGACTAAATCCGATCCTTCTGGCTGAGGCCCATCGGTAGGGGGCGGCAATCGGTCCCCTACCCTACATAGCCTGGGGCTGCTCTGCCAGCAGAGACGCGACCGTTGCTCTCGGTACTGCCGTTCGGTTGCCTTGGCCTATCGTCATCGCAGAAAATGAAAATCACATGATCGAAGGGCAGGGTCGGATGGAGCAGCAGAACGTCACGATCGCAGTTGGGTCGGATACGGTGTCTGGCTTGATGCTGCGCCCTCCGGCAGCCAAGGCGCTCTATCTCTTTGCCCATGGGGCCGGCGCGGGCATGATGCACAAGGTGATGGAGTCGAATGCGCAAGGCCTTGCAGCACGAGGCATTGCAACGCTCCGCTACCAATTTCTGTACATGGAAAAGGGTTCGAAACGTCCAGATGGACCCAGGCTCGCGCACGCTGTCGTGCGGGCGGCAGCGAAACGGGCACGTCAGTTGGCGCCCGATCTCGCCCTGTTCGCGGGTGGGCGATCCTTCGGGGGACGCATGACATCGCAGACCCAGGCGGAACAGCCGCTGCCCCACGTCCGGGGTCTCGCTTTCCTGGGTTTTCCCCTTCACCCGGCCGGAAAGCCGGGCATGGATCGGGCCGAGCATCTCTCCCGGATCGAAATATCCATGCTTTTCATTTCAGGATCGCGCGATGCGCTCGCGGAAGCGGATTTGCTTCGCCCGGTCGTGTCCGGCTTGGGGAGCAGGGCCCGCCTTCATACCGTCGACCATGCCGATCACAGCTTCAAGGTGGCTGTGAAGAGCGGCAGGACGGCGATGGACGCCGAAGCCGAGGCGCTGGATGCGCTCGCCGGTTGGATTTCGTGCATCCTGTAAATGGCAGGCAGCGAATGTCCCGGATATGCGACGCAGGCAATCGCCCTGTGTCCCGCAGCAAGGGGTAGGGTCGGTTCAATGCCTGGCGATATTCTGAAGGTTACCAGGCTGCAATGATGGATGAATGTCCGACGTGATGCCAGGCCTTACCCTTTTGGCGTTACCCAAACCTCCACTGGAGCTACGAATTTACCGGGCGCGGGCTTTCCAACATTCACCCGATCGGCGGTCACACGTTCGCCGCTCTCGAGATGGAATGTAGCCCAGGGCTTTGGCATTCTGCCAAAAGTCATCTTCTGAATGGGTTGGCCAGTAATCGAATTCATAATGGTAGCAACGATACTCATGGCCGCCGCGTAGCTGGCCATGAGGCAGATCGTCTACGGGCAGGTTCAGTTTTCCACAGTTTTCAAGGTCGACCCTTCCCAGATGTTCAGCTATCAAATTATCGTTCCGAAGTGCCGACTGTCCCCTTTGCATCGGTATAGCCCCGAATTGGCCTGCTACCGTGCAGCAAAGTCACCCACAGAGTAATGAAATGAATGCCGCTTCCGGCCTGAGACCGCCTAAGTTTTGAGCCGGGCGATGCAGGCCACTTTATCGATATTTTCTGGATATCCTTTTCCCTATCATTGCAAAGGCAGCGATGACGATCCACGCGATCAGAAAATGTCCGATAAGGAACGCCCAACCATAGCCTTCATCGTGGTTCATCCCTGCTATGAGCGCCGCAACCAAGGTAATGATCGCGTAAGAGAAGCCGTGGAATCCTGACGTTTTGCGCATAGGCCTATGTTCCCTCAACGCCTTCCATTGGCAGAGATTTCTCCCGAAGGCGCCGAGGGAAACCCAAAAATTCAGCGGACGAGTGCCGCACTATGACGTCCTGCATATATCCTTTCATTTTAGCTTCAAGCCCGCCATAGGGACGGGATCGCTTTGTGTCCGAGGGTGGGGGGGGGGACATGCGAATCTGGGCTCTAGTGATCGCCATGCAGGCGGAGGCTATCATATCCGTTGCACATGCTCGCGGTTCTTCAGAACTCGCCGGTATGACGCAACCCGATGATGCCAATCTGATTGTCACTGGCGAGAAGGCGAGCCGTTCCCTTCACGACACTGTTACAAGCGTTGCGGTCGCTACGCGCCGTTCGATGGATGATCAGGCCCTCACTTCTGCTTACGATATCCTCGACCGCACTCCGAATGTGGTGGCTGACGGCAGCCGCACCACCTTTTCGATAAGGGGCGTCGACGCTTTTAATGTCACCGGGAGTGGGGATGGGCCATTGGCAAGCGTCTACGTCGATGGCGCGGCGATTCCGCGCCTGGCCTTGGCGGCAGGACCACTGGATATCTACGATGTCGACCAGGTCGAAATATTCCGGGGGCCACAATCGACCATCCAGGGACGAAACGCCCTCGCGGGTGCGGTTTTCATCAACACAGCAGATCCAGGCTTTGATTGGACCGCTAAAGAGCGCCTGATCCTATCCGATCGGGACGAGGGAAAGCGAATTGCTGGCGTACTCGGGGGACCGATTGCAGGCGATCAGCTCGCGTTTCGTCTGGTAGGCGAAGTGTCTCGCACCGATGGACTGATCCGCAATGCGACCAGCAATTCCGACGCCGACCAGCAAGGATCGCAGACGATCCGCGGAAAACTTCTCTTTGTTCCGAAGGCGGTGGTGGGCCTTCGTATCATGGGTGCTTTTCTCCGCGACCGGCACCGACGCGGAACCTTTTACACTGAATTTGACCCCCCTTTTAATCCGCTGGACAGGATCAGTGTCGCCGACGTTCAGGATGTAAAGCGCGGGACGAGCTTGGCTGCCACATTGACCCTGGACTATGACATGGGCGCTGGCCTGACCGCAAAATCGGTGACGAGCTACAGCCATATCCGCTTCAATTCCCTGTCGGACGCGGATCGAACGGCATTGCATGGTCAGATAAGCCAGATAGTCGATTTCACCAGATCCGTTCAGCAGGAGATGCGGCTCAGTATCGCCCGGCCGTGGATCGAGGGTTTGATCGGGGTCTATTATCTGCGCGAGCAGAGAGACTATTTTTATTCCGCCAGGCAGAATCTGAGCCTCACCAGTCTCGGCATCGACCGCCAGCTTCTTGCGGCGGGTTTGCCCCGAGCTGCTGTCGATGCCGTCCTTGGTCTGTACGGGGGAATGGTTCCGATCCGGACCCGACTCATCCAGCCCCGTCATACCGAAAATTATGCTGGCTTTGCTGATTTCGCCTACCCGGTGTCGAGCCGACTCCGGCTGCGCTTAGGGCTGCGCTATGACAGCGAAACTCAAGAGCGGCAGGCGACGCAGATGGTGGGATTAAACAGCCCGTTGCCGGACCCGCAAAATGCGGCAAGTCCTGCCATTGCGCCCATCGTCGCACGATTGAATGCTCTGCTGCTTGCAACGATTCACGGCGCCAACTCCGCCGATCCAGTCAGCAAGGTCCCATATCATGCGTGGCTGCCCAAGATCGCGCTGACGTATGAACCAAGCGCCTCGCTCGCGTTTAGCTTTACCGTGCAGCGAGGATATAGGGCGGGCGGATCCGGGCTCAATCAACAGCGCGCTGAAATCTACAGTTTCAAGCCCGAATATGTCACGAACTATGAATGCGCCCTGCGTTCCCGATGGTTTGACGATCGGCTAGTTCTTGGCGCCAACGCCTATCGCACCGACTGGAAAGCGCAACAGGTCACAGTTCAGCTGACCCCTGGTGCGATTTATGACACGCAGGTGATCAACGCTGGAAAGTCCCGGCTCTATGGGTTCGAAGTTGAAATGCGTGGCATTGCGACCAAGGCCATTCAATTTTACGCAGGGATTGGCTATAGCAGCGCGAGATTTCTGGATTTCCCAGTGACCGCCGGCGCTCTGACCGCGAGCATCCAGGGCAATGAATTCCCCCGCGCGCCCCACTGGACCGTCTCTGGCGGAACGACGTTTGTTCATCCCAGCGGAGCGTTCCTGAACCTCAACGCGTCCTACCGCAGTGACTATTTCCAGTCCGCGACAGATCAAAACATGCGGGATATATCCGGCCGGACCTTATTCAACACCAAGCTGGGTTGGCAGGGGCGGCACTTCGGCGCCTTCCTGGCCGCAAGCAACATCTTCAACGTTCAGAAACCCGATCAATTCATCATCGATGTCGATGGGCACCGACGGGGAACGATAAATTATCCGCGCAAGTTCGCCCTGATCCTGGAAAGCCGCATCTGAGTCGATGCAAGGCTGGAGGCAGCCAGCTTTGCTGCGCGTCTGATTTTGATATGGTCAATCAGGCTGACGGCGGGCATGCCATCTCCGTTCCCAAGCGAAGGCCAGGCCAGCCCAGGGCCTTTTAGGAAGGTAACCGGTAAGCGGCTCGTTTTTTTCCTAAATTTCAGACTACCCAGACTAGGAATTATCCGCCACTGACACGGTTAATGAGGGAGTCTGTCGGGAGGCGCATGTTGGACGATCGGATCAACAAATTATCCGATGTGCAAAAGCAGTGCCTGCGCCTGACCGCGGAGGGGCGAAGCTCGAAGGAGATCGCGCCCGTCGTGGGCCTTACGCATCAGACCGTGGATCAGTATCTTCATCGGGCGCGGGTCATTCTGAATGCGGAAAACAGGCGGGACGCTGCCAGGATTTTTGCGGAAATCGAACGAGCTACCCCATTCAAAGGATTTGAATTAAAGCCGCCGATCGTTGAATCTCCACGAGATTCCGGCATTTCCGAGATACCGATCGAGCGGCAGCCGGCCCAGCCCAAGCTACTTGATCTTCCATCTATCGGAGGCCCGCCCAATGACCTGACACGGACGCAGCGACTGATCGCGATCGGCAAGATCGCACTGTTTCTGATGATCATCGTGCTCGCGATGGTCCTTCTGATCAAGGGAACCTTCATCGTCCTTTCCTGACGAGGGGGCTCAATTCCATCCGTTCAATACATGAAAAATGCGCAGCTCACTATGGCTGCGTAAGGGAGATCTCATGTCCGAATTCAATCCTCTGCTAGCCCGCCGCGTCGTCACCGACCTGGGTCGAACCCAAAATGCCATCGATGGCGCGCTCAAGAAGCTGTCTCTGCTGGCAACGGACGTTCTGGAGGCCTTTGGTGACGCACGCATGAATGATGCAGCTACCCAGCCGACTCTCGAACGGTTGGCAAAAGGCTTCCACACGATCGTCGAAGGGCGGCGCGAATTTGTCGATCTGCACCAGGGGCTCATCGAGATGAAGATGGGTTCGAACCTTCGCAATGTCGAAATAGGATGTGAACCTGGACCAGTCTGCCCCTGGATCGAACCCGAAACGAAGCTGAGGGCTGTTGCCTGATAGTCCATTGGGTGCTTTGGCCGTCATTCCAGCGTAGGGGACGGCCAAAATTCCATGCTTCTCATCATCTATTGGATGCTCACGCTATGTTGCTGCCTCTACGCTTGGTGCGCAGGTGGTTCTGCCGGACGTCTGGGCGCGGGTCTGATCGCCTTCAAGACGATCGCGGGATTTTACGCGGCGTTGATGGACGAGACATGGGGACACACGGCCTATCCCGTCCTGACCGTCGATATCGCCTGTCTGACAGCGTTCCTCTTGCTGGCACTCAAATGCGACCGGCTTTGGCCGCTATGGACGGGGGGCTGCGCACTGGCGGCAGTCGCGGTTCATATGGCTTCCATCGCCCAGCTTGGAGTCGATCCGCGCGTCTATCACGGCCTGAAGGGCTTATGGGCGATTCCCATGCAGCTCTTCATGATCCGCGGCATAGTTCTGGACGCCCGCTATCGTCGTTTGGCGATGGATCAGGCGGGAGGCCTGGCCTGACCTCCTATCTCGAAACGCGCATGGTGAACCTTGAAACGGAGCAGGTGCGCGTATTGTTCTTCGAGTCCCGGTCTCTTGCAATGCTTGACGAGCGAACATGGCCCGGAACCGTGAACCAGGTGGAGGTCGACATCCGCGATATCATCCGGCACGCTCTCTTGCTGGGTTCGCCCACGCTGGTCTTTGCCCATAACCATCCGTCTGGGAACGCCCAGCCCAGCATACAGGATATCGCCCTGACCAAAAGGTTGCATGACACATGCAAAACTATGGGCATCAGCCTCTATGATCATATTATCGTGGCGCGAAATGGATCGTTCAGTTTCCGGGACTTCGGCTATATGTGAGCCGAGCTGAGGCTATTTCGCGCCTACGTATTTTTCCTGATCCTTTCTTCT
>Ga0163161_10004136_pt1 | contig 10147 bp, 10 predicted proteins | sample S45metaG_FD_129847 | JGI IMG/M metagenome (GOLD analysis project Ga0163161, IMG submission 129847) | Switchgrass rhizosphere microbial communities from Kellogg Biological Station, Michigan, USA - S4-5 metaG | ecosystem: Host-associated > Plants > Roots > Rhizosphere > Soil | place: USA... | reverse complement strand
GGTTTACCTATCATCCTCCTTGTCTGCAACACAATCCCCCATTGTAATTTTTATGCAAGGGCAGGTACGTTTCAGTGCCTGCCCAAAAAAATTGATTGCCTGGCGCATCGTTCTTATTGTTGCGATCACTTTACAGAACTCTGGCATTTTACTTCATCCCTGCTTATTCGAAGCCTACAATTACTTGTTATCCTCCTTCACACTCTCCCACAATCTCTCCCAATCAGGATTAAGAACGATCTCTGTTCTCCGGTTTTTTGCTCTTCCCTCCTTAGTTGAATTATCTGCCACGGGATTAAATTTTCCTTTTCCTGCTGCAGTAAGTCGTGCCGGGTCCATCTGGTAGTCTTTAACGAGAGTGCGTACCACACTGTTGGCCCGCTCAGTGCTTAATGACCAGTTATCCGCAACGCCTTTAACCTTTACCGTGTCGGTATTACCCACAACAATCACTTTCAATTTTGGATAGCCACTTAAGACTTCGGCCAGGTTACCCAAGGCTTTTTTTCCATCGTCGCTTAACTTGGCACTCCCACTTTTGTAAAGGAGATTATCTTTCATATCTACATGCACAATCCCGTCTTTGCTATACACTTCGAATCCTTTGCTTTCAAAATCAGCTTCAGCGGCTTCAATTTTTTCCACGAGCTCCTGCACGTCTTTATGAAGCTCATTCATGGCCTCACTCATTTCTTTTAGTTCTTGTTCCTTTGCCTGGCAATCTTTTTTATAACTGTCGAATTGCGCGGTAAGACTACTGTTTTGCGTGGTAAGACCACTGTTTTGCGAGGTAAGATCTGCCACCTGCTTTTTAAGATCATTGTTTGCCGTTGTTAACTGGCTATTCTGAGATTGTAAGTCGGCAACCTGTGCATTCGCATTTTCCAATTTTTTACCTGTACCACAAGAGGATAAAATTCCCGCCCCCAGCAGTAAAAAAAGGACTGTTGATTTGTTTGTCATAATAATTGTTTTATTGTTTTACTAAGTCTGTTGCATAAAATGATGTTTCATCTTCTTCTGAACAAAGAATTTATTCTTCTGAGCTCTTCATCCTTACGTTCCAATTGCAGGGCCTGGTCCGCAATTATTTTTTTTAACCGCAGGTTCTCTTCATTCAAAAGCTTTAGCTCTGATCTTGTTTTATTTACCTCACGTATCACCTCTGTATTTGTACTGACACGCAGTAAAAATTTTTGTTTCCACCGTGCAAATACACTATAAGAAAGCCTGTGCTCCCGCAACACAGCGGTAACTCCACTTTCATCAGCCTGGTGTAAAATTTCGAGCTTCTGATCATCAGTAAATCTTCGTCTTGAACTGGTTATCATAACAGATCAAATTTGATGAGCAACCTCAGGATTTTTTCGCTTTACCCGGGGGAAAGCTCTCCATGATGGAAGCAACAGCTTTTGGTATTGCTGTATCCGGATCCTTTGCCGGTTTGTCAATTTCCTTGTTGCCTGTTCCCTGCCAGATGAGTTTTTTTGAATTCGCATCAATCACATCAATGATCAAAGAGCCATCCTTATAATGCTGTACATTATAATTGGTAGTTGATGAGCCCCCCATTCCTCCTCCCCAATAATAAGGCCTGTACGTACCGCCATAGCCATAATAATCTGTAGTGGAACTTACAGCCACCCTGTTCTGGAGTATGGCTGTAATATTTACCAGGACGTCAGGATTGGTTGTATTTTCCTGGAACCCCTTCTTCGTCATTTCATTTTTGACGGCATTGATAATGCGTTGCTGATTCAGCTGGCTGATCGCATCATGAATGCTATCCGAATTAAACAGGGAAAACGTTTTATACTGGTCAAAATTCACTGACTTATCATAATCATCAGTTACTTTCAGCGATGGACCACACGATATTAAGTAAGCCGCGATCAGCAGCAACGTGGGGATTTGCAAATACTTTTTCATACTCGGTTTGTTTAGGTCATTACTAAAATTTTTTTTCTCCATGGTTAAGACACGAATCAGAACCCTGTTCCGCCAATCCGGGATCAGAAAAATTGAGATATCTCAATAATATCTATCTCAAATGGCGGGGACCTGTTGGTTTTCCCCAATTTCTTGAGTGCGTTAGCTTACAACAACAAGAGGACAAGAAACTCAATTCAACCTGTTTTCCCGCAGATCACTGCGCAGAAGACATCTTGCTTTCCTGAGTTGTTTTTCAATTGTATCAATGGGCCGGTCAAGTATTTCGGATATCCTTTTTAATGTATAACTGTTTTCATCGTGTAATATGTAGACTTCACTATATTTTGCCGGCATTCTCTTCAATGAAAAACGAATGCCTTTTTGAAGTTCGGTAAAGTCCATAGATTGTTCTACATCGTTGCACGCCTGCACACCATAGTGTCCCGCATTTTTCACGTGCCTTTTATATACTGATTGGTTACGTAAATAGTTGAAAATCTTATTGCGTAACGAAACAAATAAATAGGAGGAAAATGAAGAATATATCTTTAATCTTGAACTTGAAGAATGCAGGTGAACAAATAATTCCTGTACAATTTCTTTGCAGATATAGTCATCATTAATATAAGTGGCAGCGTATTTCACAAGAAGTCGCCAGTACTTTTTATACAAAATTTTAAATGCCTCTTCGTTGTTTTGACCGATCATCTGCAAAATATCAGGATCCGGCAAAAAAATGTTTTTCATATTTTGCTTCATTTGTTGCACTGAAATTGAATACAACAGCGGCCCAGGTAATTCACCTGAACACATGTCTTTCGGGACCAGGGTTCATCGACAGGGCAAGGTGAGGGTAAACGTGGAAAATACTATCTCAAAATAGAGATATCTCAAAAAGGAAGTTACCATTAATTTAATGCCGTAACCTTCCGATATCTTATGTTTGTTGCACAAAGTTTTAAAAATGTGCAGAGCCGCACATTTCTGCGGTGTCTACATAAATAACAAGATAGTTTATTTGCCTACGTTTGCCTACGATTAGAATATGCACCGCATCACCATCCTTTTACTGATCATCACTACGGAAATTCTGACAAGCTCCGCCTTTGGACAAACAAAAGACACGATCGTTTTTTACAACGGCCAGGTATTGATCGGTGATATTCGGGGCGGCGCTTTTGGCGAGATCAGTATTAACGACAGGGACCTCAAGATCCTGCAGGTAAAACAATACAAAATAAGAACACTGACCACAGACAACCGGTTCCGGTTAGAAACAAACGACAAACAGAAGTACATTGGCCGCCTGGAGAAAACGGGGAAAGACGGATGGGTAAATATTATTCTGGATAATGGTGATACCCTCTTAACACTGATAACCAATATCAGCCAGATCATCGCGATAGAAAAAAAATTTTTTGTAGGATTGGATGGCAGTCTTTCGGCTGGTTTTAGCTACGCCAAATCCAGCGACATTGGGCAGGTCAACTTAAGTTCTAATATCCACTACGCTACGAATAAATTGGATTACCTGGTAAGCTTGTCCATGAATGGATCAATCGATTCTTCGAAATATTCAAGAGACAGGGAGGATGCGGGCGTTTTTATTGCTTATAGTACCGGACCCGCGTGGTTTGCTGCCGCCAGCTTCAATTACCAGCGAAACATTGAATTATCTATTGCAAGAAGGTACCAGGAATGGATAGGCGGAGGCAACAAAGTTTTTGTCCGCCAAAACTGGATCTTAATGTTGACAAGTGGGCTTAATTTTAACCAGGAAAAAAGTACTGCTGGAACTACAAGTGGACTCCTGTTTGAAATTCCTATTGGCACCAGGTTCAACTTCTTTAAATATCAGAATCCCAATATCCAGATAACTTCAACGCAAACCGTGTATTTCAGCTTGACCCAAAAAGGCCGTGTGAGGTTTTCATCAAACACCACTTTTTCATGGGAATTGATCAAGAATTTCAGACTAAACATCAATCCCTATACAAGCTATGACAACCAGCCCCCTGAAGGCAATAGCAATTATGATTACGGTGTTGCAATAAGTTTAGCGTTTACATTCTAAAGTGTAAAATTTAAAAATATCTTATTGTTTTTATCTTAATATTCTTTGCAAGCAGGTGATTATTCCCAATTATTATAATCTTTAGCATTTATCACGTTTAAATAATTGCTTTTGCCTAACGGCGGGATTAACTTTATAACGCTCCCAATAACGTAGTTAAAATTCTAATAAAAGCAGGGTAGTTAGGGTAGTTCTCTCGTGTGGCTTGAAAAAAGAGGCCTGATAATCAAAGGTGCAATCAAATATCAAGGGTTTGATTGCACCCTGGCCTCACAAATTTGAAAATTTGGATCGTATTTGATCAGTTACTCAAGGTCTATTCATATCAGCTTTCAGTCATACTGCAGATAATTAGGGGAAGAAAATCCGTAACTATTCAAAAGGCAGCAATAATGGTTACATAAGCAGAGTTGATCTTTCAACACGGAAGAAGTATTTCTATACTTCTTCCCTTTTTCCCAAAGAAACCAGCTATCAACGAGTCTTTATCCTCTATTATTACCGATTACACTCGCAAAGTTTTCATGGCATTTGAAAATATTTCTTGATACGCCAGAGCTGTGAGATCTACCAAGCAAATGCTCAATTGGCTGGCTTGCCGGTTGGGGGGACAGGAAGTTGGACGGTGACTTTAAGATCCGGCAAGCCTTTTTAAATTGCTCATACCTGAAATCTGAGCCGGCAATTGTCTGGCTTTTACCTCATAAATATATAAGCATGAAAAGTTTATTGCACCGATTGTCGGGTTCCATGATCATATCCGGCATGCTGAATTTAATATTTGGGGCTTTCGCTTTGATCTGGCCGCGAGTTACGCTTCTGACACTGGTTTGGATGTTCGCTATCGTTATGATGATCCAGGGATTCTACCAGCTAGGCTCGACGCTCTTATATAGCAGGGAAAAAAAACATTCCTGGATATTCTTTTTATTGGCGTTTATCAATCTTGGGGCAGGCCTTGCTGCCTTGCTATATCCTCACGTTACTGTTCTTTTACTGATCACCCTAATGGGTTTAACATGGCTTGCTACAGGCACGTTACAGATTGTTGCTGCATTTCGATTGAGAAAAGAAATACACAACGAAGGCTGGCTGGTGATAATTGGCCTGATCTCAATACTCACGGGGACATTTGTGTTACTCAGGCCAGGCGATGGAGTTTTGGCTTTACTCTGGTTAATTGCTGCCTACGCCATTGTCTTCGGGACAGGTTTATTGATCCTGGGATTCAAAGCGAAAAAATGGATCTCTATGGATGATGTGATGATGTGGGCGGAATAATCATTTTTCTTTCAGCAAGCTACCTGTCATTGTTAACGTCTGATAAAATATTATTTTTTACCAACCAAAATTAAAGCCCGGCTGCGAACCAGCCGGGCGACCCAAAAATCAAGAAACCACCTCTATCCCCAAGAGCGGGTTTCCGATCCACTCACATTCTTTCCAGAGCCGTTAAGGCTTATATTCATTTCCAGGCAGACCAGTAACAACTAACGATCTCTAACCTTAAGCTTTTCTAAAACAACTTGTACAGTCTTCGTAGGGATATTTTTTGTCTTTGTCAGATCAAATACCAAATTTTTCCGGGGGGTGCTAACTGTTTTCGTGGATGCGTTAAAACTTCGTAGCTAATGCAAGGTAGCTTTCAGAAAAAAAGAACCAAAAAAAAATGCCCCACAATCGGCAATAGTTATAATTCCATACAAAATGTTTTGCAGATAAATATGATAATTTCGATTTTGTTGCTTGATGCAAAAAAAATTATTTAAGAATTTAGTTTTTATGGCAATGGAACTTAAGTTAAACCCCGTGAAATGTGAGGCTTACTAATGCAAGAGGAAAAAATAATCTCTGATCATTATACCCAAAACAACAGGCGTCAATTTGTAACAAAAAATTTTTATATCAAATTCTGAACGAAGGCTTTTGCGTTTTTCCAATTATGGCTTATTTCGCCAATTTTTATAATACACGGCAATTGTTGCTCTTGAATATTTGTATACTACGTCTCCTATTCTTTAAATTTAAATCGTACTTATCACCATAAATTGACCTTTAAAAATTTTTCATTTGTTCAAACTAGTTAAAACCCACTACATGTCGGGATAATGACTTTTTTTCATGAGTGTAGTTTAGGTACGGGAAGAGATATTTCTATATTTCTTCCCTTTTTATTTACGTACAGAGACACTTAAAACTTAAAAGTTTTTTGACTCTGGATGTCTCTAAATTCTTATTAATAATTTCCAGGGTAAGGAATAAAAAAACCGGTGAATAAACATTCACCGGTAACTTTCCCCTCAACTCGCGATCGGAAATTATATCCAATCCCGTTTGTTTATCCGGAATCGATTTGATCCGGAATGAATTTTTTTGAACCAACAAGTATCATCCTGGCTACAGTCCGTAGGGGAACACAACACCAATATTAACCGTGAAAAAAGATTGGCCATCGAGATCGCTACTATTAAACGAGGCATAGTATTTCACTCCCAGCATTGCCGAAGGTCCGGCCCTGCTCTTAAAAGTAATACCGAGTTCAGGTCTTAGGCAGAATTGCCAGGCATCTGTTGATATGCGATATAATCCAAAGTCGGTTGAACGATCTGAATACATCGTGCCCAAACCCAGACCAGCATAGGGAACCAGGTTATTTTTTGATTTCAAGATCCATTTAGCACCTGCAAGAATAGGGACTGAGTTGGTATAGCGGAATTGCTTGCCGGAAATAGAAGCTGTTCCTTCTGTATAGACCTGGTCAGGCTGTTCCTGGTAAAATACATTCCAGCCAGTTTCTATTTCGGCAATTAAATTTGGTTTTACTTCCTTCCCAAATTCAAGGTTAATACCGCGGAAACTTGTATTACTGATATAATCACTGAGGTTACCCGCAGGAAAGGCTATTGGGTAAGAAATAATGAAAATGCCATGCTCCTGGGCGAAAGCTCCCTGCATACAAAGAGCTGTGACTAGTAAGAAAAATATCTTTTTCATTGATCTCGTTTTAATTAATGTTTTAGATAAGGTGACTGGGCAAAGGCTTTGTCAATTCCTGTTTGAACGCGGGGTGCTATGGAAGAAGTACCTCCTTCTGCAAGTCCATTAAGGATGCAAGTCCAAACGACCGGCACACTCTCAACACCGGCAGCAACGGCCTTGGCATCCACCATCTGTACCAACACAGAACCTGACCTGTATCCTGTTACATACGGTGGATAATATCCCGGGTAATACCAACCCCATCCGGGATAAAAACCTGGATAATACCAACCCCAATACCACCAGTCATAGTAATAATAGATGTTAGTCGTAGTTACACTTGAAACCAGAAGGATCACATCCGGGTTGGCATTTTTAGAGACCCTTTGCCACCCATAATCGAGCATATTCTGATTGATCCTGTCGAGTATAACGGCAGCGGACGATGCGCTTAAAAAGGAGGGTTTGTGATCACCATCAGGATCATTGAAAATATCGCCCGTGATTTTTATGACGCTATCGGGAATAGCATAGGTCTGTTTACTGCTGAAGCCAAACTGATTACTGTAATTGGTGTAAACAAGATCGATGTCGTCGATAAACTCTGCACCGTTAGGGTAGCATCCACTTATTAAAACTAATGAGAGTATCACCAATAAGCGGGATAATTTAATTGCCATATGGATAGTTTTTAGTAATTGCCTTTGTTCTTTTATTTAAGGACCTGAAGTTATTAATGCCGATGGTTGAAAAGGGTTGGCGAAAAACCATATTTCTCTGACGCGAATTAAAGTTACTGTGTGAAAAACCCTGTGCCATAGATTTCAGGTCGTTTTCAGCACACATTTATAAAACTTGGCATTGATTTATATTTTCTTGCTGCTGTAAGGCACTGCATCAGAAGAGAGTGAAGCAACGACCTATTGGTTACGCTGTGTAGTGATGCCTTGTGTAATCGGAAGGTGTTTGGCCGGTAAATTTTTTAAATGCGGTGGTAAAAGAGTTCCGGTTATTAAAACCGCATTTGAAAGCAAGTTCTTTTAAGTTCGTCTTCAATGCCATATTATTTTTTATCAGGTTTTCACAGTATTTGATCCTCGACTTGTTCAGGAAGTCGTTGAAATGCACACCAATGTTGCGATTGATAAATCCAGATAATTGATAGGCCGGGATATCGAGGTCATTTGACATGTCCTTAATACTATAGCCCTGTTTGAGAAAAGGCTGTTTCTGCTCCATGAATTCCTCCAGTCTCACCTTCAATACTTCGATCTGCTGACTGCTCATGTATTCCTTACTCCCACCTTTTCTCTTCTTATCGTGCCAAAAAAACTGTAAAAAGCTAAAAAAATTTTTTTTCTTCATATTTATTGCTTCAGTTTTTTTGTTTGCAGGAAGCGCCAATGTTTATGACGCTACTAAATGGGTAGCAAGAGTTCTTACTTCACTAATAAAAAAACGATCAGCTTTAAAAAATCGACTTCTGGGGAAGTATGGGGAATCAATTAAATGGTTCCAATTAAAATTACTATCCTGCTACAGGCTTACAATGATTTTAAAGACAGTCTTTGCCAAATCTTTTAATATTGGGCAGAAATAAACTCCTGCTTCCAGGCCTCCATACAAGAATGACCTGCGATATTGGGTATAAGGAACTTTCAAACTAAAAATTTAAAGTGCCGATCATTGTTTGACAAACATTATGATGGTTCGCAGGTTTAAGTTTACATAATTGGAGAAGGCTCGTTCCATATTTTACCTTTGATTTTTAAATTCTTAACCCGCATTCTGCTCATGACCCTCCCTCGTTCCGATCTGGTCAACTATGGAAAACATTTGTACCTGTCTGCTTCGCTTCTGTTGATATCCCTGGCTGTTACTGCCCAAAAGGATGATGTTATTCGTATCCAGCCATGCAGTGATTCACTGATCATGCACGAGGTTGATAGCCTGAAAAATTTTTACTCGAAAAATGGTTTTTCATTATTGAAAGAAGCAACCATTAGCATGCAAAGCCAATTCGAATTGCCGGTGATCGTACCATTGAACGAGGGTAGTTGGTACCAATTTATTTTTATTGGTGACTATACTTCACAGCTTTACGAAGTGCGTATGTATGACTGGGACGAAAAAATGGTGGTATATCAAAAAAAACAGTGGGGCGATGTTGATGGCAATATCATCTCCTACAGTTATATTCCTAAATTTTCCGAGTATCACATGATGAAACCTGTACAGGTCAATAAGCACAAGAAAAATTTGTGCGGCTGCGTAATGCTTTTTGTAAAAAAAGGGCCCCGATAGTTATCAGGCCCTTTTCATGTTTCTCAAAAAATCTGAAGGATTCATTCCCGTAACCCGTTTGAATGCTGAAGTAAAGGTATTGCGGTTGTTAAATCCCGACTCACCTGCAATGGCCTCGAGCTTTTTATGCTTGCATTCACCGTTCAAAAGTTTCTCCTTGCAATATGCAACCCGGTATTCATTAATAAAATCATTAAAATTCATTTTGTAATGTTTATTGATGAACGCTGACAAATGATGTAAAGGAATACGCGTTTCATCTGAAAGTTGCCTGAGGGAGTAACCGTGTTGCAGAAAGGGTTTTCTTTCTTCAAAGTGCCTTTTGATCGCTTCATCAATTTCGGTCATTCTTGTTTCAGTAAGAAAGAAGGAAACGGTATGTTTTTCTTCTTCCGTATTTCGGTCAATAATAACCCCGCTTCCAATACCGATATACGATCTCATCTGCAGATCGTATTCCCTTGCCTTGAAAACTTCACCATATTTCTTCTTAAGCATTACCAGTATGAGATAGAGGTAAATGCCGGTAAGAAGATAGATGAAAAAGAGATAGCAGGATAATAAGACATTTTCATTTGAAGAAACCGGCAACTTACTGGCCGGGGTATTTATTTTAAAAAAATAAAGATTGCCATTCATAAAATACACCGTCACACAGGCAATACAGAAAATAGAAACGGGTGCAAAGTGAACAATGTCTGATTGTTTGTTTTCACCTTTATAAAGTTGATTGCGTATATACAAATAGGATACAGGAAAAAAAAGGAAAAAAGAAACATTGTAGCTCACACCAAGCAGGGGATGAAGATCACCGGAAATTGATTTTGATATAATGTCAACTGTCCAGGAGTATATAAG
>Ga0163161_10004134_pt1 | contig 10154 bp, 6 predicted proteins | sample S45metaG_FD_129847 | JGI IMG/M metagenome (GOLD analysis project Ga0163161, IMG submission 129847) | Switchgrass rhizosphere microbial communities from Kellogg Biological Station, Michigan, USA - S4-5 metaG | ecosystem: Host-associated > Plants > Roots > Rhizosphere > Soil | place: USA: Michigan... | reverse complement strand
CTTTGGAGACAACTCATCATGGCTACTCTCTGTGAAATATGTAATGCGAGACCAGCGGTCGCGCGAGTGACCGTATCGCAAAATGGCCAAGCCAGGACAATGTCCATTTGCGACCACGATTACCGTCAACTCTTACGCCATCAAAGCATGTTGAATCCATTCGATTCTCTTCTGGGCGGGGGAGTGTCTCGCTTTTTCGACAGCATGGGCGGAGCAAAGGATCAGGGGGGCGATGACCTCAGGCTCTCTGCGCAAGTGCCTCGTGAATCTGTCGATGCAACCGATGCATTCAGTTCCCAGACGCTGGAAATCCTGCAACGCGCGGGTGAGAAAGCCCATGAGCTCAACCGTAGCGAGCTCGATACCGAGCACTTGTTGTATGTGCTGGCGGATACCGATGTGGGTACGGCGTTGCTCAAGGAGCTGAAGCTTTCTGCGGACGAGATCAAAGGCTACATCGATCAACATGCTCAGAAAGGCACGGCGCAGGACCAGTCACCGGTGGACCGGATGAGCATTTCGCCCCGGTTGAAGAAAGTGTTCAATTCTGCGTTCCAGGCGTCTCGTGATTTAGGACATTCGTACGTTGGCCCGGAGCATCTGTTGATCGGACTTGCCTCTGTACCAGACAGTATTGCCGGGACATTGCTTAAAAAATACGGCGTAACGCCTGAAGCCTTGCGGCAGAAGGTGGTCAAGGTAGTGGGTAAGGGCGCTGAGGATGGGCGAGTCGATACCCCGACGGGAACACCGACACTCGACAAGTTCGGTCGCGACCTGACGTCACTGGCTCGTGAGGGCAAACTCGATCCCGTACTGGGGCGCGCGCAGGAAATCGAAAATACCATTGAGGTGCTGGCGCGGCGCAGAAAGAACAATCCAGTTCTTATCGGCGAACCTGGCGTCGGTAAAACCGCCATCGTCGAAGGGCTTGCACAACGAATAGTGAAGGGCGATGTCCCTGAGATCTTGCGTGGCAGACGGCTTGTTGAAGTCAATCTGAACTCAATGGTTGCAGGCTCCAAATATCGTGGTGAATTTGAGGAGCGAGCCAAGCAATTGCTTGATGAAGTCGCCGCAAAAAGCTCGGAGCTTATTCTGTTCATCGATGAGTTACATACGATCGTCGGTGCGGGGCAGGGGGGTGAGGAGGGCGGCCTGGACATTGCCAACGTGCTGAAACCCGCATTGGCGCGCGGGGAGCTCAGTTTGATCGGTGCGACGACACTCAATGAGTATCAAAAGCACATCGAAAAAGACGCAGCGCTTGAACGACGTTTTCAGCCTGTGCTGATAGCCGAGCCCACCGTCGAACAGACCATCATTATCCTGCGTGGGCTGCGCGACAAACTTGAGGCTCACCATCAGGTCACATTCGCCGATGAAGCATTTGTGGCGGCAGCAGAGCTGTCGGATCGTTACATCACCTCGCGCTATCTGCCGGATAAGGCCATTGACCTCATCGATCAGGCAGCGGCCCGCGTTCGAATCAGTTCCTCCTCGAGGCCGGCTGGCATTCAGGAGCTGGAAGCCGAAATCACCCAACTCAAACGTGAACAGGACTATGCATCCTCCCGTAAACGTTTTGATGAATCCAAAGGCTTCGAAGAGCGCATTAGTCAAAAACAAGCGCAACTGGGAGAGGAAACAGAAGCCTGGGAGCGCAAGACAGGTTCCGAAACCCTTGAGGTGACCCTCGAGTCGATTGCCGAGGTGCTGTCCCGTCTCACCGGGATTCCTGTGACCGAGCTAACGCAGGAGGAGCGTCAAAAGCTGTTGAATATGGAAGACACGCTGCGTGATCGGCTGGTCGGGCAGGAAGATGCTGTTCGCGCGGTCAGCGATGCCGTTCGTTTGTCTCGAGCCGGCCTTGGCCAGGCCAACAGACCGATTGCCACGTTTCTCTTTCTTGGCCCTACGGGCGTCGGCAAAACCGAACTTGCCAAAGCGTTGGCAGAAACGGTGTTCGGTGACGAGCAATCGATCATTCGTATTGATATGTCGGAGTACATGGAGCGTCATGCGGTTGCCCGGTTGATCGGTGCGCCACCCGGTTACGTGGGATACGACGAAGGCGGGCAGTTGACAGAGCGTGTCCGCCGCAAGCCCTACAGTGTGATTCTGCTCGACGAGATCGAGAAGGCGCATCCCGACGTGAACAACGTATTGCTGCAGGTATTCGACGATGGGCGTCTCACGGACGGCAAGGGACGTGTCGTGGATTTCAGCAATACGATCATCATTGCCACCAGCAACCTGGGCTCTCCCGTGATCATGGAGAATCTTGAGCGCCCAGAAGATGAACGCCTTACGGATAAAGCGTTACGTGATGAATTGATGGGAGTCCTGAAAGGGCATTTTCGTCCCGAATTCCTGAACCGTATTGATGACATCATCGTGTTCCATGCCCTTACCCGTGACAACATCCGATCGATTGTGAGCATTCAGCTTGATCGGGTCATTCGAACCGCATCTGCACAGAACATCACAGTGAAAATTGATGACTCACTCATTGATCACCTGGCGGATGTTGGTTATCAGCCTGAGTTTGGCGCGCGTGAGTTGAAACGTCAGATTCGCCAGGCCGTCGAAACGCGGCTTGCGAAGGAAATGCTCGCTGACAAGCTGCAAGCCGGCGACAGCGTTGAGTTGGGTTACGACAAGGAGCGTAGCGAAGTGGTCTTCAATAAGGTGGAGGTGGATGCGCCAAAGACCGCCGAAAAGGGTAGTCCTCCAGACCAGCCAGATGATCTGGCGCCTGTTGCGGAGACTGGGACTTAGCCTCAACACACTCACGTAACCTGGGAGCGGGCCTGTTGATCACGACGTGCAATGATGAACTGGATCCTCAAATGCCTGGATGAGCCCGGCAGGCTGAAGACGCAAGTGTGGAGGATTATCGTGCCAAAGCCTGATTCTGAAGGGCGTGAGCGCAACTCGACGCTGAAAAATTTCAGACTTCAGTGGGCGCTGATGAATGCGTACGAACGTTTCGAACAATTGGTTGTTCTTGCGCTCAGTCTCATCATCGCGTCTGTGATTATGATGGCGCTACTGCAGCTCTGTCGCAGGGTCGTGCCGTTGTTGATCGGTGGTGCGATTGATCCTCTGGACCACGATGTTTTCCAGGCCCTCTTTGGCTCAATCTTCACCGTGCTGATAGCCCTGGAGTTCAAGCATTCGATTGTGCGCCCTGCTCTGCGACGCAACAGCATCGTTCAGGTTCGCACAGTGCTGTTGATCGCCTTGCTGGCGCTCAGCCGGAAGTTCGTTATTCTCGATTCTGCCGCTACTCCTGCGCTCACCATTGCCGCACTGGGATTTGCCACCCTGGTGCTCGGCATCGTCTGCTGGCTCTTACGAGAGCGTGATAAGGATGACTTGCGAGAGTGTGATAAGGATGAATAGCTACAAGGGTTTCGCAATGCCGACAATTTTCCGGCGAGAGCACCCGGGATTCAAGCCATGCCCACGCGCTCGGCACAAATTTGCGCAACTGACCGCTCGGATTGAAAGTTCTGCTCAACACGCCTGGCTCTGGACGCATTACCGGTCCTGATGTGGGATGAGGGTCAATGCCATGGCTGCTGAAGGCAGTGCAGGACAATTATTTGCTGTCGTCACTTTGCTCGCCGCCGCCGTGGTGGTAGTGCCGCTGCTCAGCGAGAGACGGTCGACGGGGAGGATAATCGAACAACAAAAAAACCGGTCATGCACCGGTTTTTCTGTTTCTTTGAGGTTCCCTGATCAAGAGTTCAGAGCGCAGCTTTCACCTGTAAACCGAGCACCAGCGCATTGTCGATGTCTTGCCCGGAAAACGCACCGGGTTCGATGATGTATTGCACATTCGGGCGCAGCGTCAACCAAGGAGTGGCTTGGTAGCCGTAGCCAAGCTCGATCAGTTGTTCGGCACTGTCCAAATTCGGGAACGTTGTGCCATTGGCCAGCGCGGCGTCCTCCTGCATAGCGCGGCTGCGCGGGTTAGGTACAGCCCGGCCATAGCCCAGAGCGACGGTGTCACGCGGACGACCCTCGAACGGTTTGTACAGAACCACGCCTGTGCCATACCACTTGCTGAATGGCGAAGCCGCTTCGCTAGCCGCCGAGTATTGTCCGAAGGCGTGCAGACTGCGGCCCTCGGACGATTGCGAACTCCACACGGCCTGATCAATCAGCAGGTAATGACCGCTGCGGCCGGACACTTCTTTATCGCTGCCAATGCGCTCCACATCGGAACTGTCGTAGTAGTAGCCAACCTTGTACTCGCTGGGCAACTCACCCGCGTGCTTGTACACCAGTTCGATCGGTACCACGGTGCCGGTCGTATGTTTCGGGCCCAGATGCCAGGCACGGCTGGAGTTGCCATTGCTCTCAGGATCGACATTGAAGGCCGCCACGCGCAGTTGCCAAGACGACGACAGGTCGTATTTCATGCGCACGCCCAAGTGGGCGTTGGGGTAGTTGGTCCAGCCACTACCGCCGGACATGTTCAGCGGATGACCGCAGAAACCGGCGTTCATGAAGTTGCAGAGAATGCCACTGTCCAGGCCACCGAGGTCGTTGCCCATGGCCATGTAACCCAGCTTCACATTGAGCGCCGGGGTGAACAGGCTGCGCTCGTAACTCAGTTCAGTCAGGCGAGTGTAGAGACCGCCGTAGTTTTCCTGGATGGGTAGACGGTTGCCGACCAGGTCCTCGGAGGCGCTGTTGCCGCGTCGGTCGTTGATGGTCATCTGGATCTTGCCGGCGTTATCCGCGCCATACAGTTTGCTCAGGTCGAACTGCACGCCGAGCTTGATGTTCTGCGAGTACCGGGCCGAACGGTGCAGGCCACCATCAGCGTTGTAGGCGGTCTCGCCGCTGTATTCGCCGGTGAATTTGATGCCGTCCTGATCCATCTGGTCGCGTAGACCACCCCAATCACCGGTCAGGGTATTGCGGGTCAACAGGTTCGAATCGGTATCGGCGAAGGCGGGCAGGGTGGCGCTGCAGATCAGGACCAGGAGCAAGCCATTGAGCCAGCCTGCATGGGAAAAGCGAACAGCCAAAAACATGTGAGTCTTCCTGGTGCAATCTTGAATGATTTCGCAAGACGGCGCGGCCCCGCAGGTGCCGCGCACTGAGAGGGTGCCCGCCAGTGAGGCGGGCACAGCGACTTACGGCAATGCGTAGGCCATCACGTAGTCGCCGCGATCGGTCGACTGACGCGCACCACCGGCGGTGATGACGATGTACTGTTTGCCGGTCCTCGGTGAGACATAGGTCATCGGGCCGCCCTGACTGCCGACTGGCAGGCGAGCTTTCCACACCTCTTCACCGTTGCCGCTGTTGAAGGCGCGCAGGTAGAAGTCCTGAGTACCGGCGATGAAGATCAAGCCACCTTGAGTCGACAGGGTGCCGCCTAGGGTCGGCAGACCAATTTTGATCGGCAGGTGCATGCGGATACCCAGTGGACCGGTGTCCTCAACGGTGCCGACCGGGACCTGCCAGGCGATTTTCTGGGTCTTCATGTCAATCGCGGTCAGCGTACCGAACGGCGGCGCCTGGCAAGGGATACCGGCCACCGACAGGAAGCGGTTTTTGTTCACCGCATACGGCGTGCCCTTGAGCGGCACGGCGCCCATACCGGTGTTCAGCGCTTCGCCACCGGACGTGGCCTGGCCTTTGTTCTGCGACGGGATCATCTGAATCCACAGGCCCAGACGCATGTCGTTGACGAAGATGAAATCGTGCACCGGGTCGGTGGATATGCTGCCCCAATTCATGCCACCTAGCGAACCCGGGAAACTCAGGGATTTGTCGGTACCCGGCGCGGTGTACAGGCCGTCATAACGCATCGATTTGAAATCGATCCGGCACAACAGCTGGTCGTACGGCGTTGCACCCCACATGTCGGATTCGGTCAGGTGCTGCGCACCGATCTGCGGCATGCCCACCGATTTCGGCTGGGTGGGCGAGTACGGTTCGTTAGGGATGTTCGCGGCTTTGACCGGTACTTCTTTAACGTCGGTCAGCGGTTTGCCGGTGGCACGATCGAGCACGTAGATCTGCCCGGCCTTGGTGCCGATGACCAGCGCCGGTACGGTTCTGCCGTCCTTGGTGAAATCGATCAAGCTCGGCTGCATCGGCAGGTCGAAGTCCCAGAGGTCGTTGTGAACGGTCTGGAACACCCAGCGCTCTTCACCGCTGGAGGCGTCCAGCGCCAGGATCGAGGCGCCGTAGGTGTGATCGAGCTTGCTGCGTTCGACACCATAAATGTCGGTGGAAGAACTGCCCATCGGCAGGAACACCGTGTTGGTCGCTGGGTCGTAGGACATCGGCGCCCAGCTGTTCGGGGTGCTGCGCACATAGGTGCTGCCTTCTGCCGGTGCCTTTTTGTCCTGCGGGTTGCCCGGGTCGAAGGCCCAACGCATGGCGCCGGTGATCACATCGAAGCCACGGATCACGCCGCTTGGCATGTCGGTTTGCACGTTGTCAGCCACACGACCGCCAACCACCACGGTGGTGCCGGCCATCAGCGGTGCGGAAGACAATTGATAGTAGCTGTCCGGCACGTCACCCAGGCCTGCCTTCAGATCCACCTGACCGTTGTTGCCGAAGCCCTGGCAGAACTCGCCGGTGTCGGCATCGACCGCGATCAGGCGGGCATCAATGGTGTTGGTCAGCAGGCGGCGCTGGCAGTTGGCTGCCGGCGCCGGTTTGGCTTCGATGATCGTCGAATTGCTTGGCTGAGCGTTGGTCTTTGTGGCATCGAAATAAGCCATGCCACGGCATCGCTGCCAGACTTTCGACTTGGCATTGATCGGGTTTTTCCAGAGTTCCTTGCCAGTGTCGGCATCCAGTGCGATCAGGTTGTTGTGCGGGGTGCAGATGAACACCTTGTTGCCGATCTGCAGCGGGGTGAGCTGGTCTTCGGCGCCATTGCCATCGCTCTCGGCGACGTCACCGGTGTGGTATGTCCATGCCACTTTCAACTTGTCGACGTTATCGCGGTTGATCTGATCCAGCGCAGCAAAACGGCTACCGCCCTCGGTATTACCGTAGTGAGCCCAATCCTTTTGCGCGTTGGCAGGCTCGACGGGCGTCAGGCCCGGGCCAGTGCCCGTGGCGGCGACAGTCGGGTGCGCAACAAACATGTTGCCAGCGGCCACCACCAGTGCAATCGACAGCACAGCTGCAATGCCATACGCACCGCGACCTGGCACGCCGCCATTGGCACGCTTGAGCAGCGGGTAGACTAGCGTGACCGCCAGGCCAACGGTGCTGAACATGAACAGGCGTGAGAATACCGGCCAGAAAACCAGCCCGGCATCACACACGGCCCAGATCGCCGTGCCCACCAGAAACGCGGCGAATAACCAGGCACCTGTCGTTTTGAAGCGAGCGATGAGCAGACCGGAAACGGCCATCACCAGCCCACCCACCAGGAAGTACCACGACCCTCCCAGGCTGACCAATTTCACGCCGCCTGCAGCGAGTGCCAAGCCGAGGAGGGCGATGATCACGCCCAGCCCGACCAGTATGAATTTTGATGTGCCCGAGAGGCGCTGACTCTGCTTCACGTTAAGTGTCCCGTTGAAAAGATCTGCGCATTATATAGATAGCTAACTATCTAGTTAAATCATAATTCGGAATGAAGCGTATTTCACTGCTCAATCACGCGCCTGATCGAAGAGCAGCGCGAATCAGGGATTTGCAAAGGTCGTTGAAGGTAAAAAAAGGCTCTTTTATGTCAGGGGAGGGCGAATTTATGACAGGTATGGGTCACGGCGTGGGAGTGCGAATCGAACAGGCTCAGCCCCGAATTACTGACGATTAACCGACTTATGGCTGGGAGCGTATAGCCTGAAATATTCAATAGACGCCTATGCATTGAAATTCAATCAACGATGCAGGGCGAAAATCTCGATTCACCGGGACACGGGTTAATAGCAGGATGAGCCCGTGACAAGACGAGGCCCCGACTAGAGGTCAATAATAATAGCGCCCACGGAAGCCGTAGAAGCTGGGGATAGTCTTACCAGCTTGCTGTCGGTGTTGGCGATTTTCGCCGTCGGTTTCATCATGCGGCCAATCGGTGGTGCGATTCTCGGCCAAGCAGCCGACCGCTACGGTCGCAAGAAAAGGCTTGACGCTTTCTATCCTACTGATTCTGCTTCGGCGTTCTTGATCGAGTCGGCCCCTGCACTCCGACGCGCCTTCGCTGGCTCATGGCAATGGTTCGCGATCAATGCCGGGACCATGGTTTCGTTCCTTCTGGGCTTTGGTCTGGCCTCACTGGGAAGTGACGCTGCATTGAATGGCTGGGGTTGGCGCGTTGCCTTTATCATTGCCGCCCTGATAGGAGCGATCGCGTTGTGGATCCGCCTGTCGGTGCGCGAGACCTAAATCATCAAGGCACGCGCCGCGAGCAACGTGAAGAAGAGGCCTCTGCGTGATCTGTTTTTTAGCCACAAAAAAGATGCCTTGCGGGTGATCGGCATCGCCATGGCCGGCAATTTGCTCAACTATGTTCGGATTCGCCGTCGCTTCAGTACGGTGGGCGTGGCCAAGTTTCGGTCTGTTGCATGTCGGTATCAGACCGACGGAATTGACCATCCTGCAAACCATATTAACGGTCATCATGACAGGCTTCGGCGCAGTTTCCGCAGTGACCATAGCGGAACAATTCCCGGCTGAAGTTCGAGTGACCGGTATAGCCGTGCCGTACACATTATCAGTGACACTGTGTGGCGGAACCGCACCGTATCTTATGGCCGCGATGGCCGGATGGGGCTATGGGCACTTGTTCTGGATCTACCTGACGGTGATCAGCGCCATCAGCGCCGTGGTCTATTTGCGCATGCCAGAAACCAAGGACCTGCCACTGCGCTAATTGTTTAGAGCTACACCGATACACCAAACGCCTGATGCACCGCATCGGGCGTTTGGTATTTCAGTAATGAATAAGAAGGGCGAGGGCGGTTTTCGCTGTTACACAATGCTTCAATGCGATTAAATCTATCCAAACTTAGCTCAACTAAATAGATGTTTAGTTGAGTTGTAGTTTTCGAGTTACCAATTTGCGCCTTGAAAAGACCCAAAGTACCGGTTTGCAATCGATGGTGTCGCGAAAGCACACGTATCACCAGCATGGAGCTCACAGCTAATAGCTTTCTTGCTGGCTTGAAAAGCGTAGATCTGAAGCATCCTGTAAACCTGTTTTTTGATCTGTTAACTACAGTGGTTAACAGATCAAAAAACAGGTTTACAACGGCAACCGCGCTTCTGGGCCTACGTGATGAGGCCGGACGTGTGGATGTGGTTTTGGGTCGGGGACAGGCCGAGGACCAGTGCATGTTATTGAGCTTTTCAACAAACCAAATTCTGGAGCAGCTCCCAGGGAAGCTGGTGGCCGCAGTAGCTCTACGGACTATCGGAATGTAAATCAGCCGGGACTGTTCATTTCCGCGAATGGCAAGCCTTGAAATCCGTGCACCAACTCCATGCTGAACGCTGCAGATTTCACACAACGTCGTGCTAGTAGGTGGACGCTGCAATGTCAGTAATACCGTAAACGAACAAGCTGTCTCCAAAAAAATTACTCAAATCAAACGAATAGGCGAATCCACATACGATGCGCAATCACTCTCATCAAAGGCGACATTTCTGGATCCGCTGCTCATGACGTAGAATCATGAACGATGACGGTCACAAAGGCCGCGCCAGAGCCTGTAGCGCACTGATGATTGCTGGACAAGTGATCTGCAAGCAAATCCGTGAACGTGAGAAGGCTCGATTTACACGATTACTTCCCAATTTTTTACACGTTACTTCTGCGAACTGCTGGCTTGATCTCCAGCACAAGTATTTCTGCGCAATATTCGCATTCTGTGTAGAAGGTTCAGGAACAAGAAAGGTCGCATGGGCCGCACGGAATGGGCTCTGAAGCCTGCAGAAGAAAAGTCTTTTCCTGGCAGCGAAGCACCCACGCAAGGGATTTAGTTCTCAAAATGAAAAGAGATTACTTCCGAGAGCTTCAAAATCTGCGCGTAACCGGGCTAATCTCGAAACACCTTGTTACGTGTAATGTATATTATGTTAAATGTTATGTCAGGGGGGAACTTCCTATGCTTGAGGTCAAGCTCCACCACTTTCCGATTTTGCAGACGTCT
>Ga0163161_10004131_pt1 | contig 10156 bp, 6 predicted proteins | sample S45metaG_FD_129847 | JGI IMG/M metagenome (GOLD analysis project Ga0163161, IMG submission 129847) | Switchgrass rhizosphere microbial communities from Kellogg Biological Station, Michigan, USA - S4-5 metaG | ecosystem: Host-associated > Plants > Roots > Rhizosphere > Soil | place: USA: Michigan... | reverse complement strand
GTTTCCTTTTGTAAACGATTCCATACTGTATTTTGCTTCAGACGGGCATTACGGAATGGGCGGGCTTGATGTTTTTGAAAGCCGAAGAATAAAGGATTTCCAGTTTTCTGAACCTAAAAACCTGGGTGCGCCGGTAAACAGTGGCCGCGACGATTTCTCGTTTATTATAGATAAGGAGAAAAAATACGGCTACCTGTCTTCGTGCAGGCCGGGAGGCAGGGGAGATGATGATATCTATTATTTTACAAGACAGGAACCGCCTTGCAGCCAGTGGGTATCTGGTAAGGTTACCAATGCCAAATACAAAATGGCAATTAACCTTGCCGACGTAAAGGTGCTGGATAAGTTTGGCGATGTGATTGCATCGGCAAAAACTAAAGAAGACGGTACGTATAAGGTTGAAGTGCCCTGCGGCAGTAAGATAAAGGTAGAGGCATCTAAGGAGAACCATACCAAAGCCGATAAGGAACTTGATATCAACAAGAAAAATGGTGAGGAAACCAAAAATATTGACTTTGAGCTTAACAACTATGCCGACCTTATCAAGAAAGAAGATAACGTAGAGAAAGTAGACATTAATCCTATTTATTTTGATTATGATAAATATGCCATTACTGAGCAGGCTGCAACAGAGCTTGACAAGGTAGTGTATGTCATGAAAAACTTCCCTGCTATTGTTATCAAGATAGAATCGCATACTGACTCACGAGGTAAAGACGATTATAACCTTAAGCTATCGCAAAACAGGGCAAATGCTACCCACGATTATATTGTGGCAAGGGGCATAGATGCTTCAAGAATAGAGAGTGTTAAAGGTTATGGTGAGACCAGGCTTAGAAATAAATGTAAAAATGGAGTGAAATGTACTGATGCAGAGCATGCACTCAACAGGCGATCTGACTTTATCATTGTAAAAAAATAATAGTTTTTTGGATTACCAGTTTTTTTTACCGGGGAGGCATTCTGAAGGGGAGTGCCTCCCTACTTTTTTTGTATCCCGCCAATCGCTGTGAAAACATAAAAGAAGACAGCTGCTTTGCTACTCTGTGCATACATAAATTAAATATATCCTTGTATAATCTTTCTGAATTGTTACTTTTGTTGGTCGCAAAAAATGAGGAGTCATACTTTTTTAAGATTCCCTGCGTTTACTTAACCGATTAAAGCACATAAATTACGTTTTATAATGAAATTCAAAAAGGTTCTTTTAGGTCTTTGCCTGTTTGTTTCGGCAATGTCCTTTTCTCAGGAAGTAAAAAAAGAAGTGCTGTTTACCGTAGATGGCACACCATATTATACAGATGAATTTATAAGGGTTTACAAAAAGAACCTTGATCTTGTAAAAGACGATTCTCAAAAAGATCTTGACAACTACCTTAACCTGTTCATTGGCTACAAGCTAAAAGTGAGTAAGGCCAATAAATTGGGGCTTCAGAACAACAGGAAATACCAAAGCGAACTTAAAACATACCGTACCCAGCTGGCTAAAAACTACCTTACAGACACTAAGGTTACAAAAGAGCTTACAGATGAGGCGTATGCCCGTTCTAAAAAAGAACTTAAGGCATCTCACATACTTATAACTGTAGATGAGAATGCAGCTCCTGCCGATACACTTAAGGCGTATAACAAAGCCGCCGAAGCAAGGAAAAAAGCACTTGCAGGTGAAGACTTTGGAAAACTGGCACAGCAATATTCTCAGGATCCGTCGGCGAAAGAAAATCAGGGCGACCTGGGTTATTTTACCGTTTTCAGGATGGTATACCCGTTTGAGAGCGGCGCATACAATACTCCGGTAGGACAGATATCTAAAATAGTTAGAAGCCGTTTTGGCTACCATGTAATTAAGGTTACAGATATAAGGGACAACCGCGGCGATGTTACAGTGGCTCATATCATGATCATGAAGCCTAAAAAAGACAATCCTGAAGAGGCTGCAAAAGCAAAATCTACTATTGAGGATATCTATAAAAAATTAAAACAGGGAGAAGATTTTGCAGCACTTGCAAAACAGTTCTCTCAGGACAAATCTACATCTGCAGGTGGTGGTAAGCTAAACCGCTTTAACTCGGGCGAGCTAAGCTCTACTGTTTTTGAAGACCAGGCATTTGCACTTAAGAATCCGGGCGATATCTCGGCTCCGTTTGAAACACAATACGGATGGCATATTGCCAAGCTTATAGAAAAGAATGGTATAAAATCGTATGATGAGGTTAAGCCTGAATTTGAAAACAGGATACGAAAAGATGAGCGTTCTAAACTGATAGAGCATTCGCTTACCGAAAAACTTAAAAAGAAATACGTTGTTAAGAAAGATGCTGCAACCTACGCTAAGGTTTTAAAAGCGCTTAATGAAAAGATCTACACACAGGGGTGGATATTGCCGGCTAACATAGATACCTATACCCAGACACTTTTTACCATTAATAAAGACAAGAAATATTCGGCTAAAGATTTTCTGTCGTATGTAGAGATGCAGCAAAAAGCAGGGCTTATAGTAAAACCGCTTTCTAAGCAGGTTGAGTTGTTATATAATGAGTATTCTAATGCAAAGCTTAATGCCTATTATAACGATAATCTTGAAGATGAATTCCCTGAATTTGGCATGGTTATGACAGAATACCGTGACGGCCTTCTACTGTTTGATCTTATGGAAAAGGAAATTTGGGAAAAAGCTAAAAATGATACAGTTGCCCTTGACGGATATTATAAAGCCAACATAAGCAAATACCAATGGAAAGAGAGGGTAGATGCAGAGATCTATTCGTCTACTAAGGAAGATATCATCAAGAAGGCAAAAAAATACCTTAGGAAAGGCAAAGGTGCCGATTATATTAAGGCTGAACTTAACAAAGATGGCAAAATAGAGGTCCTTGAGAAAAAAGGTGTTTTTGAAAAAGACAGCGATGGGCTTCCTAAAGTTAACGAATGGAAAACAGGAATATCTGACGTTATAAAAGATGGCGGATACTACTATGTTATCAAGACTAATAAGGTTACACCGGCAGGCCCTAAATCGCTTGAAGAAAGCAAAGGGCGTGTTATAAACGACTATCAGCAGCAACTTGAAAGTACCTGGATAAGCGATCTTGAAAAAGAATTTAATGTACAGGTAAACAAAGATGTTTTTGCAAAAGTTAAGAAACAGCTTAATCAGTAATGATAAAAAAAGCAGTACAGCTCTTATTGGTACTATGTGTTTGTTCCTGTAATCTTAAGAAGGAACAAAAGCCTCATGCCGTGGCACGCGTAGATGAGGAGTACCTTGATATATCTGAACTTAAGGGTATTGTTCCTGAGGGCACTTCTAAAGAGGACAGTATTGCTATTGTTAATAATTTTATAGACCGCTGGGCTTCGCAAAAGCTATTGTATAATGCAGCACAGGTTAACCTTAGTAAAGACAAGCAGGCAGAATATGCAAAGCTGATACGCCAGTATGAGATAGACCTGTATACGGGCGCCTATCTTGAAGAGGTGGTTAAGCGCAGTGTAGATACTGTGGTTACAAACGAAGAACTGGCATCTTACTACAAGGCCAATAAAGAAAATTTCAAGACTACAGGTGCACTTGTACGGCTAAAATATGTAAGGGTAGCCAAAGACCACCCTAAGCTTGCTCTTGTAAAAAGCAGGTTTTTGAGTGGTAATAAAAAAGATATCAAGGCTCTTAATGATATGGCTATACAGTTTAAAAGTTATGCCTTTAACGATACTACATGGGTGGATATGAACCAGATATATACCAAACTGCCGTTTATTACTCCTGAGAACAGGGATAAGTATGTAAGCGGAAGCATGGCGTATCAATATCCTGACTCTACCGACGTATATATAGTAAAAGTAAGCCGCGTGCTGGAGAAGAACCAGATCTCGCCTTTTGAATATATTAAGCCTACTTTACAGCAATTGATAATAAATAACAGGAAACTGGAGTTAATAAAGAAGTTTCAAAAAGAAATTACGGATGACGCGATTAAAAACAATACATATGAAGTTTATAAATAGCAGGCTTGCCCTGTTTTTGGCCATAGTTTTTGCAGGTATGAATATGGCTTTTGCACAAGAGATTATTCCCGAAGTTAAGAAGGACAGTGTTAAGCCGGCACCAAAGTTTACCGGCAGGACGAAGATAGATGGTGTTGTTGCGGTTGTGGGAGATTTTGTTGTGCTGGATTCTGATATAGACCTTATGTACAGGGAGCTTCAGGCGCAAAATGTTCCGATTAAAGAAATTACGAGATGTGAGCTTTTAGGGAAGCTTATGGAAGATAAATTGTATGCACACCATGCAATACAGGATAGTATTATAGTAAGCGACGCCGATGTTAACGAAAAGATGAACAGGCAGATTGATTACTTTGTAGAGCAAATAGGCAGCGAAGACAAGATGGTTGCTTATTTTAAAAAGAAAAGCCTTGAAAATTTTAAGACTGAGCTTTTTGAAATGATAAAAAACCAGGAGCTTACAGAGCGTATGCAGAAAAAAATCATTGATGCTGTAGAGATCACTCCCGAAGAGGTAAAACAATTTTACAACAGCTTTAAGCCTGAAGACCGTCCGGTATTTGGTGCGGAGCTTGAAGTAGCACAAATTGTGATAAAGCCCCAGGTTACTCAGGCAGAAAAACAAAAGGTAATAGATAAGCTGAAGCAGATCAAGAAAGAGATACAGGATGGCGCCAGTTTTTACAGTAAGGCGGTGCTTTATTCTGAAGACAGGGCATCTGGACAGAGCGGTGGTTTCCTTAAGATGGACAGGAAGACGCAGTTTGTTAAAGAGTTTAAAGAGGCAGCATTCAGCCTTCCTGAAGGGGAGATATCTGAGCCTGTTGAAACCGAATTTGGTTTTCACCTTATCTATATAGAAAAGATAAGGGGCCAGCAGCTTGATGTGAGGCATATATTGATGTCGCCAAAACCAAGCCCTGAAGATATCCAGAAAGCTAAAGAGAAAGCAATTAATATTAGGGAAAAGATAGTAAGCGGCCAGATTACATTTGCGGATGCAGCAAAATCAGAATCGGACGAAAAAGAAACACGTAATAATGGAGGGCTTCTTATAAATCCAAAAACGTTTACTAACCGTTTTGAACTTACTAAATTACCGTCTGAAATCTACAATGATATTGTAGACCTTAAAGATGACCAGGTATCTCAGCCGATAAAATCTGTAGGGCAGCGTAACGATGTTATCTTTAAGATCATGAAGGTTACCGACCGTTTTGATGAGCACCCGGCAGATTATGCAAAAGATTATACTAAAATTAAGGATCTTGCCATTAAAGAAAAACAGATCAAAGAAATCGCTAAGTGGAGCGGTAAGAAAATAAAAGATACTTATGTTAAGGTTAACGGAGAATACCGCACGTGTAAGTTTGCCAACCAATGGGTAAAATAATTACAGGTTATTGTCTCTAAACTTTAGGTAAAGAGTAAAAATATTTATAAGTTTGAAGCCACGCCTATTGCGTGGCTTATTTTTTAATACAACAACCAATTAACGATATGTCAGACGTAGCAGCCATACAAAACTTAGTTCAGAGACAGAAAGAATTAAAGCAGGAGATAGCAAAAATAATCGTAGGTCAGGATGAGGTGGTAGCACAGATAGTGCTAAGTATTTTTGCAGGTGGGCACGCACTTCTTGTAGGTGTGCCTGGATTAGCAAAGACGCTTATGGTGAATACAATATCGCAGGCATTGGGGCTTGATTTTAAACGTATACAGTTTACACCCGATTTGATGCCAAGTGATATATTAGGTAGCGAAATACTGGATGAGAACCGCCAGTTTAAATTTATAAAAGGCCCAATATTCTCAAATATTATCCTTGCCGATGAGATTAACCGTACACCTCCTAAAACACAGGCTGCGCTTCTTGAAGCGATGCAGGAAAAAGCGGTTACTATCGCGGGGCATCATCATAAGCTTTCGCTGCCGTACTTTGTATTGGCTACCCAAAACCCTATTGAGCAGGAGGGGACCTATCCGCTGCCGGAAGCACAGCTGGACCGTTTTATGTTTGCCATAAAATTGGAGTACCCAACGTTTGAAGAAGAGGTTCAGGTGGTAAAAAGCACAACTTCTGATGCTAAAGTGACGATAAACCCGCTGTTTACAGCCGATGAGATACTAGAATTCCAGCACCTTATCCGCAGGATACCCGTTGCAGACAATGTGGTAGAGTATGCTGTAGGGCTTGTAGGAAAAACAAGGCCGGGCAATAAGCTGGCAAGCGAATTTGTAAACACTTATCTTGACTGGGGTGCAGGGCCCAGGGCTTCGCAAAACCTTATTCTTGCAGCCAAGACGCATGCCGCGCTAAATGGTAAGTTTTCTCCTGATATTGAAGATGTTCAGGCAGTAGCCACTGGTATACTCCGTCATAGGATAATTAAGAATTATAAGGCTGATGCCGAAGGAATTACTGAGGAAATGATAATAAGGAAGCTATTTTAAGATAACTTTTTGATTTTATCGCAATGTTAGTAAAATGTTTCTTTTTTATTTGTTTATGCAATAAAACAATCATATAATTGTAGTATATTTAAAGTACAACTATAATAAATATGAAAAAAACATTTGGCGCCCTCCCCGAGCTTTTTTTCATGGGAATGGGTTTGTTCTGGATTGCTGAACGATATTTTACATTGGGAAGTGTAAATTATTTCGCTCTGCTTATTACATGGTTACTGTTCTTGCAGTTTTTTTATAAAAACCGCCTGGCAGGACTAGTGTATGGTTTAGGGTTAGGTTCATTTTCCGTTTACAGACTCATATCGGTTATTTCCGGTTATTTCCATGGATCAGAAGCAGAAGTGTTTACGCAATCGGTAGTATTTAGTACTGTTTTGTATGGCATGGCCTTAGTAATGGCATCTGTAATGGTTTACAAGTATGTCACATCAAAAGTTCGTTACGACGAAAGTGTGCTTACGATAACTTTTTAGCAGCCTCAAAATTCACATTAAAACATTAGTTATGCCTGTAAATTATTACAGGCATATTTTTTTGGTAACAATACTAAAAGAGATATTTATTAGTTTTATAATGTAAACCAAACCAATACATTATGAAACGAATTACTAACCGTATTCCAGAAATTTTCTTCGGGCTTCTTTCCGTATACTGGATTATTGATAACCTTGGCGGAGGCCATGTTAATTATTATGCGATAGCTGCATTCCTAATTATAGTATTGCAGATCATCTATCAAAAACGTATTCCCGGACTCATTGCGGGTATAGTACTGGGCGCATTTTCATCGTATATGATACTAGCAGTGATTTCAGATTACAACAGATCAGGCGGTAAGCTGGTGGAATATCTTGTCACAGCAGGCGGGATTTTTGGTATTGCGGTAATTATGGCCGCAGCAATGGTATATAAATTTGCTGTTTTGGAGGCTGATAGAACTGAAAATACTATCACTACAGCCTAATAAAAGTTGTAGAAAACATTAAAAAATAAAAGCCTTACGCAAATGTTTGCGTAAGGCTTTGTTTGTTTTTTAAGTAGAATGTTTTCAAATCTGCAATTTAAAATTAAAATATTGTCAATTCGTTAAGGAATGGTAGTAAACCTTAAATTTATTGATGTTTCTTCAGTAAAATAGAATGTTTATAAATAATAATTCTTTGAAATTAAAGAATACGTAAAAATTTTTTAATTCATTTAGGAATGAGTAAATTTACAGACTTTTTTATAAACGAAAATAAACATTTAAAATATGGCTTTTGATAATATTTATATAGATTACATCAAAGAAATTGAAGAAAGAAAAGCCTTAGGACTTCACCCAAAACCAATTGACGGAGCAGAATTAATAAGTGCGATAATTGCTCAGATAAAAGATACAGATAATCCGCACAGAGCAGATTCTGTAAAATTCTTTATTTATAATACCCTGCCGGGTACAACTCCGGCTGCGGCTGTGAAAGCAGAGTTTTTAAAGGAAATTATTCTTGGTAAAGCAGTGGTTAATGAAATTTTACCTGCATTTGCCTTTGAATTATTGTCACACATGAAAGGAGGGAAATCAATCGAGGTGCTGCTTGATTTAGCGCTTGGTAATGATTTGACTATAGCAAGTGATGCGGCAAGAGTACTAAAAACACAGGTTTTCCTTTACGAAGCAGACACAGATCGTTTAAAAACAGCGTATGAAAGCGGAAATAAAATAGCTAAAGAAATTTTAGAAAGCTATGCGCAGGCTGAGTTTTTTACACAGCTTCCAGATGTGCCCGAAGAAATAAAAGTGGTTACATACATTGCTGCAGAAGGTGATATCTCTACCGATTTGCTTTCGCCGGGTAATCAGGCGCACTCGCGCTCTGACCGTGAATTGCACGGCTTGTGTATGATGACACCGCAACAGCAGCAGGAAATTAAAGATTTTCAGGTTCAGTTTCCTGATGCAAATATAATGCTGATTGCCGAAAAAGGCACAATGGGCGTGGGTTCATCCCGTATGTCTGGTGTAAACAACGTAGCACTTTGGACAGGTAAGCAGGCAAGTCCTTACATTCCATTTGTAAATATCGCGCCGATTGTAGGTGGAACAAATGGTATTTCTCCTATTTTCCTAACAACTGTTGACGTTACAGGCGGTATAGGTGTAGACCTTAAAAACTGGGTTAAAAAACAGGATGCCGATGGCAACCTTGTTCGTAATGAAAAAGGAGAACCTGTTTTGGAAGAAGTTTATTCTGTTGCTACCGGAACAGTTTTGACTATTAATACAAAGAAGAAAAAATTATATAACGGCGACCAGGAACTGATTGACCTTTCTAAATCGTTCACGCCGCAAAAGTTAGAATTTATTAAAGCGGGTGGTTCTTATGCGGTTGTATTTGGTAAAAAAATACAAACATTTGCTGCCCAGACTTTAGGTATTGAAATTCCATTGGTATTTGCTATGTCAAAAGAAATTTCCCATGAAGGGCAAGGTCTTACGGCGGTAGAGAAGATATTCAATAAAAATGCAGTTGGCGTAACGCCGGGCAAACTTTTGTACGCAGGTTCAGACGTGCGTGTAAAGGTAAATATTGTGGGTTCTCAGGATACTACAGGCCTAATGACCGCCCAGGAGCTGGAATCTATGGCAGCAACTGTAATTTCGCCAGTTGTAGACGGTGCATACCAGTCAGGTTGTCACACGGCTTCGGTTTGGGACAAAAAAGCGCAGGCTAATATCCCGAAACTGATGAAATTTATGAACGATTTTGGTGTCATTACTGCCCGCGACCCAAAAGGCGTTTACCATTCAATGACTGATGTTATTCACAAGGTCCTGAATGATATTACAATAGATGAATGGGCTATAATCATTGGCGGCGACTCACATACAAGAATGTCAAAAGGTGTTGCTTTCGGAGCAGATTCCGGAACAGTAGCACTTGCATTGGCTACAGGTGAGGCATCAATGCCAATTCCTGATTCTGTAAAAGTTACGTTTAAAGGCGAAATGAAAGCACATATGGATTTTCGCGATGTTGTTCATGCAACGCAAGCGCAAATGCTGCAGCAATTTGACGGCGAAAACGTGTTCCAGGGAAGGATTATAGAAGTTCATATTGGTACGCTTCTGGCTGACCAGGCATTTACATTTACAGACTGGACAGCGGAAATGAAGGCAAAAGCCTCAATATGTATTTCGCACGACAATACCCTGATTGAATCATTGGAAATTGCGAAAAGCAGGATCCAGATCATGATTGACAAAGGTATGGATAACCACAATCAGGTACTGCAAGGTTTGATTGACAAAGCAAATAACAGGATTACAGAGATAAAATTGGGCTTAAAGCCGGCGTTAACTCCGGACGACAATGCACGATATTACGCCGAAGTTGTAATTGACCTCGACCTGATAGCAGAACCAATGATTGCCGATCCTGATGTAAACAATGAGGATGTTTCAAAACGATATACGCACGATACGATCCGTGCTATTTCTTACTATGGTGGCGACAAAAAAGTTGATTTAGGCTTTGTAGGTTCCTGTATGGTTCACAAAGGCGATTTAAAGATCGTTTCCCAGATGCTTAAGAATCTTGAAGAGCAGCAGGGTGAAGTGAAATTTAACGCTCCGCTTGTTGTAGCTGCCCCAACGTATAATATCATTGACGAACTGAAAGCTGAAGGTGACTGG
>Ga0163161_10004129_pt1 | contig 10157 bp, 6 predicted proteins | sample S45metaG_FD_129847 | JGI IMG/M metagenome (GOLD analysis project Ga0163161, IMG submission 129847) | Switchgrass rhizosphere microbial communities from Kellogg Biological Station, Michigan, USA - S4-5 metaG | ecosystem: Host-associated > Plants > Roots > Rhizosphere > Soil | place: USA: Michigan... | reverse complement strand
TTGCGGCGCAGATGGCTCGGGCAACCGGCGGCCAGGTGGATCAGCGAGCGGTTGTCCCAGAACACCAGATCGTGGGGCTGCCACTGGTGGCGGTAGATGTTGTGCGGCAAAACGCTGTGGGCGTAGAGCTGGGCGAGCAGGTCGCGACTTTCGTCTTCCGGCAGGCCGACGATGCGGGTGGTGAAGCCTTCACTGACGAACAACGCCCTGCGGCCGTTTTCCGGGTGAGTGCGCACGATCGGGTGAACCACTTCCGCGACTTGGGCCAGCTGCTCAGGCGTCAACGTCGGGCGCCAGTTGCCTTCGAATTTGGTTTCGCTATAACGCGCGGTGTAAGAGTGCGCGGCACTGCGGCCTTCAACGGCTTTGCGCAGGTGCTCGGGCAGTTGGTCCCAGGCTTTGTGCATGTCGGCAAACAGGGTGTCGCCGCCTTCGGACGGCAGCTCCTGGGCATGCAGCATCGAGCCCAGGCTTGGCAGCTCTTTATAGGACAGGTCCGAGTGCCAGAATTTTCCTGCATCTCCCAGGCCGATGGATTGGCCGTTTTCGATAATGTTGGAGACGATCAGGATTTCCGGGTGGTTGGCCAGCAGGAACTGCTTAAGCACGTGGATCTGCAGCACGCCAAAGCGGCGGCTGAAAGCGATCTGTTGTTCGGGGGTGATGCGCTGGTCGCGGAACACCACCACGTGGTGGTCCAGGTGCGCGCGGTGAATGCGGGCGAAATCCTGGTCGCTGACTGGCCGGGACAAGTCCAGGCCGACAATCTCGGCACCGACGCTGCCGGGCAGTGGTCGAATCTCGAACGCCTGGGCGGCAAGGGTCGCTGTTGGAACAGTAGAGGTGGCGGACATGAGGTCACTCCCGATCAATCAGGAGAGTGACTTTATAGGTATAAGAACGGCAATTTAAATACCGTTAAAGAATATCTATATGCGGGAATGTCGCAACATGGCATTGGCGTGTCAGACCTCGCAAAGCCTGAGCGTGGGCCGCCGGAATCAAGTGTTGAAACGCTTACAAGCCGAAACCCTGCTCGTTTGACAAGCTTATGGGCAGCCTCTAGTGTGCATTGGATCCAATTAGCCACCACCCTTCTAAAAAGGAGGATAGCGTAACCGTGACGCAGAAGCCGAACCCTTTGAACAGCATCAAGATCAGCGGCCCTATTCCCGCCCACCTTGCTCGCTCCGTGATTGAAGAAACCTTGCGTAATGCCATCCTCGATGGCCGATTGCCCTGCGGTACCGCCATGCGTCAGCAGGAGCTGGCCAGCCTGTTCGGCGTCAGCCGCATGCCGGTGCGTGAAGCCTTGCGCCAGCTGGAGGCCCAGTCACTGCTGCATGTGGTCACCCACAAGGGCGCCGTGGTTGCACCGTTAATCGATGATAATTCGGCTGAGACCTATGGGCTGCGGATGTTGCTGGAGTCTGAAGCCCTGCGCTTGTCGATTCCTCTGCTGACTGACGCCGATATCGCCGAGGCAAACACTTTCATCTGTGCCCTGGAACAGGAAAAAGACTACACAGAGATTGGCCGTCTCAATCGCCTGTTTCACATGACCCTGTATAGCAAGGCTCCCAACCAGCGGCTGCTCAAGTTGGTGGAGCACGGGTTGAACGAGGAGGAGCGCTTCCTGCGTTTCAACCTTGAGGCGATGGGGCTGGGCGAGACCTCCCAGGAAGACCACCGCGAACTGCTGAACCTGGTGGCACAGAAGAAAGTCCAGGAAAGCATCCTGACGCTGCGCAATCACTTGATGCGCGGGATGGAAGTGATCACAACCTATTTAAATGACCTCGACGCCCGCGCAAAGAAGGCGCCCTGACAAAGTCCAGGTCTCTCGTCTTGCCCCTCCAGCTCTGCGGGGGGCCCTACCTGATCGGGTAGCGCCGCGCGTCTAAGAAACTTCCCACTCTTATAAAGCAACTTGCCGACAGCTTATATTATTTAGAAAAACTTCTAATGCATTCATATACTCGCCAACTTGTTTGACCCGCCTATTATCTTTCATTACTAAACCAGACACTTAATTCGACCGTGCAGCCCCACTTGCGTGAGCACTCGTGCGCGCCAAGCCTGGTTTACATCTTTTTATCTCCTTGCCGCTGACAAACGCCTAATGCTGTTTTAGCGGCAGACGCAATAACTTATAGGCATCAACCATGTATCAACCTTTACTTGAGCAAAGAAAACTGCTGTTGTGCAGCCATCCGTTATTTCTGGAAATAACTTCGCTGGGCAAGTTACAACTATTTATGGAGAACCATGTGTTCGCTGTTTGGGACTTCATGACCCTCACCAAACGCCTGCAACAGGACTTGACCTGTACTCGCCTGCCCTGGCTGCCACCGGCCGACCCGCAAGCTGCGCGCCTGATCAATGAGATAGTGCTGGGTGAAGAATCAGACTCGCACCCCAACAGGCAAGGCCATTGCAGCCACTTCGAGTTGTACCTGGAAGCCATGGTCGAAGTCGGCGCCAGCACTTCAGCGATACACCGTTTCGTTGCACTGCAACAGCAAGGCATGGACGCAAGCACTGCCCTGCGCATGGCCGATGTTCCGGCTGGCGCAGCACGCTTCGTGAACGACACACTGCAGATTGCGCTGAACGCCCCGACCCACTGCGTAGCAGCCGCCTTCCTTCACGGTCGCGAGCGTGTCATACCGAGTATGTTCGAACACCTCCTGCAACCGGATACGCTCATCCATCGCCAGGCCCCCACCTTGTGTGGCTACTTCGAACGCCACATCGAACTGGACACTGAGCATCATGGGCCAGCAGCAGAGCACCTGCTCGAACGCCTCGTGGGTGCAGATCCGACTTACCCGCAAGAGGCCCACGACGCCGCCCTTGCCGCGGTAGAAAGCCGTATCACGTTGTGGGACGAGGTGCGTGCCGCGCTGCAAGAGGTGCACCCATGAATACGGCTGGCTACACCCCCATCGCCGACGACTGGGAACGCCGCGCTACCATCCGGACCCGGCCTCGCCGCTTGTTGGAAAACGACGACAAGCTGATCTATCCACTGTGCCGTCAACCCTTGGTACTCAGCGCGAGCTTCGTGGAACATTGCCCGCAATGGCGCGACTTCGTGCTGGTGCAAAGCTTCTACAAATTCATCAACGACGTGGTTATTTTCGAAACCGAAATCGTCGACAAGACTGCGCGCAGTATTGCCAAGAATCACTTCTCGCTGCCCTTCCCCCTCGCCTGTCGCGTGGATGCGATGACGGTCGTGGTGGACGAGGACTACCACGCCTTGGTGGCACTGGATTTCATGCAACAGACTGTCGCCATGACAGGCATCCAACCGCTCGACCTGCCCGGGCATATCGAACTGAGTCGCGCGCTGCCGGCCGCCCAGGCGCAGGCGCCTGCACATCTAAGCGGTGCGGTGGAACTGATTGGCGTGGCCATCGCAGAAAACACCGTCACTCACGATGTAGCAGCGTTTTCCAGGGACAGCAGTGTCAAGGCTTCCATACGCGGCCTGATGGACGACCACTTGTTTGACGAAGGTCGTCACGCGCTGTTCTGGACGCGGCTGGTGCGCCTCTATTGGCAAGCCGCAAGCCCGGATGACCGTGACAGCATCGCTCGCGTACTGCCAACATTCCTGGCGCATTATCTGACCAACGACCTGCAGAAAAACTTCGACCTGCGGCTGATCGATCACCTCGACATCAGCGACCGCCTGCGCGGTGTGCTGCGCGATGAAGTATCGGCACTGGCGTTCCCCATCACCCGCCAGCACCCGTTGATGGGCAATATCATGGGCTTCCTGCAACGCAGCGGCTTGCTGCAAACGCCGAGTGTGGCGCAGGCACTGAACGACTACCTGCCGGTGTCGCCATGAGGTGCCTGACAATCGGCTGGTGCGGCACAAGCCGGGCTCTTGGCGCAATCAGGCCAATGTTGGAACAGTACGGTCATGTGTCGGCGGATGAAGCCGTCGACCTTTGGATTGAAGACGGCAGCCTACCGTTGCCCGATGACGTGGGCGAAACCACCTGTATAAGCCTGCGACTGGGGGTTGGCCCGTTAACCGACTGCGGGTTACCCACGCTGCAATTGCGCGCCTATGATCATGACCGGCGTTTGTCTGCGGTACTGGACATCGCCGCAGAGCCCAGTGGTAATGGCCAGCGACTGCGTCAACGGGCAACCGAGGCGCTGGTGGATTGGGTCGCGTTCCTCGTCAGTGGCTTTTCACGTGACCCCGAGTCTCTGTTTACGAGCGCGGTTGCCACTGACTGGCCCGAGCACGACCTGCATGGGCTTGAGCCATTGGCATTCATGCATCGATTCAACCATACGACGGACCCCGATCTGATCCGCGAAGCCCAGGTGCCGGTGATCGAACGGGTGCAGGCCAGCCTTCATCTGTTCGCCGAACGGCCAGCGCTGAACATTGCTGGGGATTGCGCGACCTACCACCAACTGCACTTGCAGGCCATGGCGATTCAACAGCGATTGCGCCCGCTGGTGGAGGGGCTTGAGGTGCCAGCGGTGATCGGCGTGTGCCTGGAAAAATCCATGGCGTTATATGCCAGTATTCTTGCCGTAATGGGCTGTGGTGCGGTGTACCTGCCACTGGGATCTGATCAGCCCGCACAACGCCATCGGGTCATGCTCGAAAACGCCGGGGCCAGCGTATTGCTGGATGCAGGCCAACATCCATTAAGGGAGCGTTTCATTTCTTTGGATGTGAGCACAGTCGAGCCGTGCAGCGCCAATCCGGCATCCTCGTTGATGCACAATCGCCCCTGCTCGGATATGCCGTGCATGGTGCTCTATACATCGGGCAGTACGGGTCAGCCCAAGGGTGTGCTGCTGAGCCAAGGTAACCTGGCGCATTTCACCGCCTGGTTCGGGTCCTGCATGGCGCAAGATGAACATAGCCGCGTGCTGCAGTTTTCGCCCTTGGGTTTCGACTCGTCATTGATCGACATCTTTCCCGCCCTGATTGCCGGCGCGGAGTTGATCGTACCCAGTGAGGAACAGCGGCGCGACCCTGGGCAACTGGTGGAGTTGCTCCGCCGACAACGCGTCACTCATGCCTTCCTGCCGCCCGCGCTGCTTAATATCCTGCCGCTGGATCAGCCCCTGGGCGTGACGCATCTGCTCACCGGCGGCGATGCCTGCGAACCCCATGTAATCGAGCAGCTGGCCGGCCAGTGTCAGTTGCACAACCTCTATGGCCCTACAGAAACCACAGTCCTGATTACACACCGGACGTTCGCCCTCGATGACAACAATCGCAACGTCGGCCACCCCATCGGCAACAGCCAGGTGCTGATCCTCGATGACGATCTGCAACCGGTGGATGAAGCGGTGATGGGCGAGTTGTACATCATCGGGCCCGGCGTGAGCCTGGGATATGTGAATGCGCCACAGCAGGCTAACAGCCCGTTCGTCGAACTGTTGGTGCCGGGCGGCCAGAGGCTGAAGGCCTATCGTAGCGGGGACCTGGCGCAGTGGACGGCCAAGGGAATTTTGCTCGGTGGGCGTCGCGACGATCAGATCAAGATCCGCGGTTTTCGAGTCGACCCTCAGGAGATTGAGCAGTACCTGCGTAACAGCCGGCTATATCGCGAATTGGCGGTGGTGATCGACCGTGAGAGCCGGATCTGTGCTTTTGTCGCCCAACCTGAACATAACGCCACGCTGGTGACCCTTCAGCAACATGCGCGCCAGTGGCTACCGGACTACATGCAACCCGGTTTCTGGGTGGAACTGCCAGGCATGCCGCGCTCCAACAATGGCAAAGTCGACCGCAAGGCGCTGCTGGCATTGCCCTTGCGGCCCATATTGCACACCACTCCCCAGGCAGCACAGACACCGCTTCAAGCGCAGTTGAGCGGCTTGTGGGGCGAGTTGCTGGGTGTGCCTGCGAGCCAGTTGTCCATCGATGAAAGCTTCTTCGCACTGGGCGGCCATTCGATTTTGTTGTCGACGCTGTTGCTGCGGATTCGCGAACAATGCGGCCGTAGTTTCGCCTTGAGCCATTTCATTGAAGTACCGACGATTCGTACGCTCGCAACGCTGATGGAGGATGGTGAACTGCCCGACGCATCCTCTGCCCAAGCGTTTCTGGACGCTCAACGGGAGTGGGAGCTCAATCCGTTGCAAGCAGACTGCGCTGGCAATCCGCACAAGGTGATCGTGACAGGGGCGAACAGCTTCGTCGGCGTGCATGTTGTCGAAGCGTTGCTGGCCGCTGGAGCCATCGAGGTGGCGTGCCTGGTGCGTGAGTTACCGGGGCTCCCTGCGATGACACGCTTTGCCCAAGCGTTGCGTGAATACCATCTGGAACATTTGGATTTGAGCCGGGTACGGGTATTTGCCGCCGACATCAGCTTGCCCCGATTAGGTTTGGCCGGCGACGTGTATGACGCACTCGCCGCAGACTTTGGCGTGCTGGTGCACAACGCCGCGCGGGTCAATCACGTCATGGATTACGCCGCACTGGCGAGGGACAACGTCGACCCCATTTTCGAATGCCTGCGCTTGTGCGAAACCCGCTGCAAGAAGGTCTTCAACTTTGTCTCGACATTGTCTGCCTCCAGTAGCATCGACACGTTGGGGCATGTGCTCGAAGCCCCGGCTGCGGCGACTCTGCCGCTGTACATCCGCAATGGCTACAACCTGTCCAAGTGGGTAGCCGAGCGGGTGCTGGGACGGGCAGTTGAGCAAGGTGCCTGGGTGAACATCCATCGCCCTGGAAATATCAGCTTCAACAGCGGTAACGGGGTCTGCCAGCCACAGAAGAATCGCCTGATGCTGATGCTCAAGGGGTCACTGCAATTGGGCATGCTGCCTCGGTTGGATCTGAATTTCGACCTGATGCCCGTGGACTTTCTGGCTCGCTTCATCGCGTTCCACTGCACTCGCTTTCAAGCCGATAGAAGCGTATTCAACCTGCACAACCCACAACCATTGAGCTGGGAGCACTACCTGGATGCATTCAATCGGGCAGGCCACCGGTTCGAACGGGTAAGTGCTGCGCATTGGCAGCGGGCGCTGCGAACGGTAAGCCAGGACAATGCGATGTTTGGCGTACTCGGGTTTTACCTTGATCGACTGGATGAGGACATCGGTGACACCTCGACGATCCTCCATGACAACGCGCAACGCGGCGTTGAGCTGATGGGGGAGCAGTACCCCGAAAAAGATCCGGCACTGCTGAGTAAAGGTTGCAACTACCTCAAGGCCATCGGCTTTCTTTGAACCGCTTCAGGACAACGTTATGAAACCGCTGCAACCCGATACGTTAATTCATAACCCGAACGGCCAGCCGATAGTGTCCTCTGTGGTGATCGACTGCCCTGCTACCCGTCTGTGGGACGTAGTGGGGCAGTTTGCAAGCTTCGATGCGTTCATCCCTTCCCTGACGCATATCGAAATGACCGGCACCGGTGTGGGCGCTTTGCGCACCAAATTTTTCCGCGATGGCAACCGCGTGGTGGAACAGCTCAATAGCCGGGATGAGCACGCGATGCACATGACCTGGACTACGATCTACAACACTCTGGGAGTGGCAAGGTTGTGGGCGGCAATCCAAGTAGAGGCTCTTGGAGCGCATTGCTCCCAGGTAACCTGGACCATTATTGCCGACCCTGTAGACCCGGCACAGGCAGGATTTGATCAGTTTGTGCAGGGTTTCACCGACGACGCGCTGGACAATGTTCGCCGTTTGCTGGGTAAGCAGTAGGAGCGAACCGGCTCGCTCCTACTCACACGCTCAGCGGGTCAGATCTTGAAGCTATCGACCAGTTGCTTCAACCGATTGGCCTGTTGCGACAGGGCATCACAGTCTTTCAGGGTTTCGTTGAGGTTAGTCACGCCCTGTTGGTTCAGCAGGTTGATCTGGTTGATGTCGACGTTGAGGGTTTCCACCACGGCAGTCTGTTCCTCGGTCGCCGCAGCGACGGACTGGTTCATGCCGTCGATCTCAACAATTCGCTGCGTTACGCTGACCAGGCGTTCACCGGCCTGGTTAGCCACCTGGACGCTTTCTTCGCTGGAGGTCTGGCTGGCATTCATGGTTGTCACTGCCTCACGCGAACCCACTTGCAGCGAAGTGATCATTTTATGAATCTCTTCCGCCGACTCCTGGGTACGGTGAGCCAGGTTACGCACCTCATCGGCGACCACCGCAAACCCGCGTCCTGCTTCCCCGGCACGTGCCGCTTCGATCGCAGCGTTGAGTGCGAGCAAGTTGGTTTGCTGAGAGATGCCTTTAATCACATCGAGGATGTGGCCGATATTGTCGGTGCTGGCGTTCAGGGTTTCGATCTGGGTGCAGGAGAGGCTGATCTTCTGCGACAGCTCCGACATGGCCAGGATGGTTTGCTCGACCACCTTACGCCCATCATCGGCCTGCTCGCTGGCACCACTGGCGTGCTGTGATGCATCTGCGGCGTTACGTGCGATTTCCTGGGTAGCAGCCCCCAGTTCGTTGATAGCGGCGGCCACGCTGTTGGTGCGCGCACTCTGCTCGTCAGAGCCAATGATCGAGGCGTTGGATGAAGCCATCACACGCTGAGACAAATCATGCACTTGGCGTGTTGCAGAAGACACTTCGGAAATCGAGGCGTGGATACGCTCCACAAATCGGTTGAACGCACTGCCCACTTCACCGAACTCGTCTTTACTGGTGACCGTCAAGCGACGGGTCAGGTCGCCTTCACCCTGGGCGATGTCCTGCATGGCAATGCCCATGGTGGTCAAAGGCCGCAGCAACACTTGAATCAACAGGCTCAAGAGCACGGCAATCGCGACTACGGCGATCAACATGGCAATCAATGCCGACGTACGGAATTTACCAAGCGGTGCGTAAGCTTTGTCTTTATCGATCGACAGGCCAATGTACCAATCTGCCCCGGGCAAGCCGCTGATAGGCGTGAACGACAGAATACGATCCTGCCCCTTGAGGACTACCTCCTGGTTAACTTTCTCGATGCGGACGTTAGTACCTGGGTAGATGTCCTTGAGGTTTTTCATCACCTGATCTTCGTCAGGGCTGACGATGACTTGACCGTCGCCGCTGACCAGAAACGCATGGCCGATGCCGCCGAAGTCTACCGAATTGATAATCTTCACCAGGGTTTGCAGGCTCAGATCACCACCGACCACACCGAGTAGCTCGCCGTTCTTTTTCACCGGCATAGCAATAGTTACGATCTGCCCACCCACTGCGGCCATGTAGGGCGGCGTGAGCATGGGTTTATCGGCAGCGACTGCTTGTTTGTACCAGGGACGCTGGCGAGGATCGTAGCCGTCAGGCATTTTTGCGTCCGGGCGCTGGGTGAACACACCGTTGGTTTGACCTACGTAGGTGAACTGGAAGTTTGAGGTGAACGCCGGTTGATCGACCAACCCTGGCAGGTCAGCGCTACTACCCTGGTGGGCAACGTTTTGCGTCAGACTTTCGAGCACCAGTATTCGACCACTGAGCCAGTTCTGCACACTGCTGGCGGTGAGCTCACCGGATTGTTGGATAGACGACTCCAGATTCTGTTTGATGGTGCTGCGCTGCAGATAATCGTTGTAAAGAGTAAATAACGCGAAGGCTAGAACCACAACGCCTGACGCGGCCAACAGAATTTTATGACTGAACTTGAGATTCATTTCATCGACTTCTTTTTGCCAAAGGGGGATGAGCGTGCCGAGTGGAACATTCCATGTAACGGTATAGGCAGCCTAATGGGCAGCTCTATTTCGGTGCACGCATGGCTCATAAGGCTTTCGGCTAAGCAGAAGGAAAACTTAGGGGATTGTGGGATGAATCTTCTTTTTACGTAGGAAGCCCGACCGAAGGTTGTCGTACAAGCCTTAGGAGTAAACATTTCTTCCTTTAAACGGTGCGATGATTTTTCATTGATGCCTGCGCGCGCCCGGGGGCTATGACCCGTATTTTTGGAGTTCGGTTGGCGTATCTGCTGTTAAATTTCGGCGCTTGTTCTCCAAACCCTCTAAACGACAAAACCCCTGGCTGCGTTAGCAGACAGGGGTTTTGGAATTTGATCTTGACGATGACCTACTCTCACATGGGGAAACCCCACACTACCATCGGCGATGCATCGTTTCACTGCTGAGTTCGGGATGGGATCAGGTGGTTCCAATGCTCTATGGTCGTCAAGAAATTC
>Ga0163161_10004128_pt1 | contig 10158 bp, 6 predicted proteins | sample S45metaG_FD_129847 | JGI IMG/M metagenome (GOLD analysis project Ga0163161, IMG submission 129847) | Switchgrass rhizosphere microbial communities from Kellogg Biological Station, Michigan, USA - S4-5 metaG | ecosystem: Host-associated > Plants > Roots > Rhizosphere > Soil | place: USA: Michigan... | reverse complement strand
TTTTGCCAAGGCGGCTGGGGATGATCTGGCCGACCTGCGGTGGAATGACAACAGCCTTGTCCTTCGCGCCGCCAGTGGAAGGCGGCTGGAGGCCGTCGCGCAGGGCCGCATCCTACATGTCAGTTTTCTTCCCGACCAGCCTCCCATATCCGCGCCACCTCCTGCCGCTCAGCTGCAAATAGCCGACATCGACATGGAACTGGCCATAGCAAGAGCGCAGGCCGACGCTGCGGCGGGCTATCCCGATCAGGCGCGGCGGCGGCTGGCGCCCCTGGCGGCCGCGCATCCCGATGACAGGCGGCTACAGCGTCTGCTGGCGGACATGGAGGTGGCGGAGGGTGCCTTGGCGCTGGGCGCGAACCGTTACCGCAATCTTGCGGCCGATGACCCTTTTGCCCGGCAGACGATCGCCGAGTCCGGCGGCAATGTCATGGCTGCGGTGACGGCGCGGGGAGGGAAGGTCTTCTGGCAGTTGGAAAGCGGCATCAATGGCATGGTTCCCGTGGGCGAGCGCGTCTCGGCTGGTGCCGGACTTCGCTGGTTCCGGTCGAAAGCGGATACCGTCTACGGCCCGGCCGGCCTTCTGAGCAACCGCACGTCCCGTTCGGCCATTGGCGACCTGTTCGCGACGATCAATCTGGGCGCTGTCTCACGGATCGAGCTTCAGGGCAGTGCGCAACTGGATGCAAAGGTCTTCGGCGGGGGTGCCCGGCTGTTTGCGGGGCCGCCGGAAAAGCAGGGGCGGCTGGTGTTGGCCTATCATCTGCCCGATCTGGCGACACCCGAACAGTCCACCTTTGGCGGGCATATCAGCCGGGCAGGCGTGGGCGGGACGATGCGGTTGACGCCCGAACTGATGGCGCAGGCCGATGGTGCATGGAATGGCTATGGCCTTAGCGGCACCGGCGTCCGCACGCGAAGCTTCAGCGTGACCGGCGGCCTTGATTATCTGCTTCTTCGCGGATCGCCCTCGTTGGCGGTCAGCTACCGGCTGGATGCGGAATATGTCCGCCGCACGGATCTGAGGGCCAACGGTCTCGCCTATATTCCGCTCAGCGACCGGGAAAATCATAGCTTCCAACTGGTGTCCGGCATGTCCTGGACCCGATGGCAACTGACCGGTGCGGCGGGCTGGACCTTCGACCGGAAAGGAAAAACCGACGGTCCCACCGCCAATGTCAGCGGAACCGGCAGGCTCGGCGCCGGTTGGCGCTTGCAGGCCAGCGGCGGGGTCAGTTCGATCAGCCGGCCGGGTATTTCGGGGCGGCAGCTCTATCTGCGCGTTGCGCTGACGCGCTATCTCGGGAGGCACTGATGCTGAAACATCGGCCCATCTTCCTGCAATGCGCGGAAATGCTGATCCTGTTCGCCTTGCTGCTGGCGATCGACATGGGCCTTTTGGACGGCGACGCCTTCTCCGATCTCAATCCCAATCCCTTTTGGCTTCCGGTGGTTGCTATGGCGATTACCTATGGGACGGGAATGGGTCTGGTCGCGGGGATCATCGCAACCGCCATCTGGCTGAACTGGTCCAACATCTGGTCGCTTCCGGCGGATCATCTGGAACAGCAGTTGCGCCTTTCCGTCCAGCCGCTGTTGTGGATGGTGGCGGCGCTTGTGATCGGAGAGGTGACCGCCAGCCGGATGAACCGGATAGCCGATCAGGAAAGGCGACATCAGGCAATGGACCGCAACTGGAAGCGGCTGGCGGAGGTTATCGCCCATCTGACCGACACCAATCGCAAGCTCCAGGTGCGGATCGCGACGGAACAGCGAACGGTGGTTCAGGCGATCGGCGCGGGGTTGAGGCTGACGCAGGCTGATCCGGAAAAACGTGCCGAAGCGGTCGCCCGTATGATCGCGCTCGCCGCGCAGACGGAGGATTTCACCTTCTATGACGTGCGCGGTAATCAGGTGACCGCGCGTTTCAACGGCAGGGTCGCGGCGGACCAACCGCCCGACCTCAGCCGTTCCATACTGGTCGAAACGATGCTCGCGACGCCGCGGCCGCTTCAAAATGGCTGCGCGTTGGATCAGGCCGCCCTGGCGGAGATCGGTGTTGCCGCTCTGCCGGTCATGGATCGGGAAGAGGCATTGGTGGCGATTATTGTCATTCACAGTGTGATCGGCCTGCGGACGACGGAAGCCTATATGGCTCAACTGCGTCATGTCGCCGACCTGATCGGCAGGACGCCGGCGCTGTTCGGCAAAGAGGTGGGGGGCGCGCCAAAATGGCTGATGCCCGAAGGGAAAGTGGCTTGATCGCGCTGCTTGTTCTTTTTTCCATCATTGACCTGCTTTTGCTTTTCGGAGGAATGCTGGCGGGACCAGGAGCGATTATTTGGTTCGGCCCTGTCCATCTGGGGCTGACCATCGCTATCCTGTTTTTGCTGACCGCGCGCCTGCGACGCTTTACGGCGATTCAGTCCTTTGCATTGCCGATCGGGGCCGCTTTCGGCCCTTTGGGCATATTGCTCTGCCTGCTTCTTTCTCCCCTGGGGCGCAGCAGCAAGAGCAAGCGGCAGATCGTCTTTCGGGACACGCATATTCGCAAAAATCGTTCGATGAACAATGTTTCGCCCATCGAAAGGCTGGGGCGGATTCTGGATGAGCGCGTGCGCTATCCGGACAGCGATGAAATCGGATCGCTGGCGACGATGTTGCGCTATGGCAATTTGCAGGCGCGCTATCGTGCGCTTGAAACTGCCGTCATTTCTTTCGAGCCTCGGCTTTCGCCACTGATCGCCATGGCGCTGTCCGACGATGATCAGACGATCCGCGCATTGGCTGCCGCGGCCGCCGCGCAGGTGAGCTCCAATCTGGCGCTGCAACGCAAAGAATTGCAGGCCCGGATCGCGCTCAGCCAGAATCTGGACGATCGCTATGCCCTGACTATGCTTCTGGCCGATCATGGCTGCTTCAATCAGCTTTTGCCCCGAGCGCAGCGCCTTCGTTTATGCCAGGAGGCAAGCAGGAAACTGGGCGAGATTGCAGCGACTTTTGCCGTTAGCGATAGCCGCCGCCGGGTGCTGAGGACCGTGCGCACCCAGCTCAGGCAGGAAATGGAGCATGCCAGCGCCGCGATATCCCGGGCCGTTCCCGCGTCTGGCATAGGGCGGACTCCCTGATGCGCGACGCAACCGACCTTGAAGAAAGCGATGTATGCCTGATCGTCGAAGGGGCTTATCCCTTCGTCGTCGGCGGCGTATCAAGCTGGTTGCAGGACCTGATCACCAGTATGCCGGACCTGCGCTTTTCGATCGTGGCGATCAAGGCTGGCTTCCACCCACAGCCCTGGCAGATCGTACCGCCGGCCAATGTCGTTGACATTCTGGAGGTACCGCTTCTGGTCGAACCCTGTCTTCCACGGCGCTATCCCGCCTTACAGATGCGACGTATCGGTCGATTGTTGCTCGCCTTCCTCTCGACCGGCGGCAAGGACGAGCTGATCCAGCTGCAACAGGCGCTTGGCAATCTGAAGCCTGCTCCAGTTGCGGGCGATCTTCTCTCGAATCCCGAGATATTCGATCTGTTCACCTATTATTATGACACGGCGTTTCGATCGTCTTCCTTCCATCATTTCTTCTGGGCCATGCGCGTCCTTCTCGGCGGGCTTCTGAAAATGCTGCTCGTGCCTTTGCCGCAGGCGAAGGTGTATCACACCATTTCCACCGGCTTTGCAGGGTTGCTGGCGGCGCGGGCGGCCTATGAAACCGGTCAGCCCGCCTTCATCACCGAACATGGTATCTATATGCTGGAACGGCAGATCGAAATCATGATGGCCGACTGGATCGGTGATCAGATCGAGACGGGCCTGACGCTCGATCGCGAGGGCCACGACCTCCGCGACCTGTGGTTGGCCGTTTTCCAGACCTATACCCGCGCATGTTATGATGCCTGCGATCCGATCATTGCCCTCTATGGCGCCAACAATCAGACCCAGAGACGACTGGGCGCCCGGCAGGAGCGGCTGCGCGTTATCCCCAACGGCATCGATGCCGATCGCTTCATTCACATGGAACGCGCCTGCGACCCGGCCCGCCCGCTAGTTGCGCTGATCGGCCGGGTGGTGCCGATCAAGGATATCAAGACATTCGTGAGGGCGGCCGCTCTGGTGCTGGCGGAGATGCCGGAAATACGCTTCGCGATATTGGGTCCATTGGACGAAGACCCTGATTATGCGGCCGACTGCAACGCGCTGGTGCAGGAACTGGGCATCGCCAACGCCATTCAGTTTGCCGGTAGGGTGAATGTCGCGGAATGGTTGCCGCGGATCGACATTCTGGTCCTGACCAGCCTTTCCGAGGCCCAGCCTCTCGTCATTCTGGAGGGCGGGGCCTGTGGCGTCCCCGTTGTCGCGCCGGACGTCGGCAGCTGCCGGGAGATGATCGAGGGGCGGTCAGCCGTGGATCAGGCGGGCGGCATCGTCACGCAGCTCGTCAATCCTGAAGGCACCGCCGACGCCATTCTCAGCCTGCTCCGCACGCCTTCCCTTCGCCGGTTAATGGGGGAGGCGCTGCGCCAGAGGGTGCTGAAAGATTACGACCGCAACGCCATCATCGCGGAATACAAGCATATTTATAACGCGTTGGGCGCCCAAGTCCGTTTTTCAGAGCTGCAATGAAGGCACGTTCAGTGCTCGCGGAAGGACAGCCATAGCGATTGGGTCAGAGGCTCGAAAGCATATTGCAGCGCCGTGCGCCGGCGCAGCGGAACCAGCACCTGCACCGGCATCCCTGCCTTAAGTTTGAAATCCGCGCCCCGCACTTTCCTGATCACATCCAGCTCTCTTGATGGAACCCTGACCTCGGCCGTATAGAAGGATGCGCCTGTCTTTTCGTCCTGAAAGCTGTCGGCGGACAGGCGCGTGATCTGCCCGTCCATGATCGGCAGGTCGCGTTCATGCAGGCTAGTGAAGCGGACCTGCGCCTTTTGGCTGAGTTTCAGATCGTCAATATCATCCGGCGCGATTCTGGCCTCGATCACCAGCCCTGCGCGGTCGGGAACGATGTCCATCAGCTTCTGGGCCGGAGATATCACCCCGCCAACGGTAAATACGGTCAGGCCGACGATCGTGCCGGTCGCCGGCGCCCGGATCTCGAGCCGCGCAAGCTGGTCCTTGGCTGCGCGATATTTCGGCAATATCTCGTTGAGCGCGAACTCAACGTCGCGCAATTCCGTTGCGCCACGCTCCCTGTAGGATTTTTCTGCCTCCAGCGCCTTCAGCCGGTTTTCGCCCGCTTCCGCGCCTGATCGGGCAATGCTGGCGGTAAATTGCCCTTCCTGCCCCTGAAGATCGGCGCGGGCGCGTTCCAGCGCCCTGATCCGCGATTTGGAGACAAAGCCCTTCTCCGCCACATCCCTCAGGCTTTCCAGTTCTTCCCCGATCAGCCGCTCCTGTTCGGAGGAGGCCGACAATTGGGAACGATAGCCGCGCGCTGTTTGCTGGACCTGATTGGCCTGTTCCCGCAATACGCCGGTCTGGGCCGCGAGAACGGAAGATCGCGCGTTGAACTGCGTTTGTTGAAGGCGGATGGCCTCTTGGGCGTCCTGCTTCTCCTGCCCCGTGAGCGTTGCAAATTCAGACGGCCATTCGACATGGCTTGCGCCCATCTGCTCGGCGATCAGGCGCGCTCTTTGCGCCTGAAGTGCGATCGTCTGCGCCCCATACATGCGGGCTTGCGCCCGAACTTCGGCTGCCGCCAGTTCCATCAGTGGCTGCCCCTGCCGGACATGCTGGCCTTCCTTCACGAAGATTGCCCCGACCACGCCGCCGTCGCGGTGCTGAACCGATTGCCGCTGCCCTGAAACGGTCAGCCGGCCGGGCGCATATGCAGCCGCGTCCAGCCGGGCAAAGGCGGCCCAGCCAAGGAACAGGACAAAGAATGCGACGGCGATGATCGTGCCCACGCGCATGTCGCGATCGGGCCGGTCGTCGATCATCTCGCCACCGGCGTTGTTCGAGCCTGGGTCATGGAGCTGGACTGCGCCGGTCGCATTGCTGAGCTGAACTTCCCCCATGGCGCGCCTCACCCTTCCGCCCTCTGCGATGTGGGATGATCTTCGGAGCGGATCGCCTTCAGCCGTCCAAGCACTTCATCACGTGGTCCAAAGGTTTCCAGCCGCCCGTCGCGCATCACGATGATCTTGTCGACCACGCCCAATATACCCATGCGATGTGCGACGATGATGACGGATGCGTTTCTTTTCTTGAGGTCCGCCAGAGTCGCCACCAACCGCACCTCGCCTTCGGCATCCAGATGCGCATTGGGTTCATCCAGAAAGACCAGCGGCGGCGCCCGGTAAAGCGCGCGCGCCAGCCCGATGCGCTGGGCCTGTCCCGCGGAAAGGCCGCGTCCGCCCCAGCCCAGCGTCAGATTGTAGCCGCCCGGCAAATGCTGGATCATGTCATGGGCGCCGCTCAACCGTGCCGCCTCGATCACGGCGGCGTCGACGGCTTCATCATCGTCGGATAGGAAATTCTGGAAACGCGCGATATTTTCCTTGATCGTTCCGGCAAAGAGCGACGTGTCCTGCGGCAGATAGCCGACGAAGGCGGCAAGGCGCTCCGTATCCCAATCCTGGATATTGGCGCCGTCATAGCGGATCGATCCGCGCAATGGCCGCGTGGCGCCGGAAAGCATGCGCAGCAGCGTGGACTTTCCAGCGCCGCTGGGACCGACAATGGCGACCACTTCGCCAGGTTCGACCGTAAAGCTGATATCCGCCAGTATGGGCCGGTCCTGATTGGGCAGGAAATGGGTCAGATGCTCGATGGCGATATGGCCGATGGGCGCGGGCAATTTGGTGAGCGCGAAATCCGCTTCCTTCGCCGCCAGCAGGTCATTCAGCGTGGCATAGCTGGCCCGTGCGTGAACGACGTTACGCCACGCGCCCAGCAACTGGTCAATCGGCGCCAGCGCCCGCCCGATAAGGAAGGAGGAGGCAAAGATCGCACCGGCCGAAATCTGGTTGTTGATCGCCAGCCACGCGCCAAGGCCTAACGCCAGCGATTGCAGCAGAAGCCGGATGAACTTGCTGATCGCGACATAATGGCCACCGGCAAAGCTGGCATGGGCCTGCAGGTTGAGCATTGCGTGACGTTCGAACAAATGACGCCGCACCAGCGCTCTGCGCATACCCAAGGCCCTGATGACCTCAGCGCCCGCCAGCGTCTGTTCCTTGCTGACATAGGCTTTGTTCGCCGCCTCATTGGCCTGCTTCAGGGGAGCGTTGGTCTGTTTCTCGTTGCGCATGGCGATGTAGAGCAACGCCGCGCCGCCGACGACCGCCATCGCCGCTACGGCCGGATGGATCAGGAAACAGACGATGACGTAAACGGGACTCCAGGGAAAATCGAAGAAGGACAGGATGGTCGGTCCGGTCAGCGCCTGCCGCAGCGTATCGAATTCGCGCAGGACCTGCTTGTTCATCGCCTCGCCGGTCGATCCGCGGCCGCTCAGCGTGGTGTCGAGCAACAGCCCGGCCAATTGCCGGTCCAGCCTGATGCTTGCCCTTATCAGCAAGCGCGACCGCACCTGCTCCAGAAGCGAGAGGGTTCCGATCACCACGGCGATGATGATAGTCAGAAAGAGGAGGGTAAGACGGGCCTGACCGGCGACGACCCTGTCGTAAACCTGCAACATGTACAGGACGGGGCCGATATAAAGCAGGTTCATCAGGGCGCTGAATATGAGCGACGACAGAAAATGGCGCTTGCAGGATGCCAGCGCGGTTTTCATCGGAGCGGCGGGCTTTTTGAGGTCAAGCAACATAAGATCCGCCTCGTCCCTCTGCCGATAATGTTGGGCCTATGTCCTTATGATTTTTCTATAATATCTCGCCGGTTTTGGGTAAATATAACCAAGTGCATAGATGAACATCTGTGCCGCATTGGTGCAGGTCAGCTCATGGCAAGATCGATCAATGCGTCGATGTCTGCATGCTCTTCCAGTTGAGCTGCAATCCGGTCCAGCGCGTCGTTTACCGACGCCTGATAATTCCCCAGCGTCGATTTGCCGCCAAGCCGGGCGAGAAAGGCGGCTCGCAGCGCGCTGCTCGCGAACAGTCCATGGAGATAGGTGCCGATGACCGTGCCGTCCCCATTCATCGCGCCGTCCGCGTGACCGGGCTGGAGACGCGAGAAGGGCCGTTCGCAATCCGCGCCCCGGGTAACGCCGACATGCATTTCATAGCCGGTAAACGCTTCGCCCAGCGCTTGGCCTTGGGCTCGCTCCAGTCTCTTGAACGGCGTCAGTTGCGTTTCGACGTCCAGCAGACCCAGCCCCTCTACACTGCCCGGCGGGCCTTCGATCCCGTCGGGGTCCGCAATGCGCCGTCCCAGCATCTGATAGCCCCCGCAAATCCCCAATACCGGGCGTCCGCGCCGATGATGCGCCCGAATGTATATATCCCACCCCTGATCCCTCACGGCCTGCAAATCGGCAATGGTGGCCTTCGAACCGGGGAGGATGATGAGCGCAGCCTCAGCCGGGATGGGCTGTCCGGGAGGGACCATGACGACATCGACGCCCGGTTCCAGCTTCAGCGGATCGAGATCGTCGAAATTGGCGATACGCGGCAGGATGGGACAGGCGATCATCAGCCGGTCCGGGGACTGCACCTGCGGCCGTTCCAATATGACGGCGTCCTCGCTCGGCAGGCGAACGGCTTCCCCCAGCCAGGGAATGACGCCCAACCCCCGCCAGCCCGTCAGTTGCTCGATATGTCGATAGCCGTCCTCGAACAGGGCAGGATCACCGCGAAATTTGTTGATCAGGAACCCCTTGATCATGGCCGCATCGGCGGGATCGATCACCGCCTTGGTCCCCGCGATCGCCGCGATCACGCCGCCCCGGTCGATATCGCCGACCAATATGACCGGGACCTTGGCTGCGCGGGCGAAACCCATGTTCGCTATGTCGCCCGCCCGCAGGTTCACTTCGGCGGGCGATCCCGCGCCCTCGATCACTACAATGTCGCATTGCGTCTTCAGCCGGTCATAGCTTTCCAGCACGGCCTCCAACAACGCACCCCTCGCTGAGCGGAAATTCCCCGTCCCCAATTTGCCACGCACCTGACCATGAACGACCAGTTGCGATGTGCGGTCTGCCTGAGGTTTCAGCAGGACAGGGTTCATGTCCGTATGCGGTTCGACCCCGGCGGCGATGGCCTGAAGCGCCTGCGCCCGCCCAATCTCTCCGCCGTCGACGGTGACGGCGGCGTTGTTCGACATGTTTTGCGGCTTGAAAGGCCGGATGCTATAGCCGCGATGAACGAGCGATCGGCAAAAACCGGCGACCAGCAGGGACTTGCCCACGTCCGATCCTGTTCCCTGAAGCATGATGGCGGCCATGGCGCCGCTCCTGCATGCTGCGCGCGGCAGAGGCAAGTCCCTTCGGCCGGACCGGATCATCGGGCGAGTCGGCGCGGCGGCGCATGTCCACGGCATCCAATATCATGCCGCCTGCCATGAATACGCTGCCGGTGCAGGCGAGCGCGAGCAATTTGCCGCCAAATCCGGGATATTGCTGGATATAGACAAGACCGCGTTCAGTCGCACCGAGCGCGAGCGCGTAGATCACAAGAAACGCCTCGAACTTGGTCTTGATCGTGAAGAGGCGTTTGATCCGTTGCATCTGATCCCACCGGCGGCTTTGGCCAAGGCTATGGGATTAAATCGCCTGAAAGCTGCAAATGGTCAACAATGGTTAACCATGATTGTTCGATGCGGGCGATCAGCCGCGTGTCGGCCAGATCGGCGGGTGCGATGGCTTCGGGCCAATAAGCCTCCACGATCGCTGCAATGTCCTCCAGCTTTCGCACATCGACCAGGAAGCGAGGATCGATATTGGCAGGATCGGCGACTACGCGCAGGCGCAGGCAGGCCGGGCCGCCGCCATTGGCCATCGACTGGCGGACGTCGACGGGAACCAGTTTCCGGATTGGGCCGTTGCCCCCGGCCATGGCTTCCAGCCATCTCCATGTTCCCGGCAGGTCTTGCGCATCGGTTGGGAGGATCAGAGCCATCCCGCCATCGGGCAACGTCACCAACTGGGCGTTGAAAATATAGCTGCGGATCGCATCGGACAGGCTGACCGCACTGGCCGGAACCTCGACAATTTCGACCGTCGGCAGAAGCGCGCGAAGCTCGGCATA
>Ga0163161_10004125_pt1 | contig 10165 bp, 6 predicted proteins | sample S45metaG_FD_129847 | JGI IMG/M metagenome (GOLD analysis project Ga0163161, IMG submission 129847) | Switchgrass rhizosphere microbial communities from Kellogg Biological Station, Michigan, USA - S4-5 metaG | ecosystem: Host-associated > Plants > Roots > Rhizosphere > Soil | place: USA: Michigan... | reverse complement strand
CTTGTCCCATTCTCCGAGATGCGTGCGATCGAAGCTTCGCAGCGAAGCACCTTCGACTCGTCGAACCCCGATACGCTCCTCCTTGCCAAGACGTTCGAGCCCGCGAGGGCCGATACGCTCCTCCTCGTTGTCGACACCGTAAACGCGATCCCGGGATCGGCCGGGGAATACTGGGTCGGCCGCGTCAGCAGTGGCGGCGTCTATCTCCACTGAAGTGCCGCGGGCTAGGTCCTGGCGGTCAGCAGCAGATAGGCGGCCCCAGCGCCAAAGAGCAGGTTCGGCGCCCACGCGGCAAGCAGCGGCGGCAGCATCCCGGCGGATCCGACCGCACTGAACCCGTTGATCGTGATCCAGTAGACGACCGCCAGGACGATCCCGACGGAAATGCCGTACAGCGCGCCACGACGGCCTGTCATGACCGCGAACGGCACGGCGATGAGCGTCATGATCAGCGTCACGAGGGGGAACGAGATCTTCTTGTAGAGCGCGACGCTCTGCGGCACCACGTTGACCCCGCTCCGCGCGAGGTAGGTGATGTACTGCCGCAGCTGCCCGTAGGTCATGCGGTCGGCGTCCGGAGACTCGGTCGCGAAGTAGTCGGGCGCCTCGAGCTTCAGCTCGCGCGACGGGAACGTCACGAAGGCCTTCAGGTCGATGCTGTTCGTGAACTCGCGCACCCATCCGCCGGTGGACTTCCACACCTGGCCGGAACCCGGCTCGTAGGTCGCGTTGGCCACGTAGACGCGGCGCTTCAGTCCGCCATGATTCGCACTGAATTCGAAGACCGACAGCCCGTTCAGCTCGTGCAGCCGCGGGTCGTAGTACGTGTAGTTGTAGATGCTGCCGTCGCGCGCGATGAGCCACTTGCGGTTGACGACGTCGAAGGTCCGTGGTGAGCCGCCCCGGATGACGTGCCGCAGCGCCGCCGCCCGCCGGTTCGAGTACGGCAGCACCCGCTCCTGCAGCATGAACATCGTCCCGCTCGCCAGCGCCGCCAGCGTGACCAACGGCACCGCCGCGCGATACAGGCTGATCCCGCACGCCTGCATGACGACGAGCTCGCTGTTCTTCGTGAGGATGCCGACCGTCACCATCGAGCCGATCAACACCGTCAGCGGGATGATGAGAAAAACGAACTGCGGAGTCTGATAGAAGAAGTACTCGAGCATCATCGAGCCGGTCGTCTGTCCCTTGAACAGCTTGTCCGACATGTCGATGAAGGTCGAAATGTAGAAGATGCCGAGCAAACCGGTGAAGGTCAGCGACGCGATCTTGATTCCGAGCTTGGTCACGTAGCCGTCGAGCAGCCTGAACGACGGGAGCGCGACCCGCGGGACGCGGACGACCAGAACCACGCGCCTGGCTGTTACTGGAGACGGCTTCGCGGCGATGGCCGGCAGGCTCGCGGGCGCCTCCATGGCGTCGGTCGCGCGCGTCATGAACCGCCGCCAGACCTGCCACGATTCGGGAATCGAGAAGCGAATCGGCTTGTCGGCCGACCGGGCGCGCCAGAAGAGCAGTCCGATGCCGGCGGCACCCAGCACGATGTCGGGCGCCCAGACGGCCATGGGTGGCGACACCAGCTGGCCTTTCGCCATCTGGCGGCCCATGTACTCGATCACGTAGTAGATGAACACCACCGCGATGCCTGGCACGAAGGCCGCCAGCTTGCCGCCGCGGCCGTGCTGCAGTCCCAGCCCGAGACCTATGACGCCGAACACCAGGCAGGCCACCGGGATGGAGAACTTGCGATGCAGCGCCATGATCGGCGAGTGCGCGGGCAGCTTCTGCTGCTTCAACTCGACGACCCGCTGATTGAGCTCCCCGATCGTCATCTCGTTGTCGCCCTTCGAGATCTCGCCGGAGTTGAAGACCGTGTTGGGATCGAGGCCGATGATGAGCTGCGCGAAGCGGGCGACTTCGTACTTCGACGGGTCCTTGAGGTTGGCGGTGTGCTTCGATCCGTCGTTCAGCACGAGATCGACGGTGCGCTTTTCCTTGTTGATGGCCAGCCGGCCGGCGGCTGCGGTGAAGACGGTCGGCTCCTCAGACTTCGACGTGTCCGCCAGGAACACGTCGCGCCAGCCGCCGGTCGTCGGCGCGTCGCCGATGTACAGAATCTGATTGGGGAAGTCCTCGAAGAACACACGCGGCTTGATCTCGTTCTCCGCGCGCGCGGTGATGACGCCGTAGACGATTTCGCGGAACGACTGGTTCGCGTCTGGCAGCGCGTCGATCATGATCCACGAGGTCGCGGCCCACGCGACGGCAGCCACGAACAACACCGGCCGCAGCAGGCGGTAGATGCTGATGCCGCACGCCATGAACGCGACCGACTCGCGATCCGCGGAGAGGCGGCCGAACGCGATCAGCAGGCCGATGAGCAGCGCGATCGGAATTGTGATCGCCAGCGCCTGGGGGATGAGCGTGACAAGGACACGGACGACGATCGTCCACGAGACGCCCTTCGAGATCAGCTGCTCGCTGTAGTCCGCGAGCGGCTGGATCATGAGCAGAAACGTGAAAACGACCAGCCCCAGGAGGAAGGGCAGGATGAGTTCCCGGATAATATAGCGATCGATAATCCGGAACATTCGGCGCCGGCGGGATTCCTCGAAGAAAGCCTATCACACGCCTCCTGATGACGAAGGTCGCCCTCCTCTGGCACATGCACCAGCCGTTCTACCAGGATCTGGTGACCGGCGAGCACATCCTCCCGTGGGTCCGCATGCACGCGCTCAAGGACTACTACGGCATGGTGGCGCTCCTGCGCGAGTTCCCGGACGTCCGCATGACGTTCAATCTCGTGCCCTCGCTGATGGTGCAGCTCGATGAGTTCGCCGAGGATCGGGCGCGCGACCGCACCCTCGACCTCGGGCTCAAGCCCGCGTCTGCGCTGACCGACGACGACAAGCGGTTCGTGCTGGCGAACTTCTTCCACGCGCAGCGCGCGCGGATGATCGACCCGTATCCGCGATATGCGGAGCTGCTGCGCCGGCGCGATCAGTCCAACGGCGGTGCGTGGCGTCAGTTCACCGACGCCGACTTCCGCGACCTGCAGGTCTGGTCGAAGCTGGTATGGGTGGACCCGTTCTTCGAGACCGATCCGCGCATCGTCGCGCTGCACGCGAAGGGGAGCGGGTTCAGCGAAGAGGACAAGGCGTCGCTCCGGGCCGTGGAGCTCGAGGTGCTGCGAGCGGTGGTCCCCGAGTACCGGGCCGCGGCGGCCCGCGGCCAGGTCGAACTGGCCGCGTCGCCCTTTTACCACCCGATCCTGCCGCTCTTGTGCGACACCGACGTGTACCTCCGGACCCACCCGCAGTCGCGGATGCCGCGGCACCGGTTTCGGCATCCCGAGGACGCGCGCGCGCAGCTCGAACGCGCGGCCGCGGATCACGAACGGCGGTTCGGCGTCCGCCCGACGGGCCTCTGGCCGTCAGAAGGGTCGGTCTCGGAGGCGATGGTGCCGCTGGCGGCCGGCGCGGGCTTCTCCTGGATGGCGACCGACGAGCTGATCCTCGCCCGGACGCTCGGCGTGGGACTGCCGCGTGACGGGTCCGGGCATCTCGAGCAGCCGGAAGTCCTCTACCGGCCGTACACGGTGAAGTCCGGCGGAGCGGAGATCGCCTGCCTGTTCCGGGACCACGTGCTGTCGGACCTGATCGGATTCACCTACGCCTCGTGGAGCGCGGAGGCCGCCGCGCGAGACTTCGTGGGCCGTCTCGTCGAAGGCGGACGGCGCTACGCCGCGCGGACGGGCGGCGGGGAAGCCGTGATCCCGATCATCCTCGACGGCGAGAACGCGTGGGAGCACTACGAGGGCCAGGGCCGGCCTTTCCTTCGAGCGCTCTACCGGGCGCTCGGCAGCCACTCCGAGATTCGGACCGTGACGCTGGCGGACGCCTGCAAGGGGCCGACGACCTCGCTCAGCACGATCTTCCCCGGCTCGTGGATCAACGCCGACTTCTATATCTGGATCGGCCACCCGGACGACCATCGCGGGTGGGGGCAACTGGCCGACGCGCGCGAGGCCCTCGAGTCGCCGGGCGCCGCGGTCACGAAAGAGTCGCTCGAGCGGGCCTGGAACGAGCTCTACATTGCCGAGGGGTCCGATTGGTTCTGGTGGTACGGCGACGACCACTCGTCCGAGCACGATCTCGAGTTCGACGACCTGTTCCGGAGGCACCTCCGTAACGTGTACCGGCTGATCGACAAGCCGGTGCCTGAGGAGCTCTTCGTCACCAACATCACGACCGAGCCGCCGGAGGCCGTGACGCACGCGCCGACGGGGATGCTGACGCCGACGCTGGACGGCGAGGTCACCAGCTACTTCGAATGGGTCGAGGCGGGGGAGATCGAGGTGTCGTCCGCGGCGGGGGCCATGCACCAGGTGGCGCCGAGCTCGCGGCAGGAAGTCACCGGCGTCCGCTTCGGGTACGACCGGGCCCACCTATATGTGCGGGTGGACCTGGCGCGTCGAGCCCAGGATGTCCTGGCAGACAAGGGCCAGGTCCGGCTCACCTTCTTTGCTCCCGCCGGGGTCCGGCTGACCGTCGAGCGGGACGCCGCTGACGTCACGGTGCGCATGCTCGACCAGACGAGTCCCGGCGACTGGCGCCCGCGAGCCGCCCACCGGGCGAGAGCCGCCGCAGCCAGCATCGTCGAGCTGGGCGTTCCCTTTTCCGACCTCGGTCTCGAGGCCGGCGAGGCGCTGAGCTTCTCGGTCGGACTGTACCGGGACGGCCACGCGCTCGAGCAATACCCGGCTCATCGTCCGCTCGACGTGATCGTCCCCGGTGCCGATTTCGCGGCGCGGCACTGGTCGGTCTAGGTCGGACTGCAGACGTCGGGCTACAGACTTCAGGTCGGCCGCCGGATTCGCGAGCGGGAGCAGCAGTCTTTCCTGAAGTCCGCAGTCTGAAGTCCTTACTCCGAACCTTAGGTCTCCCAACCAACAACCAAGTCCGCAAACCTTCCACAGGGGGGTTCTACGGGGCATTTCCAGTGAGTCTGATAACAAGTGTTATGTAAACTTAAACTCCCCGGATGCTCTGAATTTGCCTTGGAAAAGGCTGGGCCTGCCTCGGGTCGCCTGCGGCCTTCCCCCACATAGGCTCGTCGTGCCATCCGCAATCAGTGCTGCGTAGAACTTCCTGGTCCGGTTGTCGTCTTGGGATTGTGTCGATCGATGATTGGCGCAAGCCGCGCCGCACGCAGGTCTGAATCGTCGAGGCTTGCGCCGCAGCTTCTGACCGGCCGCTGGTAAGGACGTCCCGCCGGCCGCAAACTGAAGCCCGCAGCCTGCAGGCCGCGAGCTGAGGAATCTAGTTCGCCTTCCGCAGGTCGCGGATGATGCCCTCGAGCGCCTCGATGATCTCGTCGCGGTCGGCCTTCGACTTGGTGAAGCTGAGTCGCAGCTTGAAGGCCTTGTTGTCTGGCCGGTAGCTGAACGTGAACGCCTTGGGCCGGCCTCGGGTCGGTTTCGCGGCCGCCTTGCGGGCGTCTTCGCGGGTCATCCCACCCTGGGTGGCGATCTTTTCAATCAGGGCAGCCATTTTCTCGAAATCGCCTTGCCTAACTACCTGCAATAGCAATGACTTAGAAGTAATGTCTGCCAGCCGACAAAGGTTCTTGATCTCGTCCGGCATCCCCTGGAGGGCAAGGGACTCCGTCACGGCCACCCGGGACTTCCCCAGCTTCTTGGCGAGCATCTCGTGCGTATACCCGCACCGCTGGGCGAGCGACGCCATGGCTTCGGACTCCTCGAACGGCGTCAGGTCCTTGCGCTGGATGTTCTCGACGAGCGCGACCTCGAGCACCTCGTTGTCGTCCCCATCGCGCAGGACGCCGGGCAGCTCACGAAGGCCCACCTGGACGGCGGCCTGGTACCGGCGCTCGCCCGCGATGATCTGAAAGCGGTCGCCGCGCTGTCGCAGGATGAGCGGCTCGATGACCCCCTTCTCGGCGATGGAGGCCATCAGCTCGGACAGGTCGCCCATCACCTGCCGGGGCTGGTTCGGGTTCGGGTCGATGAGATCGATGGGCACCATCCGGCCGACCGGCGCGCCGCCCGGCACGGTGATGGCGTCCACGTAGTGGGCGTCATGACGCATCCGCAGGGTGTCTGGAAGCCCTCGCTTAGGCACGGTCAATCACCTCTTCACAGAGACTGTAGTACTCGCTCGCACCGGTGGAGTCGGGCGCGAACGTGAAGATCGATTCCTTGTAGGCCGGACTCTCCTCGAGTCGCACGCTCTTGGAGATGGTGGTGCGGAATACCTTGGCGCCGAACACCTGCTGAATCTGGTCGCGTATGTCCCGGGCCAGGGACGTCCGGCGGTCGTGCATCGTGATGACGACCCCCAGGATCTGCAGCGCGGGGTTGGCGCGCGTCCGGACCTTTTCGATCGTCTCAAGGAGGTCGTCCGTGCCCTCGAGGGCGAAATAGGAGGACTGAATCGGCACCAGCAGATGGGTGGCTGCCACGAGCGCGTTCACCGTCAGCAGGCCCAGCGTGGGCGGGCAGTCGATCACGATGGCCTGGAAGCGATCCCGGACGGCCTCGATCCGTTCCTTGAGGCGGAAGTGCGCGTCGATCTCCCCCACCAGGCGTGCCTCGAGCTTGGCGAGCGCGATGCGCGACGGCGCAATCGAGAGATTGGCCACGGGCGATTGCACGATGACGTCTTCGATGCGTCCGTTGGACTCGGTGATGACGTCGTACATGGACCGGCTGACCTGTCGCATGTCGAGGAACGACATGGTGCTGTTGGCCTGCGGGTCGAGATCGATCAGGAGCGTCTGGCGGCCCCGGAGGGCGAGGGCCGCCGCAAGATTGATGGCGGTCGTCGTCTTGCCGACGCCGCCCTTCTGGTTCGCGATGGCGACAATCATTCGACGGCGGCCATCTTAACACCGCCGGATCGGTTGAGGCGGGATTACATCTTGTACTTGCCGAGATCGTCGCTGTCGAGGCTCTCCAGCCACTTCTGGAGACGCTGGGCGGTGGCCCGCTCAGGCACGGCCTCGGTCGTCCGGGCGTGCTCGATCACCGCTTCCTCGACGAAGATCGGCGCCCGGGCCCGCAGCGCGAGTGCGATCGCGTCGCTCGGCCTGGCGTCGATCGCGACCGGCTCGCCCCGGACGGTCAGGTGGATGAGCGCGTAGAAGGTGTTGTCCTTGAGATCGCAGACGACGACCCGGTCCACGGCGCCGTCGAGTGCCTGGATGACGTCGCGCAGCAGGTCGTGCGTCAACGGACGCTGTGGCACGACGTTCTCAATCTGCAGGCCGATGGCGTTGGCCTCTGCCGCACCGACCCAGATCGGCAGCACGCGCTGGCCGTCCTGGTCACGAAGGATGATGATCGGATCGTTCGTGACAGGGTCCAGGATGAGGCCCTTGATAGTCATTTCGACTTGCATGACGTCGCTTCCTGGCGGGGCTGAAGCCCCGCCCTACGTACGACCCCGATCGACCTGCGCGACCCGATCGACCTGATCGACCCGCTGGACCTGTGCTTCTCCCCAGAGGCTGTTCGGACCCGCACGGCGAATTGTGACAGGGACCGTCCGGCCGATCCAGTCGGACTCTCCCGGGAGATTCACGACCGCGTTCCCGGGAGTTCGCCCTGAGACTTCAGTCGCGTGGCGCCGGCTCGCGGCGTCCACGAGAACGTCGACGGTGGATCCCACCATCGCCCCGTGGAGCTCCAGCTGAATCTCGCGCTGGCGTTGCTGCAGGGCCACGATGCGCCGGGTCTTCTCGGCGTCGTCCACGGTATCCGGATAGCGCTTTGATGCCAGCGTGTTCGGCCGCTGGGAATACTTGAACGTGAACATGCTCGTGAACCGCACGCGCTCGGCGAGCGTCATGGTGTCGTCGAAGTCCTCGGACGTCTCGCCCGGGAACCCGACGATCATGTCCGTCGAAATGACCAGGTCCGGAATCTCCGCGCGGAGCCGGTCGATGAGCGCCAGATACGACTCCCGCGTGTAGCGCCGCCGCATGGCGCCCAAGACCCGCGTCGAGCCCGATTGAACCGGCAGGTGGAGGTGCTTGCAGACCTTCGGGAGGTCCCGCAGCGACGCGACGAGCCGGTCGGTCACATGCCGGGGGTGCGGGCTCGCGAATCGGATCCGCTCGATGCCCGGCACCTCGTGGACGGCTTCCAGCAGCCCCGCAAAGTCGCAGGCGGCGTCGTCCGGCGCCTGATAGTGGTTGACGATTTGGCCCAGCAGTTGGACCTCGCGCAGTCCGTGGGCGGCCGCGGCCCGCACCTCGTCGAGGATTTCGACCTTTGGACGCATGCGCTCGTGGCCGCGTGTGTACGGCACGACGCAGAAGCTGCAGTACTCGTTGCAGCCCTCGATGATCGTGACCCAGGCGCGGACCGGATCACCTCGCCGCGTCAGGCCGAATGGGAACGCCACGTTGTCGTGCGCGCCGAGATCGATCCGAGGACGCTGGGCGGCCTGGGATTCCTCGAGGAGGACAGGCAGCATGCGGGTGCGCCGGGTTCCGACGACGACGTCCACCAGAGAAGAACGCTTGAGGAGCGACTGCCCTTCCTGCTGCGCGACGCATCCGGCCACCGCCACGATGGGATCGCGGCCGGTTTCCTCGCCCAGCACGCGCAGCTCACCCAATCGCGTGTAGAGCTTGTCCTCGGCGTGCTCGCGGACGCTGCAGGTGTTGATGACGACGACGTCCGCGTCGTGGTCGTCTTCCGTGCGGTCGTAGCCGGCCGCTTCGAGCAGTCCAGCCATCTGCTCGGAGTCGTGATAGTTCATCTGGCAGCCGTAGGTTTCGATCAAGTACTTGCGGCTCACGTGCGTCCCTTCGCCCGGCGACTTTCGCTTTCGCCTTTCGCCTTGCGTTCGTCTTTCGCCCTGCGGCGGGCCGCCAGCATTTCCGCGGCGCTCGCCCGGACGCCGTCAGTCACGCCGGCGCCCACGATCATCCTGGCGAGCTCCAGTTCGCGATGGGCGCCGTCCAGCCGTGCGACCTTCGTGGTGGTGCGCCCCTCGCGCACCTGCTTGGTGATCTGGAACTGCACGTCGCCGTGCGCCGCAATTTGCGGCAGGTGGGTGATGCAGAGCACCTGCGACGAGTCGGCGAGCTCCTGCAGCCGCTTCCCCACCGCGTCGGCTGCGTGGCCGCCGATCCCGGCGTCGACCTCGTCGAAGATGAGGCTCATCCCGCGATCTCGGCGCCCGGTCAGGCTGCGGATCCCGAGCATCAGTCGAGAGAGCTCGCCGCCGGAGACGATCTTTGCCAAAGGCCGAAGGTCCTCGCCAGGGTTTGGCGAGACAAAGAACTCTGCGTTATCAACCCCTCGTGGGCCCCACCCTGCCGGCGGGAGCGGCGTGTCGTTGAACCGGATTTCGAACCGGGTGCGCTCCATCGCGAGCCCCGCCACCACGGCAACGAGCTCGCGCGCGAATCGCTTCGCGTGTGCCCGACGCTGCGCGCCCAACGCGGCAGCCACCTCGAGGTAGTCGTGCTCCGCCCGCTCGACGAGCGTCTGGATCTCGGCAGCCCGTTCGTCCGAGGCCGCCAGTGTCGCCAGCTGGCGATCGCAGTCCTCCAGATGCGCCAGCACGGCGTCCAAATCCTGACCGTACTTCCGCTTGAGCCGATCGAGTAGCGCAATCCGATCCTCGACGTCCTGCAGCCGTCCAGGCGACGCGTCGATTTGCTCCCCGTAGTCCCTCAGAAAGAAGGCCAGGTCCTTCAGCTGAGACTCGACCGCAGCGCGGCTGTCGGCGTAGGGCGTCACACGCGGGTCGAGCGCTGCCAGGTCGCCCACGCGCTTCCAGACCGTTGCCAGCACGTCGAGGACCGCGCCGTCCTGTTCATACAGCAGCTGATACGCCTCGGAGCTGGCGGCCAGTAAGCGTTCCGCGTTGGCGAGAACGGCCCGCTCGGCCGCAAGCGCCTGGTCCTCGCCAGGCTTGGGCGACGCCTGCCTGATCTCGTCGCGCTGGAATGTCAGCAGGTCGATCCGCGCGAGCTTCTGCCGCTCGTCCAGTCGCAGCGTGTCCAACTCAGCTTTCAAGGCGCCGAGCCGCTGGAAGGCGTCCGCGACGACCGCGCGGGCGGGCTCGAGACCCGCGTACGCGTCGAGCAGGTCGAGATGGCTGTCGGGCTCGAGCAGTCCCTG
>Ga0163161_10004123_pt1 | contig 10166 bp, 12 predicted proteins | sample S45metaG_FD_129847 | JGI IMG/M metagenome (GOLD analysis project Ga0163161, IMG submission 129847) | Switchgrass rhizosphere microbial communities from Kellogg Biological Station, Michigan, USA - S4-5 metaG | ecosystem: Host-associated > Plants > Roots > Rhizosphere > Soil | place: USA... | reverse complement strand
ATCCTGAATGGATTGCAGGGGCCTGTACAGGTAAAGGGTTTGCCATATAATGAAGTGATGCCTGCGCATGGATCTTTCCTCAAGGATGAAGAGGTTGCCCAGGTAGTGACTTATATCAAGAGTAACTTTGGAAATACCCCGGGTGTAGTTACACCTCAGGAGGTTGCAGCAGCAAGAAAATCAAAACCATAAATATATACAATGCTTAAAAAGAACAGGTTCCCGTACAAATGCGCTCAAACATTGTCAGTTCTCTCTCTCTGCCTTGCTTATTCATTCAGTGCAGAAGCGCAGAACGGATTATTTAAATCAGCGGTGCTGACACCTGCAAATAGTTTTACCACCGGTGCTGAAGGGCCCGCAGTTGATAAAAAAGGAAATCTGTATGCTGTAAATTATGACCATGACGGTACCATTGGTATCATCAGCCCTAAAGGCAAAGCAAGTGTTTTTCTTGAACTGCCAAAGGGAAGCATGGGCAATGGCATCAGGTTTGACAGTAAGGGGGATATGCTGATTGCCGACTATACAGGGCACAATATCCTCAAAGTGAATATGGCTACCAAAGAACTGAGCGTTTTTGCACATGAAGGCAAAATGAGCCAGCCTAACGATATAGCGATCGATGATAAAGACCGTTTATACGCAAGTGACCCCAACTGGAAAGCCAATACCGGCAGGGTATGGCGCATTGATACCAACGGTAAATTCACTTTATTGTATGATGCCCCGGGTACCGTCAACGGAATTGATGTGAGCCCAGATAATAAAACCCTGTACGTGAATGAGCTGCTGAAGATTTGGGCATTTGACCTTTCTCCCGCAGGAGAAATCAGCAACAAGCGCCTGCTGATCGAATTTCCTGATTTCGGAATGGATGGCTTGCGTGTTGATGTGGATGGAAACATTTACCAGGCACGTTACGGAAAGGGCGTGGTGGCCAAAGTTTCTCCTGAAGGCAAACTCCTGAAGGAGATTGTCCTGAAAGGGAAAAAGCCTACCAATGTTGCTTTTGGCGGTAAAGATGGCCGTACAATGTATGTAACCATACAGGATGAGAAGAACCTGGAGACCTTCAGGGTGGATAAACCCGGCCGCGAGTGGTTGAGAACATCGCGAAAAAAGAATAGTAAATAGAATTATATTACCATTAAACCATTAATCAAATGAGTACAGAAAGAAGATCTGCCCTGAAAAAATTATTATTATCTGCTGTTGGTGTAACAGGATTTGGATTATTTGCCAATGCAGGTACAAAAGATGCAGCACCTGAAAAGGAAGCTGGCAACATCACTAAAATGGATGATGTTCCGTTGTTTTCTGGTCATACCAAATTAGGAAACATGATTTTTATTGCAGGTAAAGGTGCGCATACAGCTCCGTTTACTATTGCTGCACACACTGATATCGTTTTGAAAGAACTGGAAGCTGAGTTGATCAAAGCGGGTTCATCAATGGAAAAAGTAGTGAAAGTAACAGTATACCTGAATGATATTGCTGATTACAAAGGCATGAACGATGTGTATAAAGGCCGTTTCGGAAAAAAACCTCCTGTGCGTACAACGATTGCTGTTGCCAAAGGTGGTGTACCGGGAGATTCTCTGGTAGAGATGGACTGCATCGCTTATATCTAGTCGTATTTTAAATTCTGTTGATCAATTTGTCATGAAGCTAAAGCTTATTTTTTCCGCTTGTCTTTTTATTGCAGTAACCGGCAATAACTACACGGCTTTTTCCCAAACCAAGAAAACTGTAAAAACAGTTACCAGGGTGAGTACCGTCACTTTCAGCAAAGCAGATATTGCCGCTGGTCAGCTGCTCATCAGCAAATCAGACTGTGTGGGCTGTCATAGTGTACAAAATAAAATGGTTGGGCCTGCTTATGTAACTATCGCTCAGGCTTATCCTATGACTGAAGCTAATGTTACCGCTTTGTCACAGAAGATCATCAATGGAGGAAGCGGTAAGTGGGGACAAATACCAATGACACCACATCCTGGGATCACATCCCCGGATGCAAAGAAGATTGTGAAATACATTCTTTCATTGAATACAAAGTAACCGGGCGGCAGAGCCAAGGCTGCGCTATCAGGAGTTAAATTTTTAACAAGCTAATACTGGATAACAGTATTAGCTTTTTTTATGGAATGCCGGGCAGTACAGAGTTGCCTGCAATGAACAGATTTTTGTATCTTTAACTCATTCGTTATCACTTTGCCAGATAAAACCCCATATTCAGAATTTGGTTCAGGTTATCCTTTTAACGTGTACCTGTTAATAATCATTCCTGTATTATTACTTGGCCTTGGCTTGCTCAATCAATCTGACCTGATCGTGGTGATGATGAACCTGCCTATCGGAATGCTGATTTATTATATCCTGTTTTCCCGTTTTAGCTGTAAAATCGAAATCAACGATGTAAATGAAATGGACATTACTTATTTCTTCCCCTGGGATGATGATGTGCTGATCAGCCTTGATGATTTTGAAAAACTCTATGTGGAAAAAGGTAAAAACAGTCCTTTCTGCCTGCTGCGCTTTAGCAACAGCGATGAATGCTCCGAAACTGTAGAAGTCAAAGTAAATACCAGGAATGGCGGCTTGCAGCGATTGCTTGATGATCTGAAAAATGTACGGCAGCTCCAGATCAGCCGTTCTTCAGCCAAAACATGATCATAAATGATCTCTGATCAATTTTTCTGAATTAACCGGTACTGATCTTTCAAACTATCTGTATCATAAATGATTATAAAAAAAAATATTACGCTGACCTGATCTTTTCCATACTTATTATCGTAATCTATACTAGGGCTTGTATTAACTTTATACACAAATATAAAATCGTTTTACCCTTTATCAATCAGATTATGATGGAAAACACAGTAGTAAGGTCTCCGAAAATAAATGGTTCCATCACTAAAAAGGTTATTGAACTGCATCATATTGGTTATATTTTTGATTTTTTGATGGTAGATCAGGAGGAAGTGATATGCCTTCAGGATAACAAACATTTTGCAAAGGAAAACGTAAATGTTAAAGTGATGGGACAGGGATATGATCTCTTCAGCCACTCCTTTAAATACATTCATACCATTGAAACCAGTTGCGGGAAATGGGGGCTGCTGCTGGCAGACAAGGTTTATACCTGGGTGCTTTAATCTTTGAATTTTTCATTTGGTTAGCCGCAGTTCAAAGGTTAGTTTTGTTATATGCAACAACTACCTAAACGCCTGTTATCTATAGATGTACTGCGGGCGATAACCATGTTCCTGATGATCTTTGTCAACGAATCAGCAGGGGTAAAGAATGTTCCCATATGGTTAGACCACGCAGAAGCCAGTGCAGACGCGATGGGATTTGCCGATACGATATTTCCGGCATTCCTGTTTATTGTCGGGCTGTCTCTTCCTTTTGCCATCAGCAACAAAATTAAAAAGGGCGAGTCCTTTATAAAAATTCTGTTATATATTCTTTCACGCAGTGCAGCACTGCTGATCATGGGTTTTTTTCATGTAAACCTGGAAGATTACAGCACAGCTGCCATATTGCCTAAGGCGGTTTGGGCCATCATCATTACCATAAGTTTTTTCCTCATCTGGCTGGATTACCCGGAAACGATGACCAAAACAAGGAAGTACCTGCTGATGGGGACAGGGATACTATTGCTGATTGCCATGGCTGCTTTGTATAAAGGCGGCAGCCCCGAAGCACCTGCATGGATGAAACCTTCCTGGTGGGGCATCTTAGGGATTATTGGATGGTCATACCTTGTGTGCGCAGTACTTTACCTCCTCAGCAAAGGGCGGTTAAGCCTGCTGGTGCTGTTCTGGATCTTATTCGCCGCGGTAAACATTGCGGTACACATGGAAATGCTGCCAGGAAGGATCTGGCTGATCGGCGATGCTTCATCTGTGACTTTAACAATGGGCGGGATAGTGATTTCCGGCCTGTATGCGTGGCTGGTGGGCATCGGGAAAACCCAGCATTTGTGGTTAATTATGGCTGTACTGGGCCTGGCTTTAATCGCTGCGGGAGTGTTTATCCGACCCTTTGCCGGTGGGATCTCAAAGATTCATTCTACGCCTGCATGGGTGATGATCTGCAGCGGGATCACCCTGTTGTTATTTGAACTAGCTATTTACCTGATAGATGTACAGGATAGGAAGGATTGGTTCAAATGGATTGCCCCTGCCGGAACCAGCACGCTGACCTGCTACCTGATGCCATACTTTCAGGTGTACCTGATGCGTTTATTAGATGTGAAGTACAGCCTGTTCCTAAATAGCGGTTCCGTAGGTTTGATACGTTCATTTGCGATTTCATTTATCCTGATTATTCTGGTGGGTATGATGGAGAAACGCAGAATAAGATTAAAAATATAACAGCTCAAACATTAATTATTGCTGATCATAAACTATATGAAAACTATCAAATCCGGTAAAGGTCTGACTGCTCTTATTTTGGCATTGTGCCTGCTTGTTCTGAACCTTACAGTTCATGCCCAGGGGGCTAAACACAAAAAATATGTGGTGATTGGATATGTAGGCGGTTACCAGGGCCTCGTAGATACCAGCCTGGTCAATGCAGACAAGCTGACGCACATCAATTATGCTTTTGTCGATGTACAGAACAACCGTGCCCGGCTGACCAACCTCAAGACCGACTCTACAAATTTCAGAAATTTAAACAGGCTTAAACTGAAAAATCCCGACCTTAAAATCCTGATTTCTATTGGCGGATGGACATGGAGCGGGAATTTCTCTGATGCTGCGCTTTCTGATACGTCACGCAAGGCTTTTGCCGCCAGTGCCGTTGATATCATCAAAAAATATGGGCTTGACGGTGTAGACATCGATTGGGAATACCCTGCACAGCGGGGCGCCGGCAATAAATTCCGTCCCGAAGATAAACAGAATTATACATTGATGTTTAAAGCGCTGCGCGAAGAACTTGACCAGGCAGAAAAAAACACTGGCAAAAAGTTGCTGCTGACCACTGCGGTGGGTGGCTTTAAACGATTTTTAGACCTCACGGAAATGGGCAGGGCACAGGTATACCTGAACTATATCAACCTGATGACTTATGACTATTTTCAGGACAGCCTCGGAATTGCTGTTCATCATACGAATCTGTATGGCTCTAAAAAATACAACGGTGAGGATAATGCGGATAAAACGGTAGCAGAATACATCGCTGCGGGTGTACCGGCAGCTAAACTGGTCATGGGACTGGCTTTTTACGGTCGCTCTTCTATTGTTGCTGAAAATACGCAGAATGGGCTTGGGGTAAAAACGACAGGAAAAGCAGAGGCAGGCGGTTACACCCTGATTAAGGATAGCCTGATCAATAAAAACGGGTTTAAGTATTTTCGCGATAAAGATGCAAAAGCTCCGTATCTGTACAATCCGTCCAGCAGGCAGTTTATATCTTTTGATGATGAATGGTCAGTAAAAAATAAGGCTGAGTATGTAAAAGATAAAAAGATGGGCGGACTGATGTTCTGGGAATATACCAATGACAAGAAGGAGTACCTGCTGGATGAACTGAATAAAGTTTTGAGTAAATAGCTAAAATGTTACCTGTAGTTCATCTGGACGATAGCAGGGAGGCCTGCGTTTGGCGGGATTGCTGAATGGCATTTTATAATCATCAGCAACTGCAAAGAAAGTTTTTATTTATATTTAGCCACTAATCATAAATAAGGGAATATGGCGTTCTGTCATTGTTACTTATCACACGCTAAATCATGAAGAAATTCGTTTTAACCTCTCTGTTTTTTATTGCCGGTACCCTGACCTTCAGCATTGCCGGTACTTCGCTTACTGTGGCGCAAACTCCCAACAAAGCTAAGATAGACAGTTTATTGCAGGCGGCTTCGGCAGATCATCAGGCGATGGGCAGCTTGGCTATTGCACACAACGGGAGCGTGGTGTACCAGAAAGCCATAGGTTACAGCGCAGTGTCAGGTGAAAAGCATACTGAGGCTAATCTTAAAACGCATTATCGTACGGGCTCTATCAGTAAAATGTTTACTGCAGTAATGATCTTTCAGCTGATTGAAGAAGGTAAGCTGTCACTGGATACAAAACTTGCTGCATTTTACCCCCAGTTGCCAAACGCAGATAAGATCAGTATCAGCCAGATGCTGTATCACCGGAGCGGCTTATATAATTTTGTAGTGGATACAGCTTATCAGACTTACATGTCTAAACCACGAACTGAAGTTGAGATGCTGGCTGTTTTCGGTGCTCAGCCTTCTGTATTTGAGCCGGACAGTAAAGCAGAATACAGCAATACAAACTTTGTGTTGCTGGGTTATATTATTGAAAAACTGAATAAAAAGACCTATGCCGAGGTACTCAAACAAAAGATAGCCCGTAAACTCGGGCTGCTGGATACCTATTACGGGGGCAAAACAAGTGCGCTTAAAAATGAGGCGTATTCGTATACGCCAGGTGATGGCTGGCAGCAAATGCCAGAAACAGATATGAGCATTCCCGGTGGTGCCGGAGCAGTAGTTTCTACGCCAACTGACCTGGTTAAGTTTATTGATGGCTTATTTGCCGGAAAGCTGATCAGTACAGCAAACCTCACATTAATGAAAACCATCAATGACGGCTTCGGGATGGGGATGTTCCAGATCTCTCTGGGTACAAAAAAAGCTTATGGACATAATGGTGATATTGATGGCTTCTCCTCTGTGGTAGGTTACTTCCCTGAAGAAAAGGTAGCGTATGCATACTGCGGCAATGGCATCGATTATCCTGTAAAAGAGCTGGTCAATGGCGCATTGAAAATCTATTTCAATATTCCTTATACCATTCCTGTATTCAAAAGCCCAGTGCTGACCAGCGAAGATCTGGACAAATATGTGGGCAACTATTCCAGTCTGCGTGTTCCCATCAAAGTTGTGGTCACCAAAAAAGGCAGTGTATTAATGGCGCAGGCCACGGGGCAACCTGCTTTTGTATTAAAACCATTGGCAAAAGATAAATTTGGTTATGCACTTGCGGGTATTGTGATGGAGTTCAGGCCAATCTTCGGAGAATTTACACTCAAACAGGGCGGCGGTGCTTTCCCCTTCACAAAAGATGAAAATTAAACCGGCCATTTTTCAAGGCGGTAAGCGCTGTCCCAGAACATCCATTCCAGTTTAGAAGCCATTATAAACGCTTTCGTCATTTGCTCCCGCTGTACGTCAGAACAGCTTGCAGCAACATGATCACAGATGTCTATGGCTTTGTCTACGAGCAGGCCAAAATCTTCGCCTGCATAGGTATTGATCCAATCCTGATAGGGATTAATCCCGTCATGCTGGTTGGCAAAGATATAATCGCCTACTTTTTTATAAATCCAGAAGCAGGGCAACACGGCTGCCATCGCTACTTCAACCTGGTCAAGACCAGCCTTTGTCAGCAGAAACTGCGTGTAATTCTGACAGGTAGGAGAGGCTGCTGCAGTGCCTGTCACCTTAAACTGTTTAAAATAGCCTTCGTGCAATGACTTTTCCACCACTACTGCCCCTTCCGCAAAACGGATGAAATCCAGCGTATACGGATGGTTAAAACACCTTGCTGCAATCAGTGAGAGTGCCCTGCTGAATTCAACCAGGTAGACACCATCCTGCTGCATATAGAACTGGAAGCGTTCCAGCAATAATGTGCCGGATAGTAATTCCTGGTTGAAAGGCATTTCAATTATACTGGTGTAAATATTTTCAATTTCATTCCAGGCATGCTTACTCCACTTCATATAAGGCTAATTTAAGGGGATTAAAAAAATGATTTAAAGGGCCATGTCCCTCACCGGTCCTGATGTCCTTTCCATGCAGGATGGCATCGTGGACATAGGTCCTTGCTTTTTCAATTGCTGCCGGCATGGCATAGCCCAGTGCCAGGTAAGCCGCGATGGCCGAAGATAATGTGCAGCCTGTACCATGTACATTTTCACTGTCAATATAATCAGATTCGAAGGTTTGTTCTTCGGCATCTGCACTGGTATAGACATCATACAGCTTTTTTCCTTTCAGATGGCCGCCTTTCAGCAATACTGCTGCACAACCTGTCTGCAACAATATTTTTGCTGCAATACGCATCTCCTCCACGTTGGTGATGCGCTGTCCGGTCAGGATCTCTGCTTCATCCAGATTCGGGGTGATCAGTGTCATCAGGGGAAATAAGACGGTCTTTAATACCGAAACGGTATCTTCTTTAATCAGTTTATCCCCGCTGGTAGCCACCATTACAGGGTCAAAGATCACGGGTGTATTGTTGTAGGATTTTAAAGTTTCAGCAATCGCAATGGCCATCTCTGAGTGATGGACCATGCCGATTTTAATCGCAGCGGGCTTAATATCATCCATTACTGCAATGATCTGCCCTTTTACTATACCGGCGGGAATACTGTGAATACCGTTTACGCCCAGCGTATTCTGTACCGTAACCGCTGTAATGGCCGAAGTTCCGTAGCAGCCCAGGGCAGAGAAAGTTTTTAGGTCTGCCTGTATACCTGCGCCGCCGCCGCTGTCAGATCCTGCAATGGTGAGCACGGAGGGATATCGATATAAACTCATACGGCCCTTTCTATTTCATTACGGATGACCGAAGCGGCTCTCTCAGGATCATCCGCAGAACAGATGGCAGTGATGATTGCCAGACAGTTTGCCCCGGATCTGATGACTTCTGCGGCATTGCCTGCATGTATATTGCCAATGGCCACCAGTGGATGCTTGGTTAATCCTCTGACTTCTTTGATCCCCTCCAGTCCCCATTCGGTGATGGTATCAGTTTTTGTAGCCGTCTGGAAAACGGGGCTCAACGCAATGTAATCTGCCACCATCGCATGTGAGGTACTGAGCTGATCAATATGCTCCAGGGAATATCCCAATATTGATTCAGGCCATTGCATCCTGATCATTACAGGTGACAGGTCTGAATTGCCCACGTGGATGCCGGCAGTACGTCCGTGCATCGCTACAGAGAGCATATCATTTACGATCAATGGAATATTGTGTTTGTCCAGCAGCTCTTTGAGGCGCAGTGTTTTGCTCAGAAAATCTTTCTCCGGCAGTTCTTTTTCCCTGATCTGTACGACATCTACGCCGCCTTTAATGGCCGCTTCCACTACCTTAAAGAAATCTCTTCCCAGGCAGGCACGCTCGTCTGTAACGAGGTATAGCTTATGATTGAATGGTGGCATATATTTCTTCCAGGTTGAGCAATCTGTTAAATTCTTCTTCGCTAAGGCTGGACAGGACATCCAGAAAATGCATCTGCAGGCTTCCGGGCCCGCTGGACAGGGCCGCTGCTTTCTCACCTGCCACGCCCATTAATGCCATCGCCGCTGTTGTAGCTTCAAAAAGGCCGCTGGGATTTACTGCACAGAAAGCACCGATCAGTGCGGTGGCAGTACAACCCATGCCTGTTATTCTTGACATCAGCGGATCACCATTTCTGAGGAAAATCCTTTTATTATGATGAACAATGGTATCCGTTGCACCTGAAACACATACCACTGCACCTGTGGTGTGGTTTAGGCGTACTGCCGCGCCTATCGCTTCTTCGGTCTGATGAATGCTGTCTACGCCTTTGGTCTGCACACTCATCTGTGCGAGCGCCATGATCTCCGAAGCATTGCCCCGGATTACTGAAGGGTGGTAGTTGCTGATCAGCTCTTTGAGCACTGCGTTCCGGTAAGGGGTTGCCCCGGCCCCAACAGGATCAAGTATCCAGGGTTTCTTTAAGGCTTCTGCCTGCCGGATTGCAAGGCGCATACTCTCTACCCAGTATTCATCGAGTGTCCCTATGTTAATGACCAGGGCGCCTGCAATACTGACCATATCTTTCATCTCCTGATGGGCATGTGCCATAATAGGTGATGCCCCGGCGGCCAGTAAAGCATTTGCCGTATTGTTCATCACCACGTAATTGGTAATACTGTGCACCAGTGGAGATGCATGTCTTAAGCCCGATATATCATTCCAGATTCTCTGTTTCATATGGTAAAATTATAAAGGCAAAAGGGCTTTCCGAACGGAAAATGAGGTGTTTTCATTTGCTTTTTCCTACGTCGGTACTAACCGGATCAGGTGCAAAGTGTGTAATCTCAGTCCTTATTAGGGGACACCACTAAAGCTATTACAAGTTTAATGATTTTTCTTCAGATTT